>Ga0247840_10007964_pt1 | contig 14440 bp, 16 predicted proteins | sample LaCruzMarch2015__FD_192404 | JGI IMG/M metagenome (GOLD analysis project Ga0247840, IMG submission 192404) | Freshwater microbial communities from meromictic Lake La Cruz, Castile-La Mancha, Spain - LaCruzMarch2015_17m | ecosystem: Environmental > Aquatic > Freshwater > Lake | place: Spain...
CGATCCATTCGGTCCGCCTCTGCGCTCGCCGCCATGCCTGCCATAATCAAGCCCACCACCCCTGCTCCTATGGCGGCTCCCAGCCCAGCATTACCCCCCGCGGCACCACCTGCTGCTCCCATTGCGCCCCCATAGAGCATTCCAGTTCCCAAAGCCGTGGGCACCCCGCTACCGGGACCTACGCCTTTAGATTTTGGCGCAGGACCGGGTTTGCTAATACCTGCCAACTGACTGGCCTTGTAGTCCTCAGTCTCCCTCTTGATCTGATCGATTCTTTGATAGAATTCCGTCACCTTGACGTTCTGGTAAGATTCTAGGTCCTCAATTTCCGGCTCAGAAAGATGGTGAGAAGCATTTTGCGCCCAAACCCGCGGATGAGTTGCGGAAAACAAGGTAAACACGCATCCCGCAAGAATCCGGGTTGTGGAGCTAGAGTAAATTCTTTTCACCTGGTCTTAATGGGGAATGGGGTGCTTTTCCATCGGAAATGGCTCCCAGGCGATGGGAATCCAGTGGCCACCGACTTTTTCAGCTTCCGACACATTCCAAGAAAATATGGCCGATTCGGTTGGGTTTTCCAACACCTCCTTATGATCCCAATCATAGAATTGGCCAGGGGGAAGGTTGGGAGCAAGAACCAGGTCCTTTAGCAACTCCTGCTCCTCCGGATCAAGTTTTCGCCCTTTAAGAGCAACGGCCTTTTTGGAAGCAACAGTGAAAACCGTTCGCTCAATCCTAGCGGTAACTTCGTACTCTAGGGCATGTTTTCCACCACCGAGGTCTTTTTGGGCAACCAGTTTGATCTTTTTGATCTTCACCCCCGGTTTGATTTCCCTTTGCAAGGCCCGACGCATGTCCCCATCGCTAGGCAAGCCCCACAGCCTCTGCCACCAACTAGGCGGAGTCATTCCCTCAGGCATGCCCTGCGGGTTTCGGGAGCCTCGCTGACGTCCCCCTTCAGTTGCAGTAGCGTCAACTGAGGACGCATCCTCATCTAAAAATGAGGCCAGACGCTGAGTTTGAAACCAGTCCCAAGCCGCCGGAACCCCGAAAAATATTACCCCTACAACCAGAGCGATCGTAACAACCAAAAACGCGGCGGGTTTACCACCTTTCAGGGAAAGGCCTTTTTTGGGCGCAACAGTTGGATGCCGGCACTCCGGACAGACGGTGGAATTGACTTTTTTTCCGGTGTCGGCGATCTGGCAGTCGCCGTAATTTGTGCACCTCGCACCCTTCTTCATAGGTGCCTTAAGATTCTTTACAAAGTAGCGAGAATTTCTAAGGCCAGCTTAGTTCCGGCCATGAGTTGTTTATTTTGCACCGAGCCAATACCCCCGTGCTTTTCTTTGATGTAGTCCTGCTCGGCTTTGGTGGTAGATGACAACGCATTCTTGATCTGATCAACATCACTCTTTTTCTCTGAAAGTATTCTTTTTACCTCATTTGAGATTTTTACAGCTTGGTCGGTTGTTAGTGTGATTAATGTTTGAACGGCATCTTCACCCAGTTCCTCGCTCTCCTCTTCCAAACCCGTTTCAGGATCTTTTTTAATGAAAATAAGGCGGCGTGCAGATTTGCCCTTTTTCAATGTTTCAACCTGAACCGCCCCAATCGCCATCCCAATTAGAATCAACGGAAGAGTTTGGGATCCTACCTCTTCAGAAGTCGGCAAATACAGCTCTGGGTGAGCTCCTTCCGACCAGTCTTCCGTATGGGTTTCAAGAACGACTCTGTCTCGCCCGCCTTGCTCGATCAGTTCGTCGTACTTGCGTTTTAACAACTTAATGTGGGCACCGAAACGTAATGGGAAGACCGACTTAACGGCAACCAGAACAATCTCGTGGGGGCGACCCTCAATCGGGGCAAGCTCGACTTTGCTTTCTGCTGTCTTGAACTCTTGTTTCAGCTGTTCAGCGAAGTCGTTGCTCGCCTTTGGCAGAATCACCGTAAAGTCTCTAACGGCGATGGCGGCACCGTCGCCCTCAATTTGACCTTTCACACCAACTTTATTTTTTTCAGCGGCATCAAAGGCAAGAAATACTTGAGCTTTCTCCGCTAAATCAGTCACAAACGCTCTTAGTTTCGTCGGATTATCACCATATTTTTCCTGAATCTTGTCCAAAATACTGGCCCCGAATATCGGGTCTTTACGCATAACGGCCTGAACCTGATTGTGAGCATCCTCCACACTAGCTTTACAGGAGCTTTCCATGACTTCGCTGATGCGGGATTTAAGAATCTGTGTGAATTTTAAGAATGTAGGATTCTCCCCGACCAGCCCGAGAAGATTGGAACGCAGTCGGTCGGTCTGTTGCTTCTGGATCTCCTCATCGGTCTCAAGCTTTCGGCAGAAATCCTTGATTATTTTTGGATCGTAGAAACGAACAAGCAGCTCCTCAAGCTTGAGCTCTCCGTTATCCCGACAGCGAGAATCTATTTCTTCGACAAATCGGTTGCCGAGCTCTGTCAGAATGCTGAGAGTACGGTCCACATTGGCACGCAGAACCGCAACCTCCTGGACAAGTTCTTTCAAAAGAGATTGGGCAAAAACCAAAGCCTCTTTGCGGGTCCTTGCAATATAAAGCCCCTGCAATGTCAGAGCTCTGGCATCAAATATATTTTTCCGCTTTCCAAGCATTTCTGATAGCGGGCCGACTTTTGCCCACTCCGCTTCCTGTTGCTTGACCCTCGCCTGACCGACCTCAACCTCCTTGCCAAGTTTTTCCCCTTTAAGTTTAAGCTGAGCGTCTCTCTCTTCCAGATTTTCTCCCAGTCGTTGCAAAAGGCGCGAAATGTCGGTAAGGCTGGCAAACTGCCCCCGGGTCTTCCATTGAGCGAGCAAGTCCTGCTCAATAGTCCGGACAATCTCCCTCACGTAGTCCATTCGGTCTCGGATCTGGGCGTTGTAATAATTGGATACACCAACGGACCGAAATCCCTCCCGAAATCTTTTGTCAGTGAGTTTCGTCAGTTCATCCAGCCAATTTTCCTTGGAGGCACGCTCCGTGATATCCGTCTTGAACGTGGCCATAATTTGCATCCAGTCGGCCTCGATTTGCTTCCATTTTGCGGATGCTTGTCCGTCATCGAGAATCGGTAAAGAAAGCACTAGATGGTCATCCGAGATCCTCCACCTGTTGAGGACCTCGGGTTTCTGAAGGTAGTCGCTGACAGCCAAGTTGCGGGGTTCGTCAGTGAATCCCTTTTTGTCCAACCAATGACAGTACATAAGTTGGAGAGCGGCCTGTCTTGCAAACGCAAAAGTGAGATAATCACGTATCTCCTGCTCCGGATAGGCGATCTGCTTGATCCCGAAGGTGAGAAACTTTCTTCCACGCTCTGCGCGTTTAAGATCTGCAGACTTTTCAGGAACTAAGGCGTCTCCTCGATTTTCAAAGGCTTCATGGCGCACAAGAGGCCAGTCCTCTCCATTGGTTTTATCTAACGTGTAGGTCTTGTGATAAAGGAAATTAGCAACCATTTCGGGCAGGGCTTTATCAATATCAATTTGGAAGCCACTTTCGTTTTGGTTGGTGAAGACATAGGCGCAGTTAAATGGGTCTGAAAGTTTAAGCCGCTTACCCCCGCCTGGGGTGATGTCGTAAGGCTGATAGCTTCCCACGCTCAAAGCATTTAACTCAAGGAGTGCTGCGTAGCCGTTAGCCCAATAGTTTAAGCCTGTGGCCCAGTTAGACGGAGGCATGGCATCGGGCAACAGTAGATAAAGAATGATTTTAAAATCCTTGGCGGGGAAGGTTTTGCGAAGCTGACACACCACATCTACCACCGAGCCGCTTCCAGTGCCCCCAGCCAATCCCGCACAGACGTGAAAAGTGGTAGCAATGGTTCCACCGTTTTGCATTTGCCGAACAAGACCGCCCGCCATTTTTGCAAAGTTTTCTGCTTCGGAGGCAAACAAAAACCTACCCAGTCGGCGTCTTTGCCCGCCCCTGACCTCAGCCGCCGACTTGCTACCAATGAGGTCAGCCCACCGGCTGACATCCCCGATCCAAGGGCGAATTCCAGGATAAGACCCAAGATTGGCGAGGATATCGCCAAGGCCCATGCTGTTCTTGCTAATATGAAGCTGGTTGGAGGTTCCTAGCTGGACACTATGACCACCCAAGACTTTCCAACTTGGCTCGTCTTGACGAAAAAGTTGCGCATCAGAATCAACATAAAAGTAATCTATTGCCGGATTACTGGGGGTCTTGCCGTTGTGCATTTGATGCACCAGCTTCCGCATGGATCGAATAATCTTCCCACCAGTGCCCCCTAAGCCGATCACCAAGTGATTTGTCGCAAATTTTGCTTCAGCCATATGCGTATTAAGTGTGTACCCTAATATCACGGTAGGAAGCAATTGCAATGATTCCAAAAGGAATTCCCTGAAAAAGCAGAAAGATTAAAATCAGGCCGGTTCGCGCGTAGGGAACAATCTTGGGAATTTGCTGATCCAGATCCCTGCGAATCACATCGCCTCCTTTATCAATAATGAATTTTTGATCCATTAAGGGATACTTTTCGAAGTAATCTTCCATTTCCGCATTGACCACTTCCTGGGCCTTTCGTCCTCGTGCGGATAATATCAGGCTCAGGACAGGTCTCTTGCTAGTAAAATTCTTCACCATTGCCTGCGCATAAATCTGGCTGACCTTTTTGATGCCCGAGATCTTTTTGCCCCCTGGGGTCGAGGTATTTACGGTAACGATGACCGGATTTTCCTGCTTGATGCCCATGGCCTCACAGGCCTTGCGGCATTTGCGGATAACCTCATTCCATAGGTCATTGTTTCTATTCAGCTCCGACTGCCAGCTTTGCACTGACGCATAGGCATACGGCTTAAGGTATTCCAGACTGGGATACAGTAGAGTGACCACGAAAGTTGCGGCGGCGGCAAAAAAACAGAGCACGTGGTGCCAGACGTTTAGGTGGTAATTCTTATTCCAAAGCCGGGAAAAGAAGCTGCAAAAAACCCACATTCCGACGGCCAATAGCAGGGCGGCTAGAAACACGATCCGGAACTGCATGAAGTTTTCGGTTTTGAGCCGATCTACCAACTCCACCAAAAACTCCACCAAGCCGCTAAAACCTTGATAATCCATAATTACAGAAATCCTTTATGCCATCTCCTACCCCCGCGGGCTATCTTTTTGCATCGCCCCCACTTTCGTAGACCAAACGGAATCCCAGCCGCATATGACTGCTGGAGTTGGCAAAGCCTCGCCTAATCCAAGGTTCCGTGGGCTGAAAACCCCGCACCACGCGATCCAACCTGCCGGATCCATACCAATCCATACACCACTCCATCGGATCAGACTCCAACCCCAAAATCCCATGTTTGGTGGAGCCGCCTGAACGGAAAAACTTATCCCCTTTTGTGGAAATTTGGTTTTCGCTGAAACTTTCCCGATCTTGTGGGCGCCATCCATCCTCGATCAATCCCGCCGCAAGACTCCACTCCTCGTCTCTTGGCAAACGGTAAAGCGCACGGGAGCTAATTTTTCCTTGGACTCTCTCTTTTTGTGTCAGCCACGTGGAAAAAGCGTCTGCCTCAGTAAAACTGATAAGATTAACTGGTTGATCGGCTTGTAGCCTACCAAGGATCTGGGAGGCCTTCCCGCCGCTCCCTGAATCCCTTAGATAGGCGCAGTAATTACCTGCAGTAACCTCTCGGCAGGCCATAAAAATCCCGGGCCGAAAAAGAATTTCCCGAAATTCGATCCCCAAAGAGTTCGGCCCAAAATTCCGTACCGGAATGCCAGCATCCACAGGGGGTAAGTGCCGGTTCTGCCAGAAAAACCACCCAGCCAGAACCAGGCCACCTACAACCACGCCGGCGAGCACCCCTCCCCAAATCGATAGCTCTACGGGGGGAATAGCACCCCATCCCAGGACTGAAATTCTGTTTTTACGATTCAAATTATCCATTTTCCTGAATTATGTTTATGGTATTCTTTGAAACAAGGTGAATTTTTTGAAATTTAGAATCTCCAAATTAATAAAGAAAAGATCCGTCTTACCCCGTCGACAAACCCATCTTGTATCAAGATCTGGAATAGAGCGAGTTTCCATGCTTTTGACTGGAGTCTCGATCGCCTTAGCGGTTTTGGGAACCCTCTTACTCTCCCCCACCCCCAACATCCAAGAGGTTTTTGATTCCTTCGCCTCCTCCCTAGGGTCAAGCCGGTCAAAGGGGAAGCTTCACCAAAAACTACTTTTCGTCAGTCGGGATGGTTTGAGCCCAAAAAGCCAGGACTTTTCCAGCCTCTACGAAGAAGAAGCCCGTTGCGTGGAAGGTTTACTGGCACAAGGCGCCTTAGCCGTTGGCCTCCTGCAAAAGGATTCCAACACCCAAAGGGAAAAATATCTCCGTCAGAAACTTGCAACACTCAAGGGTGTGGTTCTCTTTCCTGTCGAGAAAAGCTTCCTGAAGACCTTTCCGCCTTCGGATAGACGTTTAGAGGTCAGGTATCCTGTCGGCTCGGTATCCACCAATTTCGCAAGCCAGATGCTGAATGCGGCTGGGATAGCGCATGCGCCAGACTTTGTCCTTGTGGAGATCCGAGATGCGGTGGAAAGCCCAGTTCTGAACCTCTCCCATCTGCAACGCATCCTGCAGGATCCCAAGCGCACACAGGAGCTGGTGGCCAAACGAATCATCGTTCTCACCCCACACCGGGATTTGACTGCTTGGAGGGAGTGGCAATGCCTTCAAGCGGTGGCGGGAGGTAAAGAGCCCCTGCCCCGTCCCAGCTCAATATACGGGCTCCTGTGGATGATTCTGGTGATTTCGGTTCCGTCCTTTTGCATTTTTTATCCTCCGCGCAGAGATCTGAGGGTGCTGGGTATCGCCGCAGCATTCCTTATCGTAGTTATGTTATGGCTTTGTTTTACCATTCTAGGCGGTGTCTCGGTAGAAGTGCTGCCTTGCCTAGCCGGTTGGCTGACCCCGACCTTACTTTGGTTGCTTCTGGCGGGGGGAAGCGAGATGGCTTTCCGCTTTTTCCCATCTTTGGGAAGCGCCAAGTTGCGGGAAATCATCCAGGGACCCCGCCTAATCCCCGTTCCCTCTTGCTGGAAAAAACCAACTCTTACCTCTCCCCATTCCAGACTTGCCCCTTTACAAAAAAAGGCAGCCGAACTTTTACTGCAAGCTCTGGGACGCCCAAGACAGAGAAAACATGATCTGGAAGACTTTTTGAAAAAATACGACGCAATCACTGCCGTGAGGCTCACCACAAGGAACTAATCCATGAATGAAAAAACACGCCTTGTTTCGCGCTCCGGGGGAGTGCGCCCAACTGGGGATAATCCCGCTCACACCCCGCCGGATGCCCCGCCCTCGCTGCGGAGCACTCCTTTACCAGAGCTGGGAGAATCTACTTCGTGGGGAAACAATCTCCGCACTTATCGCACATTTTTTGTCTCATCAATTTTGCTAACGATCGTCATAGCATGTTTTATTCCCGAAAGCTGGTTTCTTGCCTTTTTCCGTTTTGGGGTGGTAGGAATCCTTGCGTTTTGGGGTTTCCGGCTAGCCAGCTGGGAGAGGGCGGAAGCTGGGCACCGAGTTCAAACCGCTGGCTATCTTGAGACCCTCATCGGAATTATGGCAGCGCTCCTGGTGATTTATCGCGGCGAAAAATCCGGTATTGAGGGGGTTGCCTTCCCCATCGCCACCTCTCTTGGAACCAGTATTGTGGGATGGCTTTTGGGTGGAGAGTTGGTCGGACACTCTCATAACTCGGGAGGTTCCTTTGGAATCGGCCACGGCGCCACAATCGGCGAGGATTCTGACTTTTCCAGGGAACTTCTTCAGGCCCAAAGCCGCTACCTTCGGATCGTTGACGAAGTCACCGCCAGTCTGGCTAAGGCTGGAGAAGCTCATGTAGACCTTGTTAAGGCCACCAATGACTCCAGCCGTGAGGGCGTTAAGCTCGCAACTGGATTGGCAGAAAGAATCCGTGACGTACAAGCTGGGCTGGAGGAGGGATTGGCGGCCCTAGAAAAAGGCACGAATCGAGGAATGGTCGCTTCGGCGGAGGAATTGAGGAAAAATCTTCAACAGGCTTCGATTGAGCTCAAAGAGGCCATGGGGGCGGTTACAAATTCTGCGAAAGAATTCCGTGAGTTTACCCGAGAGGCCAAACTCTTGGTTCAATCTCTGGACGAGATGATGCGATATATCGCCTCTATGCGCGGGAAATCATGAGAGGAATGGACCTCAAACATGCGGAGATCTTTGCCATTTTATGCGGAATTCTTTTATTGGGATGGGCCGAGGCGAGAGGTCCTGGCGGAGTGTTTACGAAGGAAGATTTCGTCAGCCTAAAGAAAGCCAATGAAATATTAAAATCAGAGCTGTTAAAGGCGCAGCTGATGCTGGCCCCTACAGATTCAAAGAAGCCCTCAAATCAAGAAGCACCGATTATCACTTTATCAGAGAACAACCCTGCCTTTCGCTTTCCCTCTGGCTCTGCACAAATGAATCCAGATTTTGAACAAAAACTCCTAGGAGATGTTTTTCCCAAGATTCAGGAAAACAGCCAGAGGTATCAATGCGATGTTCTCATGGTGATCGGCCATACCGACGAGGTGCAGGTGGGAGAAAGTAGACGAGCATCCAACCTAGACGACCAACTTACCCGAGCTTACGCCACTGGAACACTTAATGAACTGCACGCCGGAAGCAATACCGACCTTGGCATGGTGCGCGCGCTGGCTTTGGTAAATTTTTTCCGTGCCCATCAAGAGCTTATCCCGAGTATCCGTTATGTCCTCCCCTACAGCGCCGGCCAAATGATTCAGCTCGATAGATCTCTCAGCACAACGTTTCTTAACGACAACAACAAAGGCCTTCCGGACGAAACTAGAAGGCGAATTGAACTACAACTCACCAAATCCAGTGCCTGGGGGCAGTAAAGAGAGGGCATCGCGCGTATCATGAAAGGCCATCTTGTAATGGCTCTGGGAACCGGAGGAGCGAGTGTTTTGCGTGCGCTTGGGCTTGAGCCCGGCCGCGAGGTAAAAACCACCGACCGGGCGTTTCCTCATGCCCGATTCATGTTGCTGGATGCCCATCCGGTCATGCCGGAGGAGTTGCTCCATTCCTATGGAGGAGGCATCTGGCAGGGCATGGATCCAGCCGCCGTACGGGGCGTTTTGACCAACCCCGAAGCCTTCCCCTCTCTTCGGAACTGGCTGGGCCCGGTTCCCTCCCTGCTCAAGACTTTTGAGGAGGCGTATCGGCCCGGAAACGGGGTCAGCCATCGGCATTTTGGCCGGATTCTTTTCAACCTTTATCGGGCCCAAGAGCTCCATGCTCGCCTGGTCGACCACGCCCGCAACTTGCGGCTGACGACCCGGGAGCTACATCTCCACGTGGTGGTGGAGGCGGGCGATGTTGCCGGCTCCGCTTTTTTTCTGGATGCCCTCCGCCAGTCCGAACTTTCCCTTTCGGGGCAGATCGGGGAAAGGACCATCCACCTGATGCAAACCGCGCCCCCTTGCGCGGAGGATCGTCGTCAGGAGTGGAAAGCCTCCGCGCACGCCACCATCGCGGAGCTCACCCATGCCGCCAAGGGTCTCCCCAGTCACCACACCCTGATGTATGGGTCCCCTGAGGAAAAAGACCCTGCCACGGTCTGCGCCACCTGCGCGCTCTGGCTGGAACGGTCTTTGTTGAATCACCGGGATTTTCTTCGTTGGACAGATTCAGTGTTCCGGGAGCCTTCCCGACTCAGTCGTCCCACCCGGGTGGCTACGCGCCATTTGGGACGCCGCGAGGCCGACCTGGCGCGAATCCGCAAACATGTGCTGCTCGGTTTGGCCGCGCGCCGGCTGTCTCGTGGACCGGGGGTTTACGGCAGGGAAGACGCGGTGCCCCCTCCCCTGCCCGATTTCACGAAGCTTCTTTTCCCCAATCTGGAATCGGCGGGAAAATTTCCCGATCCGCGGGTGGAGTGGCGTCGCCAGTCGCTTGGTCTCTCCAGGGTGATCCAGCGTTGCTACATTCCCGATGCCTGGCCCAAAGTCCTGGAGAAGGGGCTACAGGACCATTTCCAAACGGGATTTCGAGGAACCGGCGTGGAGGGCTGGTTTCGAAAGGTTTCCGTTCACTCCCGGGAAATCGCGGCCCCTACCGTGGCCCTTTGGAGGGAATTCCTCCAGTCCCAGCTCGCCGCGGGGAGAACGCTCGAGCAGATGGTTTCGATCCTTCGGAAAAACGCAGGGGAACTCCGGGAAAAGGCCCGACTTCTGCTGGAGGCAACTCCCGCCGCTTGGGAGCCGTCGGAATCTTTTTTCCCGTCCCGCAATGGAGGGCTGGTGTCATTCGCGCTGGGAACCCGCGAAAGGCAGCTGGAAACCGCCAGCCTGGAGCTGGCCACGGAATACTACGAGAGGACCCGGGAAGCCGGGGGCCGGGCGGTGGGCAGGATCTTGGAGAGCCTGGCAGAGGGCATCGACGAGCTGGCTTTGAAGCTGGATGCCGGACTGGAGAGATTTATCGAGGTCGACACGCTCTGCCACCGGTGTGCCGGGTTGGTGGCGGTCAAGACCGGGCTGGCGCCACGGGGCACTGCGGAGATTCCCGATGTTGGCGCGGAAATCCCTGCTCTCTTTCCTCCGTTAAGCCGTGCCTTCTGGGCAACGGTCTCCTGCGATGAGCCGTTTCGCACGACCCGGTTGTTGCAAACCCTCGAAGAAAATCTTGGCCTGATTGAAGCCCATGCCCGCCGAACCTCCCCTCGGGCAGAAAACCGCGCCGAAATCCGGGCTGACGAGGCGGAATGGAAGGGCGTATTGGAAGGCCTGCCTCCGGGATCCGCTTATGCGGAGATGAAAGACGACCCTTTGGCCGAAGCCATTTCGCGCCACCCCCCGGAGGGAAAGAGCCTGGCCGTCTCGGCTCCTCCCCAAGGCTACACCGAGGGGTTGTTGTTCCATCTGACCTGGGAAAGGCAAGATCCGGAAGAGGCCCTGCGGAAGGTCATGGAGAAAGAACATGCGTCTTTTTGCCAAAAGAATCCTCTCCATAAGATCCTGATTCACACGGAGGCCGAGTTTACCCATGCCGCATCTCTGTCGTAATTTCTCCGCGCCTTGCCCGATGGCATCTTCCCTGCGGGTTTTGCAGGCGGCATCCGAAGATGCCCGGTGCCCGGCCTGCGGCGGGCCGCTCATGCGTGTCCCCATGGCCCCGAAGCCTTGGCTGGGGCTGGGACGGTTTTTGTTTTGGATGGTAATCTCTTTTGCAGTCGTGAGTCTGGTGGTCGGCCCCCTGCTTTATTTTTCGGGGTTTATGGAGATTCGAAAAAGGGTGATTTTAAAGGAGAGAATTCAGGCCGGGGGATAGACAGTAAGCGTTCAAGAAAAGTTCCACCAAACATAAAGGTACGCGACGACCTGCCAGCATTTCCACGTCAGCACCACCTCCCCTTCTTGCTGCTGGAGTCTTAAAAAGGGGAATCTTGCGCATGTCTTCACGATAAGCAAAACGTTGCGCATTGGAGCCCCCCACCAAAAAAAACTTCTAGACGCCCGACTAGCCTCCACTTTAAAGAATCCAGCCTTTAGGCCCAAAGATCGTTATTCTCGGTCACCTTTTTGTAGTACAGCCAATTCCCCCTGCATCCGTAGTAAATGAAAAGCGCGCCTGCGGGAACCCCCCCGGCTGCGGCCAAGGCAATACCAAGCAACAAAAACAAGAATCCATTTTTGACCAAACCCTTGCTCAGGGCCCAAAAAGGACCAAAAAAGGCCGCCGCCCAATTCCATTTGACTGTTTTTGTTCCGGAGGCCTCATCAAACAATTTGAAGGTCCACTGGTAATAAGGTTTAAGAGTTAGGTATTTGTCTGCCATACCGCTATAATAATCGATTACTTATAAAGACAAGTTTTTTCTGTCTTGCACCCCCAGTTTTTTAGTCGAATGATCGAGTCGATGAAAATCTGTTTCCCCAGTCATCTTCTCCTCAAAAGGGGCGTTTTTTTCGTGGTAACAGCCTTTTTTAGCTCCTCTTCAAACCAGGCAGAAACATTGGAACAAAGGGTCGAGATACTTGAAACTAGGGTTTCAGAACTACAGCGCTTGGTTAAAGGCGGATCCGTAGAAGCAGGAAAAGCAACAGAAGATTCCCAAGGGGTTCGGCCACAGAACAACCCTTCTTTGGGTGGGCGCGGCACGGGCGCAAGCTCCTCGCAAAATCAAAACGCCCTTTCAATTTTGCTCAAACAAGCAGCCCAAAGCTATCGAGCCCAAAACAACGAAATCCGAAAATCCGCAATTCGTGAAGAAAGAAAAAAACAGCTTCAAATGATGTTTATGGATTCTCGTGAATTTTCGAATTGGATCGGAACTTTAACAAGAATCGGCACCAATTCAGATGGACATGCTGAGGTTGTTGTCCGATGCGGTGAGCCGGGCGATTTCGCTTACACCATTCAGAATATGTCCGGCTTAATTAATTTGGGGACGTTGATCGAAAAGAATACCCTTCTCTATAAGAAATTGGGCCAACTTCAGGAGGGGCAGCGGGTTCGCTTTAGCGGAAAGTTCGAATCCGGAGAAAATGATTTTATTAATGAACTAAGCTTGACGGAAGCGGGCTCGATGAGCGAGCCGGAGTTCGAAGCTTCTTTTTCAGATATTTCTCCATTTTAGATACTGTTATTAAATGGACTTGTTTTCTGATTTAACCAAGCTGGAGAAAGTCAGGTCTGGCTGGCAGGCCTTTGGCTTTTATCTGGCCTATCTATGTTTGGGGTTGCTTCTTGCCGCATTCGCTGGGGGTGTTTCAGACTTTTTTATTAAGGCATCGACCTTTCGGGAGGGTTTTGCCGCAGGCACAAAGTTTGGTCACTTCACCGCTGTTGTATTTTGCCCGCTTGTGTCGTTTTTGATTCTCAGGGCAAAGCGCAATTATACATTCGCGGCCATCGCTCTAGCTATAGTATCCGGCTTGCTGGCGCTGGCTCTTGGTATGATAGGCGGCTTGCTTCCTAGCTCTATATTGACCTGTTTCCAGGCCAAAAGGGCCCAGCGGGCAGACTTGTAGTGCTAGATTGCAGGCTATTTTTCCCAGGCAACTTCTTCGAGTAGTCTTATATCGAACTCACCACCACCCTCACGAAAGTACTGCTTTGTTTCGATGTATTTGATAGTGCATTGTTTTCCAAAAAATTTTTCTGGCTTATCTGCCACCTCATTTACTGAGGGGGATTTTAAATTCATAAAGAAGGATTCTTCGCCCTCCCTGGTTTTTATTAGAAAATGAATATAGTCTCCTTGCTCAGTCCCAATGAAAGTTCCCTTAAGGCTTTTGGTTTGCGAATGGCCCACTGCCCCAAAAACAAAAAGCAGAATCAAAATCGCTTTCCCTTTTTTCATTCGTATTTTTCCCCCGAAAAAACCTTTCCTTCATCGGATTCTTTTTTGAGGTCTTTTTTTGTCACATATTGCTTCGGATCAATAATGGAGGTGTAGGAGGTCGTTTTGGAAACCACTTTTGTGCGCCCCTGATGAGCCTCTTCTTTTAGTTTCCTTACTTCTTCAAGAATGGCATCGGTTTGTTTTAAGATTTTTTTTACGTTGTCGGTCATGACCCCAACAAGGATCAACAAAAGCCAGACGTAAAGGGGCCACCACTTCGCGTGCCAATCAAGGTCAAGTACTCCGAAATACACAGCCTAATCTTCGATTTTTTTCTGATTTTTAAAAGGTTTTATTTTTCCACTTAACCAAAACTACGGAGTCTTGGTTGTTGATCTAACCAACCAAACTCCGATGGAGGATTTAAGTACGCGGTTTGAAGGATTTTGAATTGGCAGGCTGTTTTGTTTCTGGGCTAATAGAGCAGTGCGCTCCTTCTTGCTGGTCATTTTAATGATTTTTCTAAATTCCCACAGTTTCAGCGAAGAGGCCGAATGGCACTATGGCACCGAAGTCCGCTTCATCGAACATTCCGAAATTCCTGGAGTCCGCATCGTCTGGCTATCCAGCGCCAAGGAACTTGAGGGAACCTATGAAGGGATTGGCTCCCATCGCGGAGATCGGCGCTTTGGTTCCTACGACCGGAAATATCGAATCCGAATCCGAGCCACAGAAGGCTCACCTAAGGTTTCCCCCATCACCATTGAATGGTGGAGCCAGACAGAAAACTGGGCTGGCGACGGTTCCACGACAGACCTAGCAAAATTTTCCGTTCAAGATGCCAAATCCAACGGCTCCCAGATATGGGGGACCATGTACGCGACTGTGGAGGGTAAGGACCAGGGCCCCCAGTTTCCTTTCTGGGCCATGCCGGCGGAAAAGGAGGACGGTACCAAAGGAATCGTGCTCTTTGGGCGCTATGAAGGGCCGGTTTTTCTTAAAAAGAAGTAGCCAGGATGAGGGCAAAGGTGCTGGTCGCGCTACTCTGTATGGGTCTTTTC
>Ga0247840_10007967_pt1 | contig 14435 bp, 15 predicted proteins | sample LaCruzMarch2015__FD_192404 | JGI IMG/M metagenome (GOLD analysis project Ga0247840, IMG submission 192404) | Freshwater microbial communities from meromictic Lake La Cruz, Castile-La Mancha, Spain - LaCruzMarch2015_17m | ecosystem: Environmental > Aquatic > Freshwater > Lake | place: Spain...
CGGAAAACAAACATATCCATGGCACCATGAAAAGTTTGACATAGATGAAAGAATACTGAGCATTGGCGCGAAATTACTTGCGGCAATGGCAAAAGATTGTTTGAACAAGTTGTAATATTTGTCTGTAGCTGGTGCAGGTTGTAAATACCGCCGAAGGCGGTGAGGCAGAAAGCCCCGCGACTTATTTTTAATGGAGGAATTAATATGCTTGCTATTTTAGTTGGTATTTTATTTATTGTAGTTGGTTGTTTTGGAGTTTTAGTTTGGACACCAGATTTCATTGTTGTTGTGCGTGGTTTTATGCCATTTATGATTGCCATAGGTGGGGTTATATCTGTGATTGCCGGCATTTCAAGCATTAAAGATAGATTAGATAAATCTAAAAAAAAGTAAGTGAGTTAATCCACTAAACTTGTGAAAATATCCTGCCTTGGCGAATTTCGCCTCATTGAAGAAATCAAAAAAAAACTCTCCGGCCTCAAGAAGTCAAATGTTGTAATTGCTCTGGGTGATGATGCCTTTGCGGGTTTTTTGCCAAAAGGCAAAATCCTTGTTGCGACAACCGACGCTCTTGTGCAAGGTGTACACTTTCGTCTTTCGTGGATGAGCCCGCAAACCCTGGGTAAAAAAGCCGTTGCTGTAAACGTTAGCGACCTTGCGGCTATGGGCGGGGCAAAACCGTTGTTTTGTTTGGTAACTCTGGGTTTGCCAAAAAATACAACTGTAAGTTTTGTAAAACAACTTTATAGAGGCCTTAATTCTGAGGTAAAAAAATACGGTGCGGTTATAGTTGGCGGTGACACGGTTCGTTCAAACGGCGGTGTTTTTCTGTCGCTAACATTGCTTGGCTCAATAAAAAAAACTCAGATAGTTAAAAGGTCTGGCGCAAAAATAGGGGATGTTGTTTGTTCAACTGGAACATTTGGCGATGCCGCTGCCGGGCTTAAAATATTAGAAAGCGCGAAAATAAAGCTTACGCAGAGCGAAAAATACCTTGTTAACAAACAACTTTTTCCGCAAGTTAGTTTAAAAAATGCCAATTTGCTTTCGGAATTTTCGTATGCAACAAGTATGCTTGACTCTTCCGACGGGCTCTCAATATCAATGAATTTAATAGCACAGGAAAGTGGTGTTGGTATAAGTATTGCCTTGCAAACCGTGCCTGTTTCAGATGAGTTTAATAAATGGGCAAGTGAACTTAGTGAAAACGAAAAATATGAAAAAGTTATTAACGGTGGGGAAGAATACTGCCTTGTTTTTACCACAAACCCCAAAAACCTAAAGAAAATACAATGCCTTATTCCTTCTGTCAAAGCATTTGGCATAGTAACAAGCACAAAGGGTGTAAATTATATATTAAATGGCAAAAAGTTTACTTCGCGCGTTAAAGGCTTTTCGCACTTTGGATAAATAAATGGCTATTATTAAAAAGATAACTTACCTAGTTAAAACCTTAGAAGATACTGCAATGGTTGCATCAAAGTTTGCAAAAGAGCTAAGCGTGCCGGCTTTGTTACTCTTTTACGGCAATTTGGGTTCTGGCAAAACAGCATTTATTAAGTTATTAGCTAGTGAGCTTGGCGCAAAAGCCGTGGTTCGTAGCCCAAGTTTTACGCTTATCAATGAGTATAAAATTTGCCTTAAAAATGCAAAATTTTTTCATATTGATTTATATCGCTTGAAAGCTGGTGAAATTGGCGCGCTTGGGCTTGAAGAATATATTTTTGGTAACGGTATTTGCGCAATTGAGTGGGCAGATAAATTAAATAAAAATATTTTTGCCAATAGTACTTATTGTGAAGTTTCTATAACACTTTTAGAAAATTTGGAGAGGGAGATTAAAATAACTTGGAACAAATAAAAAAAGAAGTAGTTTTAGGAATAGATACTTCGGGCTTATCGTTTAGCGTGGCACTTGCAAGCGATGGTAAGCTTATTTATGAGGTCTTTTTAAGGCAAGGATTAGCCCACTCAGAGTTATTATTACCAGAAATAGAAAAGGCCTTAAAAGTATGTGGTATTAATTTAGCTGATATTACGAAAATTGCGGTCTGCCAAGGGCCAGGCAGTTTTACAGGCATAAGAATTGGTTTGGTTTGTGCCAGAACATTAGCTCAAATGCAAAACATTCCGGTTGTAGCGCTAAACTCGCTTAGCATTATAGCTGAAGGCCTTGAAAATTTAGGGGTAAACATTATTCCAGCGCTCGATGCTTTAAGGGGTGAGGTTTATGTTTTGCGTAATAAGGTAGCTGATATTGAAAGTTTTAAAGAGTTTGCTTTAATGCTTAAATCTATTAAAAAGCCAACTGTTGTAGCAGGTTCAGCCGCAAAACTTTACACAAAAGAGATAACAGCCATTAAAAACAAAAATATTATGTTTGCGGATGAAGTTTATAACTACCCAAGGGCGGGTATTTTATGTCTTATGGCACAAAACATTAAAGGTGTTCATTTTTCAAAAGCTATACCTTGCTATATAAAGCGTTCATGGGCGGAAGAGAACTCAAAGAATCAAAAGAGAAAAAAGTAGTTGTAATTCGCTATACCTCCTTTGACTGACCCACTCAAAGCGGACAAGCCCGCCTTGGGCGGACAGGCCGAAGGTCCCGCCAAAGGCGGTGAGGCAAAAAAACCCCGCGACTTAAATCAATTTTTTAATTGTATTGCCAACCTACCAAGTATTTGCTTTTTCCAAAATGTAAACAGTCACTTTTTTATGCATCCAGTGCTTTTCTTCCACAGCATTATCAACACCTAAATCAATTCTTTTGCCTTTAATTGCAGAGCCCGTATCACCGGCGTAGCCATAACCATAGCCGGGCACATAAACTCTTGTGCGAAGTGGTATTACTCTCGGGTCTACAGCTACAATTCCCTGTTGCATTTTATTGCCAAGCCGTGTTATTGTGCCGTCTTTCCATGCTAATGGGTCGCCTGGGTAGTAGGCGGTTGCAATCATTTTTATTTTTTTTGAATCAGATAAATTATAAGTATTTTCAATACTGCCATCGGGGTTTAAAAGGGCTAAAAGGTTAAGCGTTCTTGTAATAATATTTTCGCTAAGTATTTCTCGGGTATTTTCAACTTCGTCGTAGTAGGTTACTTTAACTTTTGAGTGTCTTGTTTTTTTTAGTTGTTTAATAAGTTTTATTGGCCTTAGGTTCGCGCTATATTTCTTTTCCCAAATGTTTTCGCTTGGCAGTTCTTTTTCAATAAATATCTCTTTAGTAGTTACGCGAGTTAAGTGTATAAGTCCTCGTTTTGGGAAATTTTCGTTTATCTTTGGAACTACCAGGTCTTCTTTCCCAATGCTTATGCCGGCTTGTTTTAAAACATCGCCAACGGTTTTACCTTTTGGCCTAACAACTATATTTTTGCCATCGGCAACAACTATAACCTTATTTGTTTGCCAAAGGTAAAGCTCTAATGCGCTAAAAGCAGCGCAGACAATAATTACCGTAATTAAAAGAGGTTTAATTCTTAACTTATCAATCATTTTTTATTGTCGTCAAGGTAAGGTCTTAAGCGAAATTTAACGCCAACGCGTTTTGCAACAGCTTTAAATTTATTTTGGTCTGAACCTGGGAAGTCAATGAAGGTTATAGTGGTGTCTTTAATTACTTTTTTACATGCTCTTGCAAACGCAAGCACACCGCGGTATGAAGCAATGCCAAATATTGGCCTGTGTAGTTTTAAATATTCTTTTGAGTCTAGCGCATTTACGCTTATAGATATGGCATCAACAAGGTTTTTAAGTTTTGGAATAATATTTTTTTTATGATAAAGGTTTGCAAGACCCGAGGTATCTACGCGTACTTTGCCGCCGTTTTCTTTAACATATTTTGCAACTTCCAATAAAACATGAACGCGCAAAAGCGGCTCTCCATACCCGCAAAAAACAATCTCTTTATACTTTTTTGGGTCCTTTATGCGTTTAATAACATCTTTAGCTGTTGGCTCAGTTTTAAGGAGCAGTTTGTGCCCGTGGAACTTCCAGCCCCATTTATTTTTTATGCAAAATGTGCAGGCAGAGGCACACTTGTTTGTTAAATTTACATAAAGGCTGTCTTGAAATTTGTAGGTTATTCCCATTCTAGTATCCTTTGCTGACTAAGTTGTTAAAGACCTTTTTCATAGTTTAAATAAATCGCGCGCGTTTTTTGTTGTTGTATCGGCAACAACTTCTAACGGAATATTTTTTAATAACGCAATCTCGCTTGCTGTTATTGGAATATACGATGGTTCATTTCTTTGCCCACGGTAAAGCTGAGGTGGCAAGTAAGGGCAATCGGTTTCAAGCAGCAGTTTTTCTAACGGTGTAGCGAAAACCGATTCTTTCAGTGAATTGGATTTTGGGTATGTAACAGGGCCGTCTATTCCAAGCAAAAAACCAAAGTCAACAAGTTTTTGTGCTTCTTCTTTTGTGCCCGAAAAGCAATGCACAACAGCGTTTGACAAAGCGTTTTTTGAGGCAAATTTTTCTAACAACTCAATCATATCGGGGTAAGCGTTTCTGCAGTGTATTGTTAATGGTTTCTTTAGCTTTAACGCAAGCTGTATATGTTTTAAAAAAAGTTCTTTTTGAAAGTCGTATGGGGCTTTAGCGTGGTAGTAGTCAAGCCCTGTTTCGCCAATGGCCTTAACACTATCATTTTCGCAAAGTTTTTCTAAGAGTTGCCAGGCGTCTTGCGAAAAAGTTTCTGAATATATCGGGTGTATGCCCAAAGCGCAGTAGATATTTGAGTGTTGTTGGCATAGTTTAAGCACCGGCTCCCATTCTTCTATTTGGCAACCGACCTCAATAATTATATCCACTCTTTTTTCGCCAGCTCTTTTTATAACCTCTTCGCGGTCGTTATCAAAGCGTGGGTCCATAATATGGGCATGGGTATCAATTAGCTTCATTTCTCTAAAGATATCCTTGGGAAAAGTGCTTCTGGTTTTTTTACCGGTTTGCAAGGGAAGAAAACTATTTTTTTATTTATAAAATATTCCTTTGATGCTTCTTCAATTGAATGTTCAAAGCCGCAACACTCCCAAATCGCTTTTGCCTTTTGCGGCATAAATGGCTGAAGGTAAAGCGCAATAAGCCCTATTGAGTTTACAAGTGCATAAAGTACACCGGGCAAACGCGGAGAGTTTTCTTTTGCAAGTTTCCACGGGGCGGTTTCTTCAATAAACCTGTTTGCCAAATCAACAGCGGTGCGAATTTTATCGCAAACTTTGTGCAACTCTATTAACTCATAATGTGCGTAAATTGCCGCAAGCTGTCTTGAAATATTTTCAAACAGGTTTTCGCTTCCTTTAATACTTAAGACCTGGCCTGGGAAATACTTTTCAATCATAGTTATCGTGCGGGAAACAAGGTTACCTATATTGTTTGCAAGGTCTGAGTTATAGCGTTCGTTAAGGGCGGTCCACGATATGTCTCCGTCGGTTCCGAATGGGAAAAGTGCCTGGCAAAGGTATCTGGCCCCATCTATACCAAACTTTAAAACCATATCCCGCGGCAGTATTACATTGCCAAGTGTTTTAGACATTTTTTCGCCGTTTATTGTAAAAAACCCGTGAGAAAAAACTGTTTTAGGAAGTGCCATACCTGTTGATAAAAGCATAGCAGGCCAAATAACGCTATGAAACCATAAAATGTCTTTTGCCATCAGGTGCACATCGGCAGGCCAAGTTGAAGCAAATTCATTTTCGCCTTTTTGAAAGCCAGCCGCTGTCACATAATTAATTAACGCATCCACCCAGACATAGGTTGTTTGTGTTTTGTCAAATGGCAAAGGTATGCCCCATTCTACTTTTGCGCGTGAAATGCTTATGTCATCTAAAGATATCTTTAGTTTTCCAATAACTTCATTGCTCCTTTCTTGAGGTAAAACCTTTATGTAGTCTTTATCCGCCTGGTTTGTAAGAATTTCAAGCAGACGGTCTTTATATTTTGAAAGGCGGAAAAACCAGTTCTCTTCGTGGTGTTTGGATGGTTTTTGCTTGTGATCGGGGCAAAGCCCATCTATCAAATCACCTTCCGCTAAAAATTTTTCACAATGAATACAGTATAGCCCGGAATAGGTATGCTTATATATATTGCCGTTATCGTACATTTTTTGCAGCATCGCGCTTACTGTTGCTTCGTGGTCGGCATCCGTTGTTCTAATAAAGTGATCGTAAGATATTAAAAGTTCATCCCAGCATTTTTTAAACTCACCGGAAATTTCATCGCAAAAAGCTTTGGGTTCAATACCGCGTTTTTGCGCCGCCTGCGATATTTTTGCTCCGTGTTCATCGGTACCTGTGGCGAAAAAAACTTCTTTGCCGTTTAACCTATACCACCTTGCTAGAATATCCGCGGCAACTGTTGTGTACATATGGCCTATGTGGGGTAAGTCGTTTACATAATAAATTGGGGTGGTAATATAGTATTTCTTTTGCATAAAACTCCCTAAGTAACACATCAATTTGTAATTTCAGTTTGAATATAACTTCTTTTAATCCTATTGTAAAATCCGGGTTAAAGCCCTATTTTATCTCTTAAAGTATGTGTTATCTCTTCTGCCTTAAACTTTTTTACCGAGTTGTCGTCAAGTTCAATAGTCACTTCTTCTTTTAGCCGCTCCACTCCAATAACAGTCCCATGGCCTGAAGGAGTATGCACTTTTGAGCCGAGTGCTGGCAGTTTTTTACGCGCGTTTTTATAGCACTCATTTTCGTAAGCAAGGCAACACATAAGGCGTCCGCAAAGTCCGGAAAGCTTTGCTGTGTTTAAGGAGAGTTCTTGCTCCTTTGCCATATCTATGGTTACTGAAGAAAATCCTTTTAAAAATTCCTTACAGCAAAGTTTTCTGCCGCAATGGCCAAGGCCGCCGATAAGTTTTGCTTCGTCGCGCACGCCAATTTGTACCATTTGAATGCGGGTTTTTAAAATATGCCCTAAATCTTTTATTAGCTCTCTAAAGTCAATGCGGTTTTCGGCAGTGTAATAAACAAAAAGCTTTGAGCGGTCATGCGTGTATTGCACACTGGTAAGCTTCATATCTAACTCATGGTCTTGAATTTTTTGTAAAACGGTTTTATGCGCCTGCACGCTTTTTCCTTCATTTTCTGCCTGACATTTTACATCATCAGAGTTAAATTTGCGTATTATTTGGTGTATCGGTTCTTTTGGTTTATCTTCAATTCTTTCTTTTTCATAAACGGTTGCCACCTCTAAACCATGGTCGGTTTCTACAATAACGCGTTCACCAATGCTTAGGTCTAAGTGCTTGGCATCGGCGATAATCTTATCTTTCATCTTTCTTACAATAAGTCCGGCAACTATTGGCATCTATTCCTCCGAGTATTTGAACTTATAAGCCCAAGTAACATACTGTCCAAGGCAATTTTTGCATTTGCGTTTTTAGATAAAGATGCAAGGCAGTTCATTATAAGTGCCAAACTTTCTCTAAATTGTTCCGGGTTTTTACGAAAATCAACTTTTGCTTCGTTTAACAACTTTTGTAAAAAAACTTCCGCGTCTTGCGCGAATTTTGTTGAATAGTCAAGTGCTTGCAAAATAGTTAGCGTGCCTTCTTTAACCAAACGCCATAATGCAACAACTTTATCGTCTTTACTTTCAATAACTTTAAGAGCTTCTGTAATTGAACCATCGGCACTTTGCATTGCCGATGTAGCGTTATCGTGGTCCATACCATAGTTTTCAGTAAGATAATCAGTTAGTTCCCTGTCAGCTAAAGGGGAAAAATTGATAATTTGTGTTCTGGAAACTATGGTTTGCGGCAAATTGTGGCGGTTTTTCGCAAGCAAAATAATAATAGTTTTCTCAGGTGGCTCTTCAAGAGTTTTTAAAAGCCGGTTTGCGGCATCAAGTGTAAGCGCTTCGGCCGGGTCAATTATTACAACCCGGTATTTTGCTTCATTTTTTTTAAGCGATATTACTTTTTGAACCTTCTCAATGGTTTTAATGCCAATAGAGCTTTCCTTTTCTTCTTCGTCTAAAGCTAAGGCCTGCCATTTGAAGTTTACAACTGTAACATCGGGGTGGTTGTTGTTATCAATTTTGCGGCACGATTCACATAAAGAGCAAGGCAAAGTGTTATAAGAGTTGCTTGCACAGTTAAGTGCCTTTGCAAACTCAAGTGCAGTTTTTTTTCGGCCAATGCCCTCCGACCCGAGGAATAAATAAGCATGCCCAACTCTAGCAGTTTTCAGCTGGCTTTCAAGTATTGATTTTGCTTTTGTTTGCCCTATTATATTTTCAAACATTTTTTTACAGTTTCAAATACAAGTTCTTGAGTTTTTTCAATAGTATTTGCAACTTTTATTACTTTTACTCTTTTAGGGTAAGCTTTTGCAACTGTAAGGTAACCATTCCTGACTTTTTTATGAAACGCTAAGCTTTCGCGTTCAATTCTATCTCCAGCTTTATGACCACCCTTTCCAAGCCCTCGTGCTCGCTTGATACCCGTAGATACAGCTATGTCTAAGTAAATCGTCAAAGAAGGTATAATTGTTTGGGTGGCTATGTTATTTAGTGTTTTAACCAGCTCAACTCCAAGTCCACGAGCATAGCCTTGGTAGGCAAGTGTTGCATCGCTAAAACGATCGCAAACCACCACAAAGCCTTTTTTTATGGCTGGCTCAATAACTTCTTTTACAAGTTGCGCACGGCTTGCTTCGTAAAGCAAAAGTTCTGCAACAGGCGTTATGGTATTTGTTGGGTCAAGTAGTAGCGTTCTTATTTTCTCAGAAACTTCATTTCCGCCGGGTTCGCGTGTGTGTAAAACGCTAAATCCAAGCTCGCGCAAATGTTCGCACAAAAGCTTTGACTGTGTGCTTTTACCGCAACCCTCAATGCCTTCAAAAGTAATAAATACGCCTTTCTTAACCATTACTTATCTATTATACAAAAACTTGTTGTAACTTGCACAGTATTTGCAAATTACATACAACCCTTGTTTTTTTGTATAATGCATAAAATGAAAAAAACAATTTTTATTACATGTTGCCTAACACTTTGTTGTTTCTTTGCAACAAAAGCTTTAGCAAATGACATATACCTTATTTACAACCCTGCTGGTGCGGTATATTCGGCAGAAACGTTAAAAGCTTTATTAGTAAACCCGAAAATAAAATTCTCGTTTGCTCTAAACTCATCTCAAACGCGCACGCCCGATTTACTTATTAAACTTTCAGAGCAAAAAATTGCCGAGCCAATAGTAGCTTTTAACCCGGAGCCGGCGCTTGCACAGATTTGTGAAGTAAAAAAAGCAAGTTCATCTGAAAATATTTTTTCCTGTGTTGAAGATGCCGCCGAAATTACCGCAAGGGCTCAAGAAAATATTTATAAAACAGTCGGGCTGAGTGCGAAATCGGCTTACTTGCAAGATATATCGTTAAATGAAAAATCGGCAGAATGCTTTTTGGCATTTGGCATTAAAACAGTTGTAAGTTCAAATGGCCCCAAAACCCCAAAGCGAATTGGCGATGTTTTGCTTATAGGTTCAAATGTAATAGATACCAAGCATTCGGCTGAGGAGTTATTTGGTACTTTAAATTCGCAGAGTGTTTTTGTTGTGGTTAATACAACCTTGCCAAAGGAAACAACAGAGCTAATTAAAGATATCACAAGCATATTTTCTGGGTGGGAGTTTAAAACTTTATCTGAATTTAACGACATTACCTTAAATGATGTTGATCAATATGAAAATATGGAATCATCAAATACTGTTTCAGATGTTACACTTTGGCAAAAGTTATTCGTTACACGCAAAGCGTTGGAAGATTATAAAAATTCCGGTTATGCAAAATTGCCTGTGCTTGAGGTTGCAAAGCAAAAAATGTTTTCACTTTATAATTATAAGTTGCTTTGCGCGGCCGGTGCTGGCAATACGGATGCAAAATTAGAGTTTAATGATAAGTTGTTATCGGTTTGGAAAGCTCTTGGCGTAACGCCCCCAGGAGACCTAACTGCCACGCAAAGCGCAGGTTATTATTCTTTTGAAGTTGACTTAGGCTCTCAAACATTGAAAATTAGCAATGCAGTTTTCTCTTCTGCAACATTGCTAAATGGGTTTGAGGTCAAAGTAACTTCTGATGTTGTAGAATTTTTTGTAGATATTTCAACACTTGGCCAAATATCTGCCGACTTTGCCGATATTTACATTGATCTAAACGCCACAAGTGGTGCCGGTTCAACAGCTTTACTTGCGCCAATTAGCGGTGTTGCTTTTCCAACCCAAAGTGGTTGGGAGTACGCATTGCGCATAAATGACAGGAAGGCAAAGCTATACACATTTAGCGAGTATTCAGAGCAGGTTATATCAGAGTTTGCCGTAACAGGTTCTTTTAATGTTTCAATACCTGTAAGTTTGTTAAGGGGAACACCGCTCTCTTGGGGTTATCAGGTTGTGTTATTTGAAAATTTTGGCACAACCGCAAAAATTATAGATTACATCTCGCAAGACGCCGCGGCACGGGTTAATGCAATTAAAACCACTCATCCAATAGTTATCCAATCGTTGCATGCAGACAACCATTAAAAAATAAAAAAAGTTGGTTTAGGAATTATTTAACCCTGACTTTGCAATAGGTCTGTGAACCGAGTCGAAAGAGATGGAGGCATTTTTGATGCAAAAATTGCAGCGAATGGTAATTCCATTGGCAAGGTTTTTGCGGAAAAAAATGTCCTATATCTTTTGACAAATTCCAGATCCTATTACAAAATCAGGGTTTAAGAAGCGGGGCATACTGCTCAACGGTTTTATTAAAGTCACTTTTTTCAGAAGAGGGTATACGGTTTGATGGTGGCAGTTTCATTTTTAGAAAGTTAAAGAACTTTCCACCTTGTTGAATGCGAAAATCTAAGTGAGGACCGGTTGCAAGGCCTGTAGCGCCCACATAACCAACAAGTTGACCTTGTGCAATATGCGCGCCACTCCTTATTCCTTTTGCAAAACCTTTCATATGGCCATAAAAAGTTGTATATCCATTAGTGTGCTGTATTTTAACCAGTTTGCCAAAGTCGCCCGACCAATCTGCAAAAATAACTTTTCCAGCACCTACCGATGAAATTGGCGTTCCACTTGCCGCGGCGTAGTCAATTCCCAAATGAGGCCTAAAATACTTTAAAACAGGGTGAAACCTTTTAAGTGTAAAAAAAGAACTAATGCGCCTAAATTGTAAAGGAGCCCTTAAAAATATTCTACCCATTGAGTCGCCCTGAGGCGAGTAGTATGAACCATATTCTCTGGTGCCTTTGTAGTATATTGCCATGTTATCTTTGCCCGATGCACTGTAGCGTGCCGCAAGTAATTTTCCGTTTAATGTTTTACCGTCCTGCGTTATAAATTTTTCCTGTACAAATTTAAATGTATCGCCGTTTTGCGTTTCAGTTAGAAAGTCTATGTGAGAGGCAAAAATGTCGGCAAAGTCAAGTATAGTTTCTGGAGAAATATTTTCTTTACGCATTGATTCCCAAATAGAGTTTGCAATAGTGCCAGAGGAAACAATAATTACCTTTGTTGCCAACTTTGTTTTTTTAAGCGCTTTAATTCCATTTGAAGATTTTTCAAGCGAGTAGTAGTCAAGGCCGGGTTTAAAATAGTTAAAAGTTTGCCACACACCAGAGGTGTCTGCGGTAATTTCGTAATTATCGCCTGCGCGGCAGTAGCGCGGGTCAAACACCTTTGAAAGGTTAATTATAATTTCGGCTTTGCTTTGTGGCGCAATGTTTGCATAATCTAAACTTTGGCTAAGAGTGTCACCTTCATTAATAGCCATATCTATCTTTTGTATTTTAGGTGTGTTTGGTTTTTGGCCGCACGCCGCGAAAGCACAAACACAGAGCCCGAAAAAGAAAAATAGTTTAATTTTGTTTTTCATAATTTAATTCAATTTTTCAGCATTTTACAACTTTTTTTACTTTTTGACAAATACTTTTTGTTTATGGTAAAATCAACAAAAATATAGAGAAATTTTAACTTGTTTTGGGGGAATAATGGCAGAAATTAAAAGTTTCAATGGTGTGCGTTACGCTCAAAGTGAAATATCAAAACTAATTTGTCCACCATACGATATTATTTCAGCACAAGAAAAAACCAAGTTGCAAAAAAACTCGCCATACAATATGGTGCGCTTAGAGCTTTCAGACCAATCTGGTACAAAAAACAAATACGTAAATGCCGCCATGCTTTTTAATAATTGGCAGGCAGATGGGGTTCTCGTAACCGATAATGAACCATCTTTCTATATATATGAACAAACATTTAAAGATGGCGGCAAAACACACAAGCGTTGCGGTTTTTTTGCGGTATTGAAAGCGCAAGACCCTCAAAAAGGTGAAGTTAAACCGCATGAAAAAACGCTCTCAAAACCAAAAGCAGACCGCCTAAAGCTGTTGCGTGCGGTAAAAGCAAATTTAAGCCCTATATTTGGTTTGTTTAACGATAAAAATAAAACTTTCAACAAGGTTGTAAAAGCAGTAACATCGGGCAGACCGGTTTCGGTTTGTGTAGATAAAGACGGCACAAAACAAAAACTTTGGCAATTATCCGATAAAGCTTCCTGCAAATCGTTAGAGCAGTTGCTAAAAAGCCAAAACATATTTATTGCCGATGGGCATCATCGTTATGAAACAGCTTGGAACTATGCCTGTGAGTGCGCTAGGAAAGATAAAAACAGTAAAACCGCCGAGTACAATTTCGTAATGGCTTATGTTTGCCCCATGGAAGATGCAGGCCTTGTAGTTTGGCCGACTCACAGAGTTTTTGCAAAACCTGCTAATTTTGACACAAAAGTCGCAGAGTACTTTAAAATTCTTCCTGCAAGTGCTTACGCGAAACTTTCAAAAACAAGTGGTTTACAGCCGTTAATGGTTTATGAAAATGCCAAAGCAAAAACACTTGTATTGAAAAACGAAAAATTTCTTGCCCGCTTTATGCCAGATAAGTGCAAAGCATACCGCAACCTTGCGGTAAGTGTGTTGCACTCAATTTTAATACCGGAACTTGTGCCCGAAAAAATAACTTTCGTAAAAAATGACAAAGAGGCAATTGCCCTTGCAAAAAAACAAAAGAACATAGCGGTGCTTGTGCCGGCAACGCCGGTAATTGCAATTAAAAAAATTGCGCTTGCAGGCCAGACAATGCCGCAAAAATCTACATACTTTTATCCAAAGGTTTCAACCGGCATAGTAATACACAAGGTATAGAATGTTTAATATTTTTGACGGTGCTGTAATTGCAATAATATTTTTAATAGGCATTTTTGGTTTTAAAGTGGGTGTTTTAATGAGCCTGTTTTATTTTATTGCCGGCTTTGGCGGCGCGTGGGTTGCCCAAAGTTATTCCCATGCGCTAGGCATTAATTATTATATAGTTTTTATTGTTGTGGCACTATTACTTTTAATTATTGGTTTTGTAATAAAAAGAGTTGTTGGCGCTCTGTTCCTTGGTTGGCTGGACAGGTCTTTAGGTTTTATAATGGGTGCGATAATTGCAATATGGCTTGTAATATCTGTGATGTATCCATACACCTTAAATATGGATAAAGCCGTGCAAGGAATAACATCTGTTTCTTACTTTTCGCAAAAAGTGCTGCCGTGGTTAAACGATAAATTTCCGGCTCTACAAAAATTTTCAATGGGTGATGTAAAAGACGCTTTTCCACCAGTTAAAGAAACGTTAAAAAAAGAAGAATAAAAATAACCTTACCTTGGAGATAAAATGAAGAAACTTAAACTTGGTTTACCAAAAGGAAGTTTGCAAGAATCAACAATTGAGATTTTTAGGAAAGCAGGCATAAGGGTGTCGTCAAGCGACCGCTCGTATTTTCCAGGTTGTGACGACGAAGAACTTGAAATAATGCTTGTTCGCTCGCAGGAAATGGCAAAGTATGTGCAAGATGGCGTTTTTGATGCCGGCATAACGGGTTATGATTGGATTTGTGAAAGCGGAGCCGATGTAGAAGAAATTTGCGAACTTCTTTATTCAAAGTCGGGTTTTCGCCCGGTGCGCTGGGTGCTTGCTGTGCCAAATGACTCAAAAATAAAGTCCCTAAAAGACCTAAACGGTAAAAGAGTGGCAACAGAACTTGTTAGTTATGTTAAAAAATATTTTGTCTCAAAAAAAATAGAAGCGGAAGTAGAATTTTCATGGGGTGCAACTGAGGCAAAAACACCCGCCCTTGTAGATGCAATTGTTGAACTAACCGAAACGGGTTCATCGCTGCGTGCGAACAAACTAAGAATTGTAAAGGAAGTTCTTACATCTACCACTCGCCTTGTAGCAAATAAGAGCGCGTTAAAAAATGCATGGAAACGCGAAAAAATAGAAAACTTGGCAATACTTTTAAAAGGTGCTTTAGCCGCCGAAGGCAAAGTGGGAATAAAACTAAACTTAGAACGCAAAAACCTTAAAAACATTTTGGCAATGT
>Ga0247840_10007968_pt1 | contig 14433 bp, 11 predicted proteins | sample LaCruzMarch2015__FD_192404 | JGI IMG/M metagenome (GOLD analysis project Ga0247840, IMG submission 192404) | Freshwater microbial communities from meromictic Lake La Cruz, Castile-La Mancha, Spain - LaCruzMarch2015_17m | ecosystem: Environmental > Aquatic > Freshwater > Lake | place: Spain...
TTTTTGGTGCTGACATAATGAATTATATTATAGCCCAAAATTACAAAATGTTTTTCATATAACCAAATTTTGGGCTAATTATATTTTCACTTTGGTATTATTTCAAAGAGTGCAATTAATCAGGCTATAATTTAACACCGAAAAGAAACATTCATTACAATTCAATTTTGCCCCACAAGAGAATGATTCTAAATGGAGATAATCGCTTAGTATTTTTGTAAAACAATAATATTCTATAATATATGATTTACAAACAACCAAAGTATCTTCAAAAAAATCAATTAAAAAAACACCCCCTCAATAAATCTAATTATTGAGGGGGTTATTAATAAAGGTATTAACCACTATATCATTATCCTATCATTCCTACTCCAACTGTTTCGTTAGTGGCTTCGTCAATTAAAATTAAACTTCCTGTTACTCTGTTTTCCTTATAAGCATCAAAAATCAATGGTTTTGTAGTTTTAATCAATACCTTTGCAATGGAGTTTAACTGTACTTCTTTATTCTCGGTTATTTTTTCCAACGTATTTACATTTATCTTATAGAGCACTTCTTTTACAATACACTTGACTTCTTTGGTAGTGTGCATTAAGTTGTATTTCCCTCCAACACGTAATGGTTTCTGGTTCATCCAGCACATAGTGATTTCAATATCCTGACTAATAGAAGGCATCGCATCTTCTTTTACAATCATATCACCGCGGCTGATATCGATGTCATCTTCCAATGTAATAGAAACAGACATAGGAGGGAAAGCAACTTCTAATTTATCTTCCATCAAATCAATAGATGTAATTTTACTTTGCAAACCAGAAGGCAATATACAAACCTTATCACCTTTTTTAAAAATTCCACCAGCTATTCTTCCGGCATAGCCTCTATAATCGTGATGTTCTTCGGTTAACGGTCTTATAACATATTGAACAGGAAAACGTGCATCCGTAAAATTATAATCATTTTCGATAGGAATTGTTTCAAGTATGCTCATCAGGGTGCCTTCGTTGTACCAAGGCATATTTGTAGATTCTTCCACAACATTATCGCCTTTTAACGCACTAATAGGCACAAAACGTATATCTTTAATATCGATAATTTTAGCAAACTCCGAAAAAGTAGTTTTTATATTTTCGTATATACTTTGGCCGTATTCAACCAAATCCATTTTGTTGATACAAACAACGATATGAGGAATTTGTAATAAAGAAGCAATAAAAGCGTGACGATGCGTTTGCTCGATAACACCATTGCGGGCATCAATAAGAATAATAGCGGCATTGGCAGTAGATGCACCAGTAACCATATTTCGGGTATATTGTACATGCCCTGGTGTGTCGGCAATAATAAATTTACGCTTGGGAGTGGCAAAGTAGCGATACGCAACATCAATTGTAATGCCTTGTTCTCTTTCCGAACGCAAACCATCGGTAAGTAAAGCCAAATTAATATAATCGTTTCCTTTTTGAATACTTGCTCTTTTTACAGCTTCCAACTGGTCTTCGAAAATGGATTTACTGTCATAAAGCAATCTGCCAATGAGGGTACTCTTGCCATCGTCAACACTACCTGCTGTGGTAAATCGCAGCAATTCCATATCTAAATATCCATTTTTTGAAATGCTCATTTTTGCAATTGTATTAAAAATATCCTTCGCGTTTTCTATCTTCCATGGCTGCTTCAGATCGCTTGTCATCAGCTCTTCCACCTCTCTCAGTAATTCGAGTTGCAGCAATTTCTTCAATAATTTCTTCCAAAGAATTAGCTTCGGAAAGTGTAACTCCAGTGCATGTAATATCTCCGATAGTTCTGCATCTTACTGTTTTTACTTCTGCTTTTTCGTTGTTCTTTAGTTTCATAAATGGAGCCGTTGCCAACCAAGCACCATCACGACAAAAAACTTCGCGTTGATGAGTAAAATATAAACTTGGCATTTCAATGTTTTCCAACAAGATATATTGCCAAACATCCATTTCTGTCCAATTACTGATAGGGAAAACTCTAAAATGTTCGCCCATATTTTTTTTACCGTTGAAAATATTCCAAAGTTCAGGGCGTTGATTTTTAGGATCCCACTGTCCGAATTCGTCTCTATGAGAGAAAAATCGTTCTTTTGCCCGAGCTTTTTCCTCATCGCGACGGGCACCGCCCATAGCAGCATCAAACTTATATTTTTCAATGGTATCAAGTAACGTAATAGTTTGTAATACATTTCTGCTGGCATTATAGCCGTTTTCTTCTACAGCCTTCCCTTGATCTATTGATTCTTGAACAGATCCAACAATTAATTGTGCATCAATTTTTTTAACCAACTCATCTCTATAATCAAGGGTTTCCTGAAAATTATGACCAGTATCGATGTGCAATAAAGGAAACGGTAATTTTGCAGGATAAAAAGCCTTAAGAGCCAAATGCGTGATAACAATAGAATCTTTACCGCCCGAAAAAAGCAAAACAGGACGTTCGAACTGTGCAGCTACCTCTCTGATTATATAGATAGATTCAGATTCAAGTTCTCGTAAATGGTTAAGATGGTGATTGTTCATTGTTTATTATCTCACTTTATACCTATTTGTAATAAATTGCAAAAATATGATTTTTTTTGCATAAAACGAAATTGAAATTGGAACAACATATATTAGAATAAGTCCTTAAATAAAGTTGTAGGAAAAGCTCTCAAATAAAAAATTTAATATTGATGAAAAATAGACGCAATAATTTGAGGCTTTTTTACTACAGTGGCTTTTTCTTTCGCAACCATAGCTTATCTCCTAAAATAGCAGGAGCTCCTTCTACTAATCTGTTTTTCTTATACAAATGTTTTAATTTAATTCCATAAAACTGAGAAATACTAAACATTGTTTCTTTAGCTTTTACTACATGAAACTCAGCAGAACCTTTGCGTCGTTTGGGTTGTAAATATACTTTTTCACCTTCTTTCAAAACATAATCCGTAGGAAACTCATTATAATGGTACAATTCACCAGGTTTCATATCAAAATCTAACCCTATTTTATAAAAATTATCCCCTTTTTTTGCAAGAATAAATTTTATATTGTTATTTAAAAAAACTTTACGATTGTTATCCCCTATTGTTACTAATTCAAAATCATCGATTTCACTGGCTTTAACAATTTTATCTTCTGTTAATTGAATATAGTTTTGAGATAATTTTGCACTATCCAGTTCAAATAATTTATTATCTTCAATTATTTTGATTAATAATTGAGGATACTTTGGATTTGTAGCATAACCTGCATCTTTCAAACCTTGTGCCCATGATATATAATCAGTAATATTGAGTAAAAAAAGCGAAGCATACCTATTTCTTGTTGTTAGAAAGCGTGAATGATCCATAAATGACTCATAAGCTGCGTTATACACTCTAAAACATTCATCTTTTGCATCATCATCTTTATAATATTTTTCTCCCTGCCAATCACTGGTACATTTTATTCCAAAATGATTATTGGCTATAATTGCTAAATCGCTATTACCATTTGCTGATTCTAAAATACCTTGTGCTAATGTAATGCTTGCAGGAATTTTAAAATTTTTCATGTTTTGCTGAGCAATTTCTTTATAGGTTTCAATGTATTCTTTCAATGAAATTTGTTTCTTTTCATTTTGAGCATAACTACAATTAAAAGTACATAAGAGTAGCAACCCAATAATTTTAGTTATATTTCTCATTCAAAGATTCTTTGTGGTCAAAAAACTAATTAGCAATATTTAAGTACAAAAGTATAATTTTGCAACCTCAGATTTAATTGAACTGAGATTGTTTTTGCACAAATTAATGTTATAAAAAAATATTATAAAAATTTGTAATAATGATGATTATAAAAAAATATTTCCCAGATGTCAATTCAGAACAAATGGCAATGTTTGAGAAATTAATTCCCTTATATACAGAATGGAATGCTAAAATCAACGTAATATCGAGGAAAGATATTGATAATTTGGCCATTAACCACATTCTTCATTCATTGGCGATTGCTAAAGTGATTAGTTTCAGAAAAGGAAGCTCTATTTTGGATGTTGGAACCGGTGGAGGATTGCCAGGTATTCCCTTGGCAATACTATTTCCAGAATCTAACTTCCATTTAATCGATTGCATTGGCAAGAAAATAACCGTAGTTGAAGCAATTGCAACAGAATTGGGACTTAAAAATGTAACTGCTCAAAAAATTAGGGCTGAAGAACTTCATGCAACTTATGATTTTATTATCAGTAGAGCTGTTACCAAATTACCTGAGTTTCAAGAATGGGTAAACAGCAAAATCTCAAAAAACCAAAAGAACGAACGCCTAAATGGCATTATTTATCTTAAAGGTGGTGATTTAACAGAAGAACTTTCAGGCATTAGCCGTAAAAGCAAAGTTTTTGAAATTAAAGATTTTTTTGAAGAAGCGTATTTTGATACAAAAAAAGTGGTTTACATTTATTAAATTCTTATTATGGCAAACAATTATACAAAAATAATATTAAAACCCGGTAAAGAAAGATCTTTGCAACGCTTTCATCCATGGGTTTTTTCAGGTGCAATTGAAGCTGTCACCAAAGAATTAACTGACGGAGAAATCATAGAGGTATTTGATTCAGAAAAAAAATACATTGCCACTGGACATTATCAGGAAGAAGGAAGTATTACAGTAAGGGTTTTCACCTTTGAACAAGCCATTATCGATGATGATTTCTGGAAAAATAAAATTCAAAAAGCGATCAAACTGAGAAAAACTTTAGGGTTGTTAGATAATAATACAACCAATACTTTCAGGTTAGTTCATGGAGAAGGAGATTTAATGCCCGGTCTGATTATTGATTATTACGATGGAAATGCAGTAATTCAGTTTCATTCTTACGGAATGTTTTTATTGAAAGATAGTTTTGTAAAAGTCCTAAGAGAATTATTGGGAAATCAACTGAAAAGCATTTATAATAAAAGCGAATCTACGCTTTCCAAAGGAGAAAATAATGAAAATGAAAACGGATATTTGTTGAATGAAAAAACTTCTGAAATTATTGTAAAAGAATATGATAATCAATTTATTGTAGATATTCAGGAAGGGCAAAAAACAGGTTTTTTTATCGACCAGAGAGAAAACCGGAAATTACTCGAGAAATATTGTGCCGGCAAAAAAGTATTGAATGTATTTGGTTATACAGGAGGTTTTTCGGTATCTGCCTTAAAAGGTGGTGCCAGCATGGTTCATAGTGTTGATAGTTCGCAAAAAGCAATTTTTTTGACAAATAAAAATATTGCACTCAATTTTGGCTCTACAGAAAATCATGTGTCTTATGCTACCGACGCTTTCGATTTCCTAGAGAACATGGATACAGACTATGATGTAATTGTACTGGATCCGCCTGCATTTGCCAAACATCTGCATTTAAGAGAAAAGGGATTGAAAGGCTATAGAAATATCAATAACAAAGTAATTCATAAAATTAAAAAAGGAGGTATCCTTTTTACTTTTTCCTGTTCTCAGGCAATTTCAAACGAAGATTTCAGAACGATGGTGTTTACAGCAGCAGCTCAAGCCAAAAGAGAAGTAAAAATCCTGCATCAATTGTCGCAAGGACCTGACCATCCAATTAATATTTACCATCCTGAAAGTGAATATCTAAAGGGATTGGTTTTATATATTGATTAATAAATAATTATGATAGGTTATTAAAGTATAAATTTGCTGAGTTTAAAAAAAAGTAAGCCAAACCAGTGTTTTTATATCTCAATAATTTTATAATAAACTAAGGGCAAAAAGTTTCTACTTTAGCGATTGCTTCTTCGTAACCCAATGCTGCGGATGCTTTTAAATCATCACAACTTCCTTTTATGTCTTTTTGAATACTTTTTATAGCACCTCTCATATAATAAGCTTCACCGTCCTGCTTAATCTTTATCGCTTCATTCAAATCATCCATTGCAAAATCGTATCTTTTCTGGTACATATATACTTTAGCCCTGCCCTTTAAAGCTTCAATATTTTTGGGGTTGATAATCAAAACTCTTTTGAAATCAGCCATCGCCGGAACTGCTTTGTTAAGCTTAACATATAATTCAGCACGCTTAATCAACGCATCTTCATTGTCACGCTCCGAATTTATAACCTTTGAATAATCTTTCAAAGCAGCATCATTATTACCTAAAGCAGCATTACAATAAGCTTTTTTTATAAATACTGTAGGCAAAGTTACTTTAAGTGCAACCGTCAACTGTGTATAATCTGCTAAAGCTTCAGTATATTTTTTGATTTGAAAATAAGCATCACCTCTCTGAGCTAAAATTTCTTTTAAATTATAATTCAACGAAATCAGTTTTGACAGGTCGTTTATTGCGGTTGTCGGATTTCCTTTTTCCCAGTTTAGTTTTGCTCTTTCGTGATATGCTTCTGCATATTCATTTTTTAACGTTATGGCTTTGGTGAAATCATTATTAGCTTCAGTATATTTTTTCAGTTTAGCATATACTTTCCCTCTTTCAAAATACAAAATAGGATTTGATTTTTCATACTCTATTGATTTATTATAATCTGCCATTGATTTTTCATAATCGTGGCTTTCTTCGTACATGATAGCTCGTTTTTGATAAACACTTGCAAAATTGGGTTTAATACCAATCGTTTTATTAAAATCGCTTAAAGCAGCTTTATAATCCTGTTGTTTTAAATAGTAAATTCCTCTGTAATAATATACTAAATAGTAATCTTTATTTTTTGAAATAGAAGTATTATAGTCTTTTAAAGCTTCGTCGTTTTTGCCCAATGCAAAATAACAGTTTCCTCTGTCGGCAAAAGCTTCATAATAAAAGGGGCTTTTTACGATAATTTTATTATAAATCTCAATAGCTTCAATATATTTATTTTTACGCATCAAATCAACCGCATCGCTGTACATAATAGCTGATGACTGCGAAAACCCATTTTGAAAAAAGATAATAAATCCTAATATTGAAAGATAATTTTTAATTTTTAGCATTGTTATAGTAATTTTGTGAAAAATTTAAAATCATGCAAGACGAGATTGCAAAAATAAGGAAAGATTATAAAAAATTTCAATTAATCGAAAGCAATATTGATTCTAATCCAATTAAACAATTTGGGAAATGGTTAGATGAAGCCATTGTAGCCGAGGTTGAAGAACCAACTGCAATGTGCCTTGCAACAATTTCTACCAAAGGCTTTCCTTCAGCTCGTATTGTTTTATTAAAAGGTTTTGACGAAAAAGGCTTTTGTTTTTTTACCAACTACGAAAGTCGTAAAGGAAATCACATCAAAAAAAATCCAAATGCAGCCTTGGTTTTCTTTTGGAAAGAATTAGAACGACAAGTTCGCATTGAAGGAGAAGTAGTAAAAGTATCTCAAAAAGAATCGGATGCTTATTTTGTAACCCGTCCTTTTGAAAGTCAGGTAAGTGCATGTATTTCGGAGCAAAGCACTACTATTCCCGATAGAAATTATATAGAAATGCTTCACCAGTTATTTTTAAAAAAAAAAGGTGATAAACCCATCCAACGGCCCGAAAACTGGGGTGGTTATCGCGTAATTCCCAGAAGAATTGAGTTTTGGCAAGGAAGAGAAAATCGCCTCCACGACCGCATTAAATATTGCAGTAAAGATGCAAAAACCTGGAAAATTAAACGGATTGCACCATAAAGTTTTTAAGTTGAGGAATCGAAGATTGAATTACGAAAGTTTATTAATAGCCTTTTTGAGTTTTTGTTTCATTGAGAATCGGTTAGATTAAGCTAAAACTTAATTTTTAAATTAATAAAATTCAGTCTAAAATATTGATTTTTTCCCTACTTTTGTGCATTAAATAATATTCAACAAACGAATTTCAAATCTATCTTAAAACAATAATAATGAGTGAAGATTTTTTTCAGGGTTATAAAGGTGCATCCTTAGAAGTACTAAAAAAATACAATGTTCGTGTTTGGGGGCAAGCCAATGTAAATACCACAAGAGGGATTTTTCAAGGAACTATTTTGCCACGTTCAGAAAATGACGATGATCAGCATATTGTTATGAAAATAATTACTGGTTATAATATTGGCGTTGATATTGCAAATATTACTGAAATGCATGAAACTGGATATAAAAAAGCCAATTATAAAATTCCTGAAAAAGAATTTCCTTATACAGAGGGTTTTCCAAAAGTAAAATTAATTGGAACAGGAGGAACTATCGCTTCACGTCTTGATTATAGAACAGGAGCTGTAATTCCTGCTTTTTCTCCAGGTGAGTTATATGGAGCTGTTCCTGAATTAGCAGATATTTGTAACTTAACAACTGAAAAAGTTTTTGCAGTATTCAGCGAAAATATGGGTCCTGAACAATACAAAAAACTTGCTATTGCTATTGGAAAAGAAATAGAAAATGGTATTGATGGTATCATTATCGGTCATGGTACTGATACCTTAAGCCACACTGCTGCTGCTTTAACTTTTATGGTTCAAAATTCACCAGTACCTATTGTTTTGGTTGGTTCCCAACGTTCTTCAGATCGACCAAGCTCAGATGCTGCACTTAACTTGATGCATGCAGCCACAGCAGCAGGTCATGGAAACATTGCCGAAGTTATGGTTTGTATGTTTGGCCCTACTTCTGACGAATACGGCTTGTTACATCGCGGAACACGTGTTCGTAAAATGCATTCTTCCTATCGTTCTACATTTAGAACCATCGGTGATGTGCCTTTGGCAAGTGTTACACGCAAAGGAGTTGTACCTATTAAACCTGTGTACAATCATCGCCGCAAAGACAGAAACGTAACTATCCTCCCTTACTTTGAAGAGAAAGTTGCAATTATCTATTACTACCCTAATATGCAACCAGACATGATTGATTCTTTGGTTGAAAATGGCTACAAGGGAATAATTATTGCTGGTACTGGTTTAGGTCACGTTAACAAGCCATTATATCCTGCTATTGAAAGAGCTACTGCAAAAGGTGTTCACATGTTTATGTGTGTTCAAACTTTATGGGGATATGCTCACATGTTTGTTTATGATACTGGTAGAGATTTAATGGCAAAAGGTGTGATTCCAGCCATGAATATGTTGCCAGAAACTGCTTATATAAAATTAGGTTGGGTACTTGGTCAAACCACAGTTCCTGAAAAAGTACGTGAAATGATGCTTACTCCAATAAATGATGAAATTACTCCACGTGAACCTTACAATGGGTACTTGATTTATCAAGGTGGTGTTAAAGAAGTAGAAGAATTCATAAAAAAAGTACATAAATAGTGCTATCCCCTAAAATTACTAATACTTTTAGAAGAATTTAAAATTAAAAAAGCTCGTCTATTTTGCTAAGTTAAGTTTTAGTTAAATAATTTTTATTGCAATATTATTCAAATCTTAAAAGAAGAATTATTAATCTAATTGCATTACAATCTGCTATTTAAAAGAAAACTATAGTTAAATATGCGATAATTATGTTTCAAGAAAGTAACTAAACATCAAAATATTTATTTACTTTGCAAAGTATTTAGCTACAAAGAAATTTATACTCACTAATATTTAAAAGAAATGAAACAAATTACATCCTTTTTGCTCTTCCTTTTTTTGAGCATTGGATTGATGGCACAGCAAGGTAAAGTTACTGGAAATGTCATTGATCAAGTTACAGGGAAAGCAATATCAGAAGCAATTGTTCGTGTTGGCACACATCAGGTAACTTCTGATGTAAATGGTTATTACGAAATTGGAGGTCTTAGTTATGGTGAAAAAACACTAACAATTATTGCCATTGGTTTTGAAAACTTTGAAACTACAGTAACAGTTTCTGCAACTCCAGTAAATATTAAAGCCGAAATGGTTTCAAAATCAGTTGCTGAAAATGATAGAAAAGGCATTGCAGAAATTAATCTTGCCGATTTGAGCACAGATGATGAGAGTAAAGAACAAAGTGTTTCCGGTTTATTACATTCATCGGAAGACGCTTTTACTTCTACCGCCAGCTATACATTCAGTGCTGCTTATTTCAGAACCAGAGGTTATGATAGCGAGTTTTCTGATGTTATGGTAAATGGCTTATCTATGTCAAATGGCGAAAATGGCCGTTCTTCTTATTCACTTTGGGGTGGATTAAACGATGCAACACGTTCAAAAGAAGCAGTTCATGGATTATCTCCTGCTCGCTTTTCATTCGGAGGACTTAATGGTGTTTCAAACATTAATGTACGTGCTTCAAGTATGAGAAAACAAACAAAATTCTCTTATGCTGTAACAAATAAAACATATACTAATAGAGCAATGTTTACTTATTCTACAGGGTTAATGAATAATGGGTGGGCATTTACTGTTTCCGCTTCCCGCAGATTTGGAAATGCTGGCTATGTTGAAGGAACATCTTACAATGCATGGTCGTATTTTTTATCGGCAGAAAAGAAAATTAATGCTAAACACAGTGTTTCTTTAACTGCATTTGGCGCCCCTACTAAAAAGGGGATGCAATCAGCTGTAGTACAAGAAGCTTATGATTTAGCTGGTAGTAATTATTACAATCCATCCTGGGGTTACCAAGAAGGTGAAGTACGTAATGCAAGGATAAGAAATACACACGAACCTGTGATTTTATTATCTCATTTTTTCGACATTGATTCGAAAACAAAATTAACTACTACTGCCGGATATACTTTTGGGAAAAATGGAACTACCTCATTAAATTGGTACAATGCCAACGATCCTCGTCCTGATTATTACCGTTATTTGCCAAGTTATCAAATAGATGATCCTGCTGTAGCAGCTTTTGTAACAAATATGTGGGGAAACGAAACTACTCGCCAAATAAACTGGGATAAATTATATCAAGTAAATTATTTAGCAAATTCTCTTGGTGAACAATCAAAATATATTATCGAAGAACGTAGGATTGATCAGACTCAATTTGCAATTGCTTCTACAGTTAATCGCGAGATTAATAGTCATATTTTCTTAAGTGGTGGATTTGATATTAGAGCTTATAAAGGGAAAAATTATAAAATACTAACTGATTTATTGGGAGGTAGCAAATGGGTGGATGTGGATCAATTTGCCGAACGAGATTTTTCAGGTGATACAGTTACTGTCCAAAATGATGTAAACAATCCTGATCGTGTTATTAAAACTGGCGATAAATTTGGATATGATTATGATGCTCATGTTAACAGTCAAAACATTTGGGTTTTGAGTGAGTTTTCTTATAATAAATTTGATTTTTATGGAGGCTTAAATATTACTACTATGCAATATTGGCGTACAGGTAATATGAGAAACGGAAGGTATCCTGATAATTCTTATGGCGATTCTGAAACACAATCATTTTTTAATTATGCATTAAAAGGTGGCATTACCTATAAAATTACAGGTCGTCATATTGTTGTTGGAAATGCTATGTATATGACCGCTGCTCCAACCTTTAAAAATGCATATATTTCACCTCGTACTCGCGATGCTGTAATTCCAAACTTAACAGATAGAAAAATTATCAGTGGAGATATTAGCTATATTATTCGTAATCCTCGCATCAAAGGAAGAGCAACCTTATACCAAACAAACTTTACGGATGAATCAGAAGCAAATAGCTTTTACCACGATGTTTACAGAACTTATGTAAATAATGTTATGGTAGGCATGAACAAAAAATACCAAGGGCTCGAATTGGGTGTTGAAGTTAAAGCCAATAGCAGTATTTCTATTTTAGCTGTATTGGCAAAAGGAAATTTCCGTTATACTAATGATGTTAAATCTATCACTTCTTATGATAATGGATCGCTTCCTGACACAATCCAAAACGTATATAGCAAAAATTTCCATATTAATGGAACTCCTCAGACAGCTATGTCTTTAGGCTTAAAATATCAAGGTCCTAAATCTATATATGTAAATATTAATGCCAATTACTATGATGATATCTGGGTTGATTTTAATCCTGAAAGAAGAACTGTAGCTGCATTGGATGGTTTAAACCCAACCATTCCTGCTGACATGGCAAAAGCCGTTTATATTGTTGAACAAACCCAAGTTGACGGACAATTTACATTAGATGCTTCGATTAGTAAATCGTGGCAAGTGAAAAAATACAATTTAAGTTTAAATTTTAGTGTAAGTAATATTCTTGATAACCAAAACCTTATTACTTCTGGTTATGAGCAATTGCGATTCGACTTTGAAGGGAAAAATGTAGATAAATTCCCACCAAAATATTATTATGGCTTTGGTAGAACTTTCTTTGTATCATTGGGTGTTCGTTTTTAATAGTAATTAAATAAGAGAAAAAACACATGAAAACATTAAATAGAATAAATAGAATTTTAATATTTCTTATAGTGGTTGTTGCAATTGTTGCAACAAGCTGTAAAAAAGAAGAAATAGACCCACCTCATTTTGTAATGCCTACTTATACATTATCTGCAGGAGATACATTACTTACCATCGCTCAATTAAAAGCAATGCATCCGGCTGTAGTTAATACAAAAGATTCTATAAAAAGCGATTATTTTATTAAAGGAATAATTACCGGCAACGATGAATCCGGGAATATTTATAAAACCTTGTATATTCAAGATGCTACCGGTGGTATTATGTTATCATTGGATGCAAAAGAAATGTTTAATAAATTTAAAGTAGGACAGGAAATCTATGTAAAATGCAAAAACCTTATTTATGGAATTCCTTATGGTGGAGAAATTCAGCTAGGTGCAATTTATAATGGAAATCCTGGGCGGTTGGCTGAAGCAGAAATACCTAAGCATTTGTTTAAAAATGGCTGGGCAGGTAGTGCACCGGAACCTAAAATAATTACAGGCGCTGCAGACTTAACATTTGATAAAGCATTTATGTTAGTACGAATGGATTCTGTTACATTTGCTGAAGCAGGACAACCTTATTTTTCTGTTGCTTTGGCGGATAATGGAGGTGGCACCAATAGAACTCTTACGTTGAAAGATGGAACAACAATTATTGTTAGAACCAGTTCTTTTGCTACTTTCAAAGATGTATTAATGCCGACAGGAAAAGGAAGCATTATTGCGGTTTTGGGTTATCATATGGGATTCCAATTATTTCTTCGTAATACAAATGATGTATTTGGGTTTAGCTCAAAATAATAAATTATATTTAAAACAATAAAAGATATGAAAACAATAAATAAAATCAATAAATTAGTATGGTTTTTGTTGTTGGGATTGTTAGTATTTGCTTCAAGTTGTGTAAAAGATGATAATTATGATTCTCCGGCATCAGTAATTCCTTCGTTTACATTAGCTCCCGGTGATACTCTGATTACAATTCAACAATTAAAAGCAATATTCCCAACTGGGAATTTATATACAATTAAGAACAATTATGTAATTAGAGGTATCGTTACTGGTAACGATGAATTTGGTAATATATACAAATCATTATACATTCAAGATTCTACCGCAGGTATCGTTTTATCTATAAATTACACCAATTTATACAATGAGTATAAACAAGGACAAGTATTGTATGTAAAATGCAAAGGTATGGTTATGGCTGATTACGGCGGCACACCACAATTAGGCGCTGTATATCAGGGTGGAGCTGGTCAGTTGCCGGGAGTATATATGTCAGCCCATTTTTTTAACGATGGAAGACCAGGTGCTGTTCCTGCACCAAAGGTAATTGACGCTTCAGGCTTAGATTCAACAAATTTGTCTATGTTGGTACGTTTCGACTCTTGTTCGTTTGTAGATGCAGGACAAACTTATGTTGCAAATAATCTTACTACAGAAAGAAGTTTAACTATTAAAGGTGGTGCAACTGTTATAGTAAGAACCAGTAATTATGCTGCTTTTAAAAACACAATAATGCCATCAGGAAAAGGTACAGTAATAGGAATGTTGAGTGTTTATGATGGTGCATATCAACTTGTTATTCGTAACATCAATGATGTATTTGGGTTTATCGCACCAATAGCAGAAGCAAATTTTATAACTGACCCATTAGCTTGGGCGGCTCCTAACACATGGACAACACAAGATGTTAACGGAGCACAGGTTTGGAGTTTTGATACTTATAAATATATGAAAGTTAGTGGTTACTCAGGAGCTAATTTTGCTAATGAAGATTGGCTTATTTCACCTTCTTACACAACAGTAAATACTACAACTGCAATTTTGTCTTTTAATCATGCTGCAAACTTTGGTTCTCCATCCACTCAACTCCACTTAATGATTTCTACTAATTATAATGGGACTAATTTTGCTACTGCTAACTGGACAGAACTCACAGTTCCTAATTGGCCCAGTGGAACTAATTGGACATTTATTAATTCAGGAGATATTGATTTAAGCTCTTATTTAGGACAAAGTAATATTCATATTGCATTCAAATATACAAGTACAACCTCTAGTAGTTCAACTTGGGAAGTAAAAGGATTGAGTATTAGAAGATAATTTAAGTATTCCTCAAAATTTAAAGCC
>Ga0247840_10007970_pt1 | contig 14427 bp, 19 predicted proteins | sample LaCruzMarch2015__FD_192404 | JGI IMG/M metagenome (GOLD analysis project Ga0247840, IMG submission 192404) | Freshwater microbial communities from meromictic Lake La Cruz, Castile-La Mancha, Spain - LaCruzMarch2015_17m | ecosystem: Environmental > Aquatic > Freshwater > Lake | place: Spain...
CTTCACAGTAGATTTCACAATCCCAGCTAATAGCTCAAAGATTATTGACGTCTATGCAGATCTTGGAAGGGAAACAGGTATTGCTTCAACTACATTGGCCTTAAACGGTTATGGAGTAAATAGCAACACAACTATAAACCAGGCTGCAGTTACAGGTCAGTCAATAACTGTTAATACAGGATCATTGGCTCTTCCTACACTTAAGTCTGGATCAGGTTACTCTCCAATAGCACAGTTTGTTGTTGGCGGAACAACCTTTACAGCTGGAACATTCAATTTCATTTCATCAAACGGATCTTCAGTTATAACTGAAATGACAATTGCAGCTTCAGGTACAGCAGCTAACATCAACACAGTAACAGTAGGTGGCGTTTCAGCTCCTATGGTAAGCGGTATCGCTTCTCTTACTGGTTTGAATTTGAACATTGGTACTGGAAATGCTGGTACAAACGTTCCAGTTACAGTTGCTTACAACACAGTTGGAAACGATGGAGTAGCTACAAATAACACTGTTGGTCTTAGAATCACAGGTTACAAGTACACTTCAGGAAACACAACAACTGCTACAACAACAGTTGCAGTTGACACAAACATGATGACACTTGTAGGTTCAAAACCTTCAATAACATTCTCAAATCCTTCAGACGTAACAGTAGGTGCAGGAGGATCAGATGTTGAAGTAGCACGTGTTACAGTTACTGCAGATGCTAAGGGTTCAGTCTTAGTTAGAGCTATACCAGTATCTATGCAAACAACAAGTTCTGGTACTTCAGCTGGAGACTTAACTGTTAAACTTACTGCTGATAACTCAACCGTAGATGGTGCTACAGCAACATTAGGTGCTGTCGGTACAACTACAGCTGCTACAGGTACAATCGCTTTCTCAACACCTTACGAAATAGCAGCAGGTTCATCTGTAACATTCAGTATCCGTGATACAGTTACATTGACATACAACAGCAGCGTAGCAGATACCCTAAGAACAAAACTAGGCGATGCCTCATTGTTCTCATGGTCTGATACAAACGGTAGTACAACACAAGCAATTAGTGGTTCGTTGATCTACAACTACCCATCTAATTCTTCTGTAATTTACTATCAATAACCACTTGTGATTCTCTAGTCTAACGACTAAAGAATGGTTTCAAAAAACCGTCCGAAAGGGCGGTTTTTTGTTGTCTATTTTTTTTGGAAATAATAATTTTCCTCATTAGTTTGTTGCGGGGGAGTTGATTATGAAGTTCGCCATGGCGAACTTCAGGAGATAGAAAGTTATCCACAATTTGGTTTAATTTTTGATGGATGATAAAATAGTTGCAATCATGTTTGGAAAATATAGGAAGTTCTTCGTAATAACGACTATTTTTATGGCCGCTTTTTTAATTTTACCAAGTATTTCTTTTGCTAATCTTCAGATAACTGAAATTATGTATGACGTGGAAGGTACTGATACTGGCAGGGAATGGATAGAAATTTTTAATTCGGGAAATGATGTTTTAGATATTACCAAATTTAAATTATATGAAGCCAACACAAATCATGGAATAGTAGCTGTTGATGGAGGTATTGCTTTAAACGGTTCTGAATATGCTGTGATTGCTGATAATCCAACAAAGTTTAAAATAGATTTTCCCAATTATTCCGGTAAACTTTTTGATAGTGTTTTTTCTTTAAGTAATGAAGGTGAGTCTCTTTCTCTTAAAAATGAATCTAGTACTATAGTGGATTCTATTAGTTACGACCCTTCTCTGGGAGCAAATGGCGATGGAAAAAGTTTACAGAAAATCGCTAATGTCTGGCAACCCGCAGCGCCAACTCCTGGGGCAGAAAATATTGTTTCTAATAATGATGTTGGCACGAGTACTTCTACTTCCACAGATGAATCCATAGCAAGCTCAACAAGTACTTCTACTGCTACAACAACATTAAGTGATAATAATTCAAACTCTAATACTCAGATTATTGTTCGTACAGTTACTAAATATATTTCTGCTCACTCAAATCCAGAAGAGCTTAGTTCTTATGAAGAAAATTCACCTTTGGAGATTTCTGCGGGAAGAGAGAGGATAGCTTATGTTGGAGCTCCTATTAAATTTTCAGCTAAATATAAAATTCCTAAAAATATAAATGATATTAGTAATTTTACTTGGTCGTACGGTGATGGAACAAAAAGTGTAGGTGAAGAAACTTCCCATGTTTATAAATTCCCTGGAGACTATACTGTGGTGTTGAACGGTTCTTTTGGAGGAAAAAAAGCAGTATCTAGAACCACTGTCAAAGTGTTGTCGCCACAACTTTCTGTATCTTTTGTGTTTTCAGGAGATCTTGAGATTGCTAATTTAGGAAAAACAGAGATAAACCTGGGTGATTGGAAAATAAGAAATTCTGCAGGGGATTTTGTCTTTCCCGAAGATACAATAATAAGTTCTGGAGAAAAAATGATTTTATCAAAAGAATATTCAAAAATTTTTCCAGATGTTAATATGGGAGCTACTGTTTTTGACCCGTCAGGGAATTTTATAGCAAGGACTAATTTTTTAGTAAATAAAAAAGATAATAACCTAACCAATACTTCTTCGGGTGAATCAACCTCAACTAGTCAGATTTCTGTTATAACTCCTTTGATAGAAATTACTCAGGAGAAAGTTGAAAGTTTTATTAAAGAATATAAAAAAATAGCAATTCAAAATAAACCAATAAAAGCTGAAATATTCCCAGTTCATGAAAGTTCCACTACAGCTGCAACTAATTTGGAGGCCGAACCTCCAAAAGTAGATACAAGTTCAACCGATGGTTTATTGAAGAAAGTGTTTAATTTGCCAGTATCTGGAATCAAAGCAGCGGCTAAGATTTTCTATGATATAGAATAGTGTTATAATGAGAAATATAAATTTATGTTCAATAGTACATTTTTTAAATTTCTAATGACCTTTGTCGCTCTCATATTAGTGAGTTTTTTAATAATGGGATTTGCTAGTGATATTGGAGCTAATTGGAAAATTGATCACGGAGTTCAAAAAGCTAGTGTTAAATAAATTAAATTTATAATGAAAAAAAAGATTTTAAGTTTTTTTGTCTATACTATTCCAACGATTTTTGTTTTAGGTATTTTAGTAATAGTTTCAATATATTATTATCCTAAGTTCAGTGAATGGCGTGAACAAAGAAGACAAGAAAAAATAATAGAAAAATATGATAAAGCTGTTGCAGAACTTGAACAAAAGAGAAAGAATGATACCTTCGGTGGTAAAACTCCAGAGGAAACAGTAGAAAAATTTCTTTCTGTATTAAAGACAGGGGATTTAGAACTTGCTAGTAAATACTACGAAATGGCCTTGCAAAAAAAAGCTCTCACTAACCTAAAAGAAGAAAAGCAAAAGTATGGAGATATCAGTCATACTATTAATTATTTTGAAGAGGTGATAAGTAAGGGAATAAAAGGGTGTGCAAATATTGATAAAGATTATGGAGGATGTGTTTATGAATTTGAAATTGATATAGGTATAGAAGAAATTGGTTTAAGTTTAAATAAATTTACTAATATTTGGAAAATAACACTACCATTTTAAAGAATGAAAAATTGTTCTTTCAAATCGCTTATTAAAACGATTATTTTTTTCTTGTGTTTTTCCCTACCTAATTTTTCATCTGCTTATATACCTGAAACTACCCACGCTGGATTAACTGATCAAATAATAGAATTTTATAATATGAATTTTTCTGAAAATTTTACTGATGTTCAGAAAGAATTAATAATAAAAGGTTCTACGGATGAAGACTATCCTTCAATTAGAGCCTTGAACCATTTTTATGATCCTATAAATAATATAGGTATAGAGGGAAGTAGAACTTCAAAAGAGTGGACAACTGATGGAAATATAGAATCAAATGAATTTTCCTGGCCTAAGGCTATAGAATATTACACTGAAGGGGATAGTGAAAAAGCTTTTGTTTCTCTGGGCCACATACTTCATCTTTTTGAGGATATGGGAGTGCCAGATCATACCAGGAATGATCCACATATGGGCGATAATTTTACAGGCAGTAGTCCTTATGAAAAATGGGCGAGTGATAATAAAGATAGGCAGACTCTTGGAGGTGTCGCTTTAGAATTTGATACAGAAGGACTTAAACCGAGAATCTTTGACGATATTGGAAGTTATTTTGATTTTCTGGCTGTTTACTCAAACAGTAATTTTTTTAGTCCAGATACTATAGCAAATGGAGAATATAATTTACCTGAAATATCTAGTAAAGATAAAAAATATGAATATTCCACAGATAATATCTTAGGGGAGAGTTATAAAGTATTAAAATTAGTTGTTAATAATCAAGATAAAAACAAAATAGATAGAGTATTAACAGATGGAAATGATTTTACCATTCTCTCCTCATACTTTGACCGTTTATCAAAACAAATTATTCCTTCTGGTGCTGGATTGGTGAATCTCTTTATTAAGGAAGCTAAAATTGCCCGTGAAAAATATTTAGAAGAACAAAAAATTAAAGCCGAGGAAGCCTTAAAGAAAGATCTTGAAATGGATGAAGAAATATCAAATAGCGGATTTTTTGGGAAAATTGCCATAGGTTTCCAAATTTTGATTAACAATCAAACAGAAAAAATTATATTTACCAGCCAAAGATTTGCGGAAACTTTTTCTCATAATTTTAAAACTCTTGTTCAAGAGACGGGAAATTCTGCTTCTATAGCTGGGGGCGTATCTAAAAAAGTTGTAGTTTTGGCCGAAGAACAGACGAAAAACTTGATTGAAGAAACTGGTAAAAAATATGAATTTGCGATTGATAAAATCTCCTCAATTATTTCCAGTAATGTATCTGACAATGTGGAGCAAGACAATTCCCCAAAGGTTAACTTAAGCGAGGAGGAGACTAAACTTATTATAAGTCTTCTAAAAAATAGTCAAACAAAACCAGAAGAAAATTCACTTGCACCAGTAGTTTATTCTTTTACTGGCGGATCATCAGGAGGACAACCTATAATTCAGGAAACTACAGTTCCTATAGGTCAGGGGACAACCACAATATCTACAACAACCCTAGAACAAGAAATAGTTTCAACGACCACGTCTGCTACTTCATCAGAAGTTATAGCTACCACTAGTGATATTTCTATTATAATTAATTCTCCAACTTGTGTGTATTCTTTTCTTGCTGATGAATGTGCGGTGCCTACTTCAACTATATTATTAAATTGGGAACCAAGCAGAGAGGAAATATCTTTTTATAATATTTTTATCAACGGTGAAATTAGCACCACAACATCTACCTCTACAGAGATCTTTGGATTACAGGATGGTGAATTAAAAGTTGAAATATCTGCTGTTGATATGGAAGGTTTGCCAATAGCTACTAGTACAAAAACAATAAAAATTTTGAGTTTGCCAGTGGTTATAAATGAAATTGCGTGGGCTGGAGCGGCATCAAATACGGATCAGTGGATTGAGCTTTATAATAACACTGATTCGGATATTGATTTATCTTCGTGGAAAATTCATTCTACAAGTTCTTCTTTAAATATTTATCTTTCTGGTACGATAAGAGCACATGATTATTTTCTCATAGAAAATGCAAGTTCCTCTGGAACTAGTTCTTTAAATTTGCCAATACTAGACATTCAACCAGATTTACTAATTTCTTTTAGCGAAAATCTTAGAGATTCTGGAGAACAACTTATTCTTTCTTATACATTCGGTGAGTCTTCAAGCTCGGAGGAAATTATTTCAGACATGTTACCTTATTGTGAAAATTGGTGTGAAAATGGCAAGAGAGATTCCGGGAATTATTCTATGGAGAGATTTGATTCTGAAGAACCGACAAGTGATTCAAATAATTGGGGAACAAATTTGGGGATTATAAAAAATAGTTTGGATAAAAATAATTTTTCTATATTTGGTACGCCCAAAAGAAAAAATAGTATAAGTTATCTTCCTGTTAATAGTTTATATACTACGCAAAATGTTATTCTTAAAAAAGAAAAGAGCCCATATCTTATTCTTGGCGGATTATATGTAGATACCCCTGGAAAATTAACAATAGAGCCAGGGGTAATTGTAAAATTTTATTATCTAAATAGTTTGATTACTAGTGCAATAATGACTGGTGGAGAAGTAAAAATAGGAGAAGATAGTGGAGAAAAAATAATTTTTACTGATTTTGGTGATAGGAGTGTTGGAACAGAAATAGGGGAAGGCTATGAATCGGAAAATTCTTCCGGAGGATTAATAATTTTTGATGGTTCTAGTGGAGTTTCTATTAAAAATTTTGATTTAAAAAATATCAAAGAAGGTATACAGATTTATTCAGGCCAAATTGTGGTAAATAATCTAGATATTTTTGGAGATGAAGGGATTAGAATTTTCGGTGGGAATTTAAATATAAGTGATTCTGATATACATGATGTAAATAATAATTATGGTATTTGGGTATTTGATGATAGTGGTTTCGTCGCTGATAATATAAAAGTTTCCAATGTGATTAATCCAGAAGGAAATTCTTCAAGGGGAATCGGCGCTTTAAATTCTAATATAGATATTAAAAATTCTATCATAGAAGATATATATGGCGGAGATGGTATGGATTTATTTGAGAATGTGACAGCTTTTCTAAATAATTTACAAATTAATAGTTTTGATAATCACGGAATTTTTATTGATAATCTTACAACATTAAATGCAGACGGTGTTTCTATAGAAGGAGGATCAAATGGATTTTTTGGCGGTGGGCAAGCTGAAATTAAAAATTCTTCAATAAAGTATTCTGGGGAAGGGATTTTTTGGTGGGGAGGGGATTTGTCTGTTGAAAATAGTATTATTGAAAATAATGAAATAGGATTAAAATTCGTCTCAGGAGCAAATTCTCTTAATATTTTAAATAGTATAATTTCAGGGAATTTTTCTTTTGGTGTAGTTAATCAATCCACAGAGAAGATATTGGATGCGCAAAATAATTGGTGGGGAAGTAACACGGGACCTCTTTCTGTTGTTAGCGAACCAGAACCTCCTCAAACTTATTTTTGTATCAATGAGGAAACTGAAGAAGAATATGAATGTGAGGGGACTAGAGAAGAAAGATGGAGAGATATTTCAAATCCTGAAGGATTGGGAAACAAAGTAAGTGGTCGAATTGATTTTGCAAACTGGCTTACAACAATACCTGTAATATAAGAAAGAGCGAGTTCGCGGAAGCGAACTCGCTCTTTTATTTGATGGGTTGTTGCTACAAGTTTTCCAGGATCATAACTTCTGGACAGGAGCATGTTCCTGGAGTGCATGCTGGGCATGTGTTTCCAGGGAATTTAGCTCTAGCTCCAGTAACTTTTGGATTTTTAAAATTAAAAACCACAACTATCCATGTTTTTTCCGGGGTTTTTTGTGAAAAAGTTTCCGAATTTACCGTGTGCAAACCGCATCCACCACATTCAAATTGAAGAGTTTTATCTGTCATGATACTCCCTTCTTTTCAATGCAGAACAAATGACTTAATCTGCCTGTAATTTTATAACTCCTGCGCAGAAAGTCAAAGTCGTTATAATATGGATTATAGTTGATAATAAATAGGTTGACATTATTATTATTTTTGCTAGTATTCAATCTCGAGCTCTTAGAGCTTATTTGTTTTATATTCAATAAATTAAATTATGGCAAGATCACTAAGTAAAGGCCCATACGTAGACGAAAAACTTCTTAAAAAAATAGAAGGAAAGAAACCTGTGGAAACCGGTGTTATTAAGACATGGTCAAGAAACAGTCAGATCTCTCCAGAAATGATCGGTTTCATATTTGGAGTTCACAATGGTAGACAACATATTGAAGTGCTTGTAACAGAAGATATGGTTGGTCACAGACTTGGAGAATTTTCTCCTACAAGGAAGTTTACAAGACATGGAGGTAAGATGCAGAAAGATCTTGATATAAAAGCTAAAGAATCAGAAGTAGCAGCAGCACAAGCAGCCAAAGCTACAACTGAAGCTAAAAAATAACTAAGATGATAACAGCAAGATTAAATGATTATAGACAGTCACCAAGAAAGGTAAGATTAGCCGCTAACTTGGTAAAGGGTAAAAAAGTAGAGGATGCAAAAAATACTCTCAACTTTTTGGTAAAGAGGGCTTCAAAGCCACTTGCTGATTTACTTGATTCAGCTATAGCTAATGCTAAAGCTAATTTTAATATTGATGCCGACAAACTTTTTGTAAAAGAATTTAAAGTAGATGGGGGAGCTGTATTAAAGAGAAGAATGCCAAGAGCTAGAGGTATGGCTTATCCTATAAAAAAGAGAACAAGTCATGTATTTATAGAGTTAGACACTATAGACAATATGCCACAGAAAAAGTCTAAAGTTAAAAGTCCAAAGTTAAAAGTGGAGGCAAAGACAAATGAAACAAAGGTTAAAAAAGTAATTAAAGCTAAAACTAATTAATATGTCACACTCAGTACATCCATTTTCACATAGGTTGGGAATAATCAGAGATTGGAAATCTAGATGGTTTTCTACTGGCAAGGCATATAAAACTTTTCTAAAAAGCGATATCAAACTTAGAGAATTTCTTGAAAAAAAGATGAGAGGCCAATATATTGGCTCTATTGAGATGGAGAGAAATGATAAGACTTTCAGATTGATAATTAAAACATCTAGACCAGGCGTGATTATCGGCAGAAGCGGTGAAGGTTCAATCAAACTAAGAAATGAAATATTAAAGTTTGCTACGAGAAACAAGATTTCTATTCCTGCTGATTTTAAGCTTGATATAGAAGAAATAAAATCCCCAGAATCAAATGCAGCTGTGGTTGGTTATATGATTGCAGAAGGTTTAGAAAAAAGATTGCCTTTCAGAAGAGTAATGAAGCAAACTGTAGAAAAGGTTATGGCCAATAGAGATGTGAAAGGTATTAGATTATATTTAGGAGGAAGATTAGGCGGAGCTGAAATCGCTAGATCAGAGGAAATGAAAAAGGGAAGAATCCCACTTCAAACTTTGAGAGCTGATATTGATTATGCTCAAGAGAAAGCTCACATGACATATGGAGATATTGGTATAAAGGTTTGGATATATAAAGGAGATATTTTTGCTGTTAAAGGAGGGGCTAATGGAAATAAAGAGGTAGGAGGAAATAGATAATTTAATTTAAAAATCATGTTGAATCCAAAGAAAGTAAAATACAGAAAATCACATACTTTTAGGGAAAACCCTAAGAAGATTGGTAATGAAACCAGAGGAACGAAAGTCTCTTTTGGTTCTTTTGGTTTGAAAGCGCTAACTCCTGGTAGAATAAGATCAAACCAGATTGAATCAGCCAGAAAGACAATTTCTCACTCAATGAGTAAAAGCGGAAAACTTTGGACAAGAATTTTTCCAGATCATCCTTTTACACAGAAACCAGCCGAAGTTAAAATGGGAAAGGGAAAAGGGGAATTAGAAGGTTATGAAGCTATAGTAAAGCCAGGCAGAGTTCTTTTTGAAGTTGATGGCGTAGACGAAGCTTCAGCTAGAGAAATGTTGAGGAAAGGTGGAACTAAATTGCCTGTAAAGACAAAAGTAATAGCCAGAATATAATATGGAAACCAAAGAATTAAGAAAAAATACGGAAGCAGATTTGATGAAAATTCTTTTAGAAAGAAAAGAAGCTCTCAATAATTTTAAATTTGGTATAGCCGGAAGTAAAATCAAGAACGTTAAGGAAGGTAAGAATTTGAAAAAAGAAATTGCTCAAATTCTAACTATTCTTAAAGAAACGAAATAATTTAAATATATGGAAAAAATTTCAGCAAAAAATAATAAGGGTAAGGTTTTAAAGGGAAAAATTGTTTCTACAAAAATGAAGGATACTGTTGTGGTTTCTATAGATTCTTTTAAGAAACATCCTAAATATGGAAAATACATCAAGAGACAGAACAAAATTATGGCTCATGATGCAGATAACAAACATAAAGAGGGTGAAGTTGTAGAAATAATAGAAACAAGACCAATTTCAAAAAATAAGAAATTTATAGTCTTAGAGAAATAAATATTAGTTTAATTTAATAAAATGATACAACCAAGATCAATAGTAAAAATATCGGATAACTCAGGAGCCAAACTTGGCCGTATCTTCAAAGTGCTTGGATCTTCAAAAAAGAGATGGGCAAAAATCGGAGAATTAGTTGTTCTTTCTGTACAAAAAGCAGAACCAAGAAAGGCTGTTAAAAAGAAGGATATACTTTACGGAGTCGTTGTTAGACAAAAGCAACCTTTTAGAAGAGAAGACGGTTCTTATATAAGATTTGATGAAAACGCAGTGATTATAGTTGAAAAGGGTAAGAAGGATCCTCTAGCAGGAAGAGTTTTTGGTCCAATTCCAAGAGAGCTTGCAGATTTGGGCTATCAGAAAATAGTTTCTCTTGCTCCAGAAATCGTTTAATACAAACAAAAAAATGAAAATCAAAAAAGGAGACAATGTAATAGTTATTGCTGGAAAAGACAAGGGAAAAACTGGTAAGGTTATCAAGGCTATTCCTAAATGCGATCTTGTTGTTGTTGAAGATATAAACAAAGCAAAAAAACATCAGAGACCAACTAAATCGGGAGGAAAGGGACAAGTAATTGAAAAGGTTATGCCTCTGCATGTATCAAATGTCATGATTGTAGAAGATGGAAAGAGAGTTAGAGTAGGAAGGAAGGTTTTTGGAGAGAAATCAATAAGAATCAGTAAAAAGTCTGGTAAGGAGATATAAAATAAGGAAAAAACACTTGTCCCGTTGTAAATTCAGCGGAAGTATGTATGATGAATAAATAACCAAGAAAGTCAATAAACAAAAAGAGAGTATAAATTATAAGAATTAAAATTTACAATTGGGATGAAAACGATTTCATTAAAAGAAAAACAGAATAAAGCATTTGAATCTCTAAAATCAACTTTTGGTTATACGAGTACGATGCAAACTCCTAAAATAACTAAAGTTGTTGTTTCTTGTGGTACAGGCTCTGTAAAAGATAAAAATAAGAATAAAATTATTGCAGACAGATTGACTAAAATCACTGGACAAAAGCCTTCTTTAAAATCCGCTAAAAAATCAATTGCTACATTTAAGGTAAGAGAGGGGGATCCTGTTGGTTATCAAGTCACTTTGAGAGGAAAGAGAATGTTTGATTTTATAGACAAGCTCGTTTATGTCGCTTTCCCTAGAACTAAAGACTTCAGAGGTCTTTCATCAAAAGGAATTGATGAAATGGGAAACTTCACTATTGGAATGAAAGAAAATAGCATTTTCCCTGAATCATCAGATGAGGAACTTAAAGATGTTTTTGGCCTAGCCGTTACTATTGTTACTTCAGCTAAGAATAAGAAAGAAGCTAAAGCCTATCTTGATTTTCTAGGTTTTCCTTTCAAGAAGGAAGAAACTAAAATATAAATATATAAAAAAAGCGGGTTTTGCAAAGCAAAACCCGCTTTTTTATTTTAATTTTTTGAATTTTTATCTCGGTCCTCTTTTTTGATGTATAATTGCAACTTCAATTTACTTAAAAAGTAAAAAAGTGAAATACATATGTTTTTATAGTGCTTTTGTAGTTTGACTTTTTTTTGTCTTCTTGCTAAGATGCCTAAACAAGCTTTTTCAAGCTTTTGTTTAATTATGGCCAAAACTTCAGTAATAGCTAGATCACAAAAGAAACCAAAATTCAGCACTAGAATAGTGAGGAGATGTTTTCGTTGTGGAAGAAAAGCTGGCTATATGAGAGATTTCGATTTATGTAGAATTTGCTTTAGGGAGTTTGCCAATCAAGGCAAAATACCAGGCATTAAAAAATCATCATGGTAATTACCGACTCAATAGGGGATTTAATAATAAGATTGAAAAATGCAAACAGAGTGGGACAAGAATCTATCACTTTGCCTGCTTCAAACCTTAAAGAAGCTGTGGCCAACGCCCTTTCAAAAGCGGGTTTTGTTGGAGCTGTTTCTAGAAAGAAAAAGAATGCAAGACAGCTTGAAATAGTTCTTGCTTATGACGAAAACAAATCTCCAAAAATAAACTTTGTAGATAGAGTTTCTAAACCATCAAGAAGGGTATACCAAAATTCAGGGGATATCAAACCTTTTAAAAATGGATTCGGTGCAATTATTTTTTCAACATCAAAAGGAATTATGACAGATAAGGATGCTAAGAAACAAAAAATTGGTGGAGAAGTTTTGTTTAAAATTTGGTAATTTACTACAAACAACACAATGTCAAGAATTGGTAAAAAAGGAATAGTTATCCCAGAAAAAACTGAAGTCAAGATAGACGGAGGTGTTGTTACTGTGAAAGGTCCTTTGGGTGAACTCAAAAAAGAATTTAACAAAAATATTATTATTGAAATAGTTGATAAAAATATAAGTTTAAAGCCTGCAAAAATAAATTTGGAAAATAATGCTCTTTGGGGAACATACGCTTCACACATAAAGAACATGATTGAGGGTGTAAATAAGCTTTACGAAAAGAGACTTATGGTAGAAGGTATTGGCTATAGAGCTGACATTACTCCAACAGAAATAACTTTTAAAGTTGGTTTTTCTCATCCAGTAAAAATGTCTATACCTAAAGGTTTAAAAGTAGTTTCAGACAAAGGAATTATTGTTATTACAGGAATAGACAAAGAACTTATTGGAGGATTTGCAGCTTCTATCAAGGCTGTTAAAAAATCAGAACCATATAAGGGTAAGGGTATAAGATTTGAAAATGAAGTAATAAGAAGAAAGGAGGGTAAGAAGACAGCATAAACTTTCAGAAATAAAGATGAAAAATTCAACAACAAAAAGTTTAAATATTAAAGTAAGACACAAAAGAATCAGAGCTAAAATCTCTGGTACTATGTCCACACCTAGACTTTCAGTCTTTAGATCAAACAAAAATGTTTACGCCCAGATTATAGATGATACAAAAGGAGTTACCATTGTAGGATTGTCTTCAGAAAAAGTTAAAGGAAAAGGTTTGATGGAAAAATCTGGAAATGTAGGAAGAGAAATTGCTAAACTTGCTAAAGAAAAGGGGATTGAAAAAATAGTTTTTGACAGAGGCGGTTTTATTTATACAGGGAAGATAAAAGCTTTGGCCGAAGGAGCTAGAGAAGGAGGCTTAAAGTTTTAATATAAAAGATTAATACAGTTTTATATCATTATGAATACTGATCAAAATAATAAAGTAAATAACGTGACGACTTCTCCTGTAAAAACAGAAGCAAAGCCTGGTATGGGAACAAGGCCTTCTTTTGGAAGACCATCATTTTCTAGTGGGCCAAAACCTTTTGGTAGTTTTCCAGCTAGATCTGGTGGTGACAGATCAAAAAATCCTAGAAAAAGTTTTTCAGGAAGAGGAGAAAGAGTTAAGCCAGAATTTGATCAGAAAATTTTAAATATAAGAAGAGTTACTAGAGTTACAAAAGGAGGAAAGAGATTAAATTTCAGCGTCGCTATTGTAGCTGGTAACAGAAAGGGTTCAGTCGGAGTAGGCACAGGAAAGGCAGGGGATACTTCACTCGCTATAGATAAAGCTTTCAGAAGTGCAAAAAAGAACATGGTAAATTTAGTTCTTACAAAAACCATGTCTATTCCACATGAAGTCTCAGCTAAATATTGCAGTGGAAGAATAATGATTATGCCAGCTCCTGGTAGAGGCGTTAGTGCTGGAAGTGCTGTAAGAAGCGTTTTGGAATTTGCTGGTGTTAAAGATGTTATGGCAAAAATAATTTCTCCTTCCAAAAACAAATTAAATCTTGCTAGAGCCGCAGTAGAAGCGTTAAAGACTTTTGATAAAAGAAAGTTTAGTCCAAAAGTTGCTTTGGTTAAGGAGTCAGTAGAATCAAAAGAAGTCAAAAAATAAAATAATACAATGCAGATTAATAATCTTAAAAGAAAAACAGAAAATAGACCTACAGCTATCGTAGGAAGAGGAGGTAAAAGAGGTAAGACTTCTGGTAGAGGAGGTAAGGGTCAAACAGCAAGAGCTGGTCATAAAGTTAGACCAGAAATGAGAGATTTGATCAAGAAAATGCCAAAACTAAGAGGTTATGATTTTAAAGGTTTTGGAGTTAAACCAGTTGTTGTAAACTTGGGAGATCTCAATACTATTTTTTCTAATGGAGATTCAGTAAATCCAAAAACTTTAGTAAGCTTTGGTTTGGCTGAAATGCAAGCTAACAAGAAACCAGTTATAAAAATTCTTGCTGGTGGAGAAATTTCAAAAAAAATAGAAGTATCAGATTGTATAGTTTCAGCTCCAGCTAAAATTAAAATTGAAAAGGCGGGAGGTTCAGTAAAATAATCAAATGAATTTCTGGAATAAAATCAAATTAGTTTTTGAAGATAAAATGCTAAGAGCGAGAATACTTTTTGTTGTCGGAGGTCTTGTCGTTTTTAGATTACTTGCCATTATTCCTATTCCAGGAATAGA
>Ga0247840_10007971_pt1 | contig 14426 bp, 8 predicted proteins | sample LaCruzMarch2015__FD_192404 | JGI IMG/M metagenome (GOLD analysis project Ga0247840, IMG submission 192404) | Freshwater microbial communities from meromictic Lake La Cruz, Castile-La Mancha, Spain - LaCruzMarch2015_17m | ecosystem: Environmental > Aquatic > Freshwater > Lake | place: Spain...
CCACGATTGTAATGTAACACCTCGTTTTTTTTTAAATTCATTCATTTTTTCTAAATTTAACGCATACAGTTGCAATAATGGTTTCATAATTTGATTACTAATATAATGAGCATAATCCAATTTCAAATTATTTTCCATAATAAAATCAGGCGTTTCTATTTTTTCGCCTTGAAGTGCTTTTTTATTAGCATTTACAATATACGCATAATACATTCTGTCACCCGAACATGGTTTATTGCCGCTATCTCGTAGACCAATTCGTTCAGCCAATACTTTATGCGCTATTTGGTTAGGATTTTTATAATAGCTTCGTAAAGATTTTGTGACTAATAATTTTTCTATTGGATATTGACCAGCAACTAGTTTTTCAAGACTCTCATTCAGAAATTTTATTGATTTAGCAATGCTTTTTTCTTTCATAATAATATTTACAATAGTACCATATATATCTTTTACAATAGGAGCATTGTCTCTGCGTTTAAGTACAATACCCATATATTTTAATTTACCTTTTTCTATATTTTCTTCATATAAAATACCTACATAACGCTTTTTGGATAATAATATCCAAGGCCAAAATGTTTTTTCATATTCTAAATCGTGGGGTTTTTTGAGAAACCGACTTGCCAAATTTCCCGCTTTTTTTGCCAATTCAATAGTATAAATTAGTGCTTGATTATTTATAATTTTTTCATCACTATTAGGGTCGCGCAAATTAAATTTGAAAAACACCGAATCTGTATCACCATATACACACTCTGCTTTTGCTTTCACAATTGAACCATCGTCCAATGTTACTAACACATCATTATAACATTCTTCAATAATTGCCCTTCCATAAAATAATAATTTACGACCTATAGCAGTTGTTGATGCCGCAACATCTCCTTCATAAAACGCACTTGTAATTGCGCCCATTTGACCATATAAAGAATTAGCTGTCACTTTAATACTAAGCTGTCGCTTATCTAGCACATTTTTCATAAAATCGTCGCGTTCTAATAAAATTAATTTTCGGGTTGCTTTTCGAGCTGCTAACAATTCTTCTAAAATAGCAGGCATAATAGCTTTGCCGTCTTTGTCAGGAAACTGAGCAAATCTGCAAATTTTATAGCCAATAATTACTTTTTTTTCGGCTGCTTTTGGACTAGGTCGCATATATTTATATGTATCATATTTCACATCAATATATTTATAACCTAAGTCATATAAATTATCATACATAAAGTCGCCATTTTCAAATTTTTCACCTGTTTCACTAATTAAATTATTGTTTAAATCATATTCTTTTGTCCATACTTTTGAGTCATGTGACAAATTTTCAGAAATAATAGAAGACGGATAAAGAGAACTGTAATCGACGCATGCAACTGGTTCATCTAAATAAATTCCGGTTTTTGGCGTAAAGACATGCGCGCCTTCATACCCTCCGCCTGTTTTTTGCTTATTAACAACAGGCATAAGAGTATTTTTTTCGCCACATTTTTTAGAAACATAACTTTGCAGTTTAATTCCTTGACCTCGCAATAGTAAATAACTTAGCGGAACATCACATAAATTAGACATTTCTACTTTATCTGTAATTACGTCTACTTTCAATAATAACCAAATAACATTATCACAATCTGCAAGACAATATTTACCAACAGTCCATCTATCATAATCGGAACCATTAGCAAGCGCAAATATTTCTTGTGGAGACACATCATCTTTTGCTAATCCCCAGTTATATTTATAATTGGTTAAATCCAGTTCTTCTAGTCCTTCAATTACAAACCACTGCTCATTTTTATTCATTTCAATAATTTCAAATTTTTTACCCTTTTTATATAAATTATTGCTAAATCCTAGTTCATCAAATTTCACATAACTACCAACACTAATACCTGTAAGATTTTTACTATATATTTTAGTACTATTGGTTTCATTAATTAGCGAAATATTACTAATAGAGTCGCTAATAAAGTAACTAGAGGTAAAGTCTAACTTATTAGAACTCAATGTAAACTCTTTACGAAAAATAACGCACATATCTATAATAATGCGCCCAGGCATTTTTATAAATTTTAAATTATATTCGCCACTGGCTAACACGATTTTATTTGTTTCAATGTCTTTATAATCCTTTGTATTGGTTGTTGCAGAGTCCACTTTATTTTTAGCCAATTTATCTCTATATTCAGAGCGCCAATCATTTGAAATACATACTTCATTTTTATTTCGTGAAAGTTTGAGAAATTCATTGACACAATTAAGCTCTTTAGACCGTTTATACATAAATTCAAAATCAAAACCGGTAATATTATAACCTGTAATAATATGTGGATTTTCACTGTTAATAATTTTTGTAAATGTTAATAAGACTTCTTTTTCACTTGCGTGCTCCAATACAATCACATTGTTTTCTTGTGCCCATAATAAGTACTTGTCTGGAATTTTGCAACCACCTTTTACAATAATAATGCGTTTATATGGTTTATCTTCTGTATAATTGATAAAACTTAAACCAATAAACGTAATTATGTCACCTTCTAATTGTGGAAAATTAGTGTTACTAAACGCTTCTGTTAGTTTTACCAACTTTGTAGCATAGTCGCAAGAACTATCTTTAATTAATTCTAAAAGCGTTGCATCTTTTTTATAAGCCTTTACTTTAGGTTTCGGTTTAGATTTACGTTTGCTATACTTTAGTGCGGATTCAACTTCAACTTCAGTTTCGGCTTCAGTCTCGCTTTCATCTTCTATTTCTAATTCTGTTTCAGAATCACTGGATTCTAAGATGTCATCGCTATTTAATGTAGCATTAAACTTTGATGGACTATAGTTTTCTAGTTTTTCTATAGACGTTCTTAGTTCTTCTGACGTAATAGAAGGATTTTTTGGGTATACTTTTTCTATATAACTTAACTTTTCTTGTGCTAAACCAAACGCACTTAAAACCTCGAGCTTTAAGTTATTAAAGTCATAATTGTCTTTAAAATTTTCAGAACTTGAATTGTAATTTTCAAGAATATTTGCTGCTAATTTTTTATAATTTTTAATTGGAATAGGAAAATCGCCGTGACTACTACTTGCCTCAATATCAAAGCTGCATATATTATATTTTACCAAACTCTCTTTTTCTTTATAATCATAAATATCTTCATAATTTATTGAGTATTCATAAGAGCAATTTGTTGTTTTATTATTAATGGTTCGCACTTTATTTGAGGGCATTTTAATCCATCCACTTGGGCTAATTTGTTTTTCATGAAAGAATTTTAACAATGGTGGAATATCTGCCTCATATAAATAGCATTGTGTTGTCCCAGTGTCATCGACATATTTGTATCCATCTTCTTTTAATGTTCTTTCAAATTGTCCCGATTTACTAGTTTTATCATCATAAAATATTTTTTTTAATTTGTTATAGGCTCCACTATTTGTAAATGAAATTTTAATGAAAGTATGTAACTTTTTATTATCAAATCCATATAACTTATGCCTTTTTACAAGTATACATGATATAATAGAGTCTTCATAATAATTTCCAACTAATGTTTTTACATGTCCCATAAATTCATTTTTTCGTTGGTCATTCCAATCTTCATTAACCATTATGTAGAAAAACGGATAAAATTTTTCTATAAATATTGATGCTGTTTTGTTTGATGAATTTATTCCAAATGCTTGAATAATAAAATTTTTATTATCTTTACTATTTTCTTCTATTACATTATAATCATAACATTTGAAACATTTAAAGGTTGCCATATTAAGTATAAACTATTTAATAAACTACTTAGTTAATAGTCTTTAAATTTATAATAAACGGTTCAATTTTTTATATAATTTTATTATATAAATTATATAAAATGACAACTGTTCCAAAACTGCTCTTTATTGTTCCATATAGGGAACGTGAAAAACAAAAACAACATTTTTCAGTATATATGAAGTATATTATGGAAGATGTTTCAAAAGATGATTATGAAATATATTATAGTCATCAAACTGATAATAGACCATTTAATCGTGGTGCAACAAAAAATATTGGTTTTTTAAGTATGAAAGAAAAATATCCAAATGATTATAAAAATATAACCTTTGTATTTAATGATATTGATACATTGCCTGCAGTAAAAAACACATTTGATTATATAACGGTACCTGGAGTTGTTAAACATTTTTACGGTTTTATATTTGCTTTAGGAGGTATTTTTTCAATCAACGGCGGTGATTTTGAAAAATGCAATGGTTTTCCTAATAATTGGGGATGGGGTTTAGAAGACAATGCTTTAAATGATAGAGCAATACAACATTCATTAATAATTGATAGGAGTCAATTTTACCCTATAAATTCTACAAGTATAATTCATTTGTATGATCATCCTAATAGACTAATTAGTTCTAAAGAACCACTTTCTTATACTAATAAACAATTAAATGATAACTTAAATTGTGTAAACAATATAACTTATAGTATTGTTAATCATGAAATTGTAGATGAATCAGCAGATGAATCCGCATATGAATCCGCAAACGAAACTAGTAATATTAATAAAGTAACTTCTATAAAACAAAATGAATTTATTATAAATATACATACGTTCAATACTTTAATTAATGAGTCTAGTAGTACTTATTATATACAAAATATGGCTTTGAAATCAAATATTGATATGCATGACTATAATACTGTAATAAGAAGAAATGTAAAGCCTAGATGGTTATTAAATAATAATTTTAAATAAACCAAATAAATCAAATAAGCTATTATTCGACAGAAACCACTTTTGCCAAATTACGTGGTTTGTCTGGATTAATATTTTTACTTATTGATACTTCATATGCCAATTTTTGCAAAGTAATAATGTATAAAATTTCATTATAATAGTCAAGATTTGTTAATAAAATATATTTGCCTTGCTTTAATTTTAATTCATCTATTACATTTTGAGAATTTGTTATAATAAATATATTTGTTTCGCGACCTATTATTTCATAATAAGTAGATTTTAAGTTGTTATAATCTTTTGTATTATTAACATCTATTAATAATAAGGTTAAATTATTTGAGTCTAATAAGGCAAAGGGTCCATGTTTTAATGAACTAGCACTAAAACTTTCACAATGAATATAGCACACTTCTTTGATTTTTAATGCACCTTCACATGCTATTGGATATAACTTATCTTTACCCAATATAAATATACTTGTTATAGAATTGTTGATAATAAAATCTTTCAATGTATAAATTTTATTCATAAAAGTTATATCATATAAATGTTGTCTAATGCTATTAGGAAGTATTCTAAGAGCGTCTAATTTTTTAATATTATTATAATAATCATTATTGACAAACCACATACTAAATAAGCTTAGTACTATCAGCATGCTTGTAAATGATTTTGTTGAAGCAACACTGATTTCAGTTCCGGCATTTATATATATACCACAATCTACTTCGCGCGCTATTAATGAATCCACTTTATTTATTATACCTAAGGTTACACATTTCTTGGCCTTACAAATTTTCAAACAATTATATACATCCATTGTTTCACCTGATTGTGATAAAAAAACGCACAGTGTGGTTGAATAATTTTTAATATTGGGTAAAGAATTTTCATTAAACTCACATGCATTAATACTCTTTACACATATAAAATGTTTTATTTCATTTAAATATAATTCACCTACTAATGCCGCGTTATAACTTGTTCCACAACCAATCACATATATAAATTCTATATACTTTATAATATTACTTATATTATAAAGTCCTCCCAATTTTATAATATTGTTATTAATACGACCACCATAATTATATGCTTTTTGTATAGTCTCCGGTTGTTCCATTATTTCTTTAATCATCCAATGACTATAGAGTCCTTTGTTTTCAATTATAGTGTCATAACATACTTTTTTAATAGTATAATTATTACAATTATATAATTCATTTAATTTGTTTTCTTCATTTAATTTGTTTTCTTCATTTAATTTGTTTTCTTCATTTAATTTGTTTATATTACTATTTATATTACTATAATTAGCATTACTTATTTTTATAATATTATTATCATTCAATGGAATATATTCACTTATTAAGCCAGCAAAACCATTTGTTTCTGATGTGCATATTATAAAATCATTATTATAACCTAATAATAATGGTGACCCTTTTCTTGTTACATAATATGTATCTAATTGTTTAGTATAAATAATTACAAGAGCCCATGTTCCTTCCAATTGATTAAGCGACTTTTTTAGTGCTTCTTCAATATTACATTCCATAACTATAATATAATATTCTATTAAATTAGCAATAACTTCGCTATCCGTATCACTGTAAAAATTATAATTTTTAGATTGTAAAAACTCTTTTATGACCATAAAATTATTTATTATACCATTGTGAACCAATATAATTTGTTTGTTTTGTGATACATGAGGATGAGCATTAAAGTCGGTCTTTCCACCATGAGTTGCCCATCTTGTGTGTCCAATTGCTATTTTAGAGAATAATTCTTCTTTATATTGCTGTTGTTGTTGTAAGCTCTTTGTTTCATATATTAATTGAACTAACTCAAAACAATCTTGTTTTGCGGTTGATGCTTTTTTTATTATTTCATAATTGCTTGTTATGCTATTATAATAACAAATTCCAATTGAGTCATATCCTCTATTTTGTATTAATTCTAAACTATTAAAAATATGTTTTAATGTGTTTTCTGTTTTTTTGGAATATATTAGTGTTATTCCACACATAATGTTAATGTTAATATTAACATTTTAATATTTATATAATAAATTGTTAATAATATAATAGTTTACTATTTTTATAATATTATAAATAGTGACCTTGTCCTGTTTTAAATATTTTGAAGCGAGGTGTATAAGGAACAATATTTTCATAATTGACTTGTGTTGCTAAAGGTTGGTTATTACGTATGTCTTCTTTTAAATCTTCTATACATTGTTGTGATAGCCTATTGCGTCTATTTGACCTAACTAAATTAGCAAAATTTTGTTTTCCTAATTTATTGGTTGTAAACGTTCGACTATCTTTTGCTGAACTATGTTTGTTGGCATTAATTTTATTTTTTATTATGTCTTCTGTGGTGGTTATACATGTATCATCTATTTGATATTGATTAATAAAACCGCGACCAACAATAGAAGTCTCATCATATGGTTTAATTGATAATAGCTTTGGAACATTATTTAAACCAATAAGCCCTTGTATCATTTTTCTTGATAAATTACTACCATTTTTCTCTGGAATAATTATACTGTTTAAAGTAGACCTGCTTGCTCCTGGTAAAAGTTCAATTGCTTTTGCCAATGTATCAATATTACTTGGATCTCTAATGATTTCAATATTATTATTTGGATATCTATAAAGGGGATTTGGATCAGTTTCTGGATTATGATATATATATATACATTCTACATCTGTAAAATCGCGACCAGGTGTTGTATAAATTAGACACCCAAAATTTATAGAATAAGTGTTAATTATTTCATAGTTAGTTGAATAATTATAAAGAACATTAAAAGTAAAGTTTGTATAAAAATAACTATCATAATTAAATCTAACATCTAAAAGAGCAGGTTTATCTAAATTGTAATATGAATTTTGCAATGTTTGAGCTGTTGAATTTCTGGTATATAAGTTATTACTTGTTACACTTACTATATCAAAACTAATTGAATTAATATTATAATTACTATAGTTATCGAAATAATTAACATTAGGTCTAATAATACTATTGCTTAAAGTAGTAAAAGCAAGATTATTAAAACTATTATAATAATTTCTTAAATTTGAGAGGTCAAATAAATTACTAAAATTAACAGTAAAAATTTTATTAATACTAGTATAAATACTATTAATAGTAACGGTTTTTAAAAGTATATTTGCCGACAACTCAGTATCATACAAAAATTGGTTAGTTAAGTATGGTATAAGTGTATTATATTTTTTTGCTACATTAATTGGGTTTTTTATGACATTTGCAGTTATATTTTCCATAAAATATAACTTTTCCATATTAGGTGCTAAAGCAATATTATTATATATATCACTTTGAACAAGACCAGTTCTAAAATTTCCCAATGATAAATAAATAATATGTGGTTTGGTTAATTTTTCAACAAAGAGAATTGGTTTTAATGGTGTGGAAACTTGTACATTTAAAAAATATATACTATTATTGGTATCAAAAAGAATTTTGCTTTGTGAGTCTTTTGCTATTGCAAAAGTATTTGTCTTAATCAAAAAAGTGTCAAAACTTAGTGTTAATGTATTACCACTACAACTTAGAATGACATCATAGTGTATTTTTTTATTATAAACATAATATTTATTGTATATATTGTTATATATAGGGTAAGTAGTAGTGGTATTATTATTGTATTTTACCAATCTTGATATATTAGAAATATCAGAAAGTCTGTTAAAATTGTTTGCACAAATATCTATATAGAGATTATTAGAATAATCTTCTGATATAGCACCAATTCTAAAGCTTAAATTGTTATAACATATATCATTATTTACACTAGCAACAAAAAAATTATAACTGTAATCTCTCAATATATAGTCTTTTATATTTAGTTTATAATAATCATAATTATAATTTGTTGTTCCAATAATGTTATAAAAATTGTTATTACTAATTTTAATATTATTAAAGTAATAATTTAAATGAAATGCCAAATTTTTGCCATTTGATTCCGTAAACTCATTTAGTGTTGCAAATATTAAATAATTACTATCTATATTGTAGTTATTTGCATTACTATTTTTAACAAATATTATTTTGCCATTTTTCTTGTTACTACTATCAGTAAAAAGAAATTTAATGTTATTTTGTATGTTATTTAGTGTTAATAAACAATTTACCGAGTTATTAAATTTATAACTTAATATTATATTATTTGTATAATTAGGTGAATTATATAAACGATTATATAGTTGTACTCTCCTTTGAGGTGTAACAACACGTGTTTTTATAAATATTTTTGCACCTTCATTTACATTTTTTATCTTATTTTGTGTTAAAATAATATAATTATTTTGTGAAGCACTTAAATTCAATGACATAATAAGTTAGTAATTAATATATAATAAGTTTTTAGTTAATCATAAATAATCTTATTTATGATATTATTTATGATATTATTTATGATATTATATCAGTATTGTTAAAATACCAATTTGAAGATAAATAATCGGCTTTTGTATCTTTAAGACTACTTTTTTTACTTGTTGTAAGATTAGGACCTTTATACATTATTGAGTTAATTTCAAAAGTTCCTATAGCATAATTATAATATTTTAAATTAGAAATGGCGCCATCAAATCCCCCATTATAATTTACATATAAATTATCGTAATTTTGCTTAATAATATTTGATAATTTATGCCGTTTTGTTAAATTACCATTAATATAAATATCAACAATATTTTGCGATGTTACTCTAATTACTACACATACCCATTTTTTTATAGGAATACCGTCCACATATATATCATCATAATAGGAATTATTGTTATTTTCATTATTATGAAAAACATTCACTCGTACTAACATACCTAAAAGGGGAAACTTGTCTAGTAAATCATCACTCATATTTTTTTTTCCATTATATAAATATACACCGGGAGAATTGTTAGGTCCAAATAATCCAGTTCCTCCTTCCCCTTGTGAATTAGGAGAAGACCCCTTATTAAATACATGTTTAAAGTCTATTGATTCTTTGTAATCTGCATCGCTAACATGCATCCAAAATGCGTAAGTAAATTCTATTCCTTCATATTCATCTCTACTGCGCAAAATGGGGACGGATCCTCTTTCGCCTAAAGACTGTGTAATGGTTACTCCTTCTGTTCCGTCTTTTAATCCATATATTAAAAAAGGCGTTTCTGATGGTGAAAAAAAATAATATAATAATTTACTTCCAATATAAAATAAGAATGAAAAAATTACTACTATTGCTAATAAAAATGTAATTTTTGCTATCATTGTATTTGATGATAAGAAATCATTTGTTGATTTTAGCCTGGCTTCAGCACTATATGGAATTACTGAGTCAATATTTTTTTTAATATTAGTAAATATACTTTCCGGAGGATTCATTATATTAATATATAAAATTATATATATTAATATAATATAAATTATATAAATTATATTGAAATACTGCCTTTTTCTTTATTATACTCTAAAAAGCTTACTTTTAATCTATATTTATTAAATAGCGATTTTGCCAATGATTTATCAATTCCTTCTTTATAAATATTGTATGCTTCTTGTGGATTTATAGAATCATTTTCATAACGAATTCGTGTAATATAGCCCTCAAAACCGCTATTTGTACCGTTATTATTTGAAGCATTAGTGCCTTGAGACATATTTCCTATATATATATTTTTTTTCTCGCTTGTACTGTAATAATTTTTATATAACCCTTGCATTATAAATGAGTTCCGCAATTTTCCATCTAAATATACATCTAATGTTCTTGTATCAACACTTAATGTTAAGTTGTTCCATTTTTGAACAGGAATATTTGGTATTTTATATCTTGTATAATTTCTTTTATTAGCACTAGCACTAGCACTAGTAGATGTTGAACCAGAATTCTTGTCTAAATATGTTTCAATATCAATTAATAAATTATTTTCATATTTATCTAAAGCAATGTTAATATTTTTAGGTTTAAGTTGATTTATACCAATATCTTTTTCTACTTTAGTACTTAGTCCAGTCAGTACTGAAGATAGTTCTGGTAATGTTGGAGCACTTGAATCCACCGACATATACAATACATTTTTCTCATTTGATATATTATTTCCCCAATTATCTATATAAAACCAAACACTTAGTGTAAAATTAGATGAGTTATTTTCTGGTATATCTTTTGCCATTATTACATTGCTATTTGATACAAACATTGAAGTAACTGTATTTTGCAACGATACTGGAGCTGCTGCGTCACACATCGCATCATAAATTATATTTGTTTTAAAAAACAAATTGCGAAGTCCCCATATTACCACAATAATCAAAATTACAACAATAATAATATTAAATATTCCCATATTAAAATATTAATATATTAAAATATTAATATATTAAAATTTTAATATATTTAAATATAAAATAGTAACTAAACATTGTTTATTTATTAGTTTTATTTATTAGTTTTATTTATTAGTTTTATTTATTACTTGTTAAATTATATAGTAGCTCAATTGTTTGAGGACTTTTAATACTATCATAATAGCTTATTTCTTTTATGCTTCCATGTATTCCTTCATTTTCTCCTATTGTTACTTTATCGCCTTTAAAATATGGAGTTACGTCTTTTTTTGAACCAACCAATTTGCCATCTATAAAAACATCAATACTATTATTATCATAATTAATAACAAAAAACACCCATTTTTGATGTTTTATATTTTTTCCTTCATAAATAGTATCTAATTGGTCTCCTTTATTATTTAATGTTCTTGATTTAATAATAATAGATTGTGTTTTTCCATTATAATATATTACTGGTTTGTAGGCATAATTAAATATTTCAGTATCTTTATTATACGCAACTGATGTATTTACAGGTTGTGGGTTAATATACACAAAAAAACTTATACTGTATGAATAATTATATGGAAATTTTTTAACAACTGTGGGTGGATCATAAAAACTGGTTTTAATATTGTAAACACCATTATAATCATTTTTAAATAATTTAAAATTGTAACCTTTTGTATCACTAGTATTTTCTTGTGCTTGTTTGGTTACTTCCTTGCTTTCAGAACCAATTAGTGTTGAACTATCGGATTCGGATGTCTTAAATATTGTTTTGTCTTTTTTATTTAAATTTAAATTATTTAGCAGGGCATCAATTGGATTTTTTATATGACTAATGGTTTCAACATCATTTTTTGGTATTGGAACATCAACACTAGCATTAACATTTTTATTAAGATTTTGATAAATACCAATTACTTTCATTTCATTTAAATAATAGGGTCCTGTTCCTTTTAATAAGCTGCTCTTATTTAATGTTCTAGAATAATTAAATAAGAATGGTACAATAAATAATAAAGTTATAAGAAATAGTAAAATAAAAAGTAATAAATATACAGAGTTTGGTGTTAATTTAATATCTTTATTTAATTCATCAATAGCAATAACTAACAAACATGGTATAAAAAAAATTACTTTTTTCATAATACAAATGTAATTATAGATAAGCATATTTTCAGGTTCATTAATACAATCATCACTTGCATTTGATGACTTTATTGAAAAAGTAGCGGCAATAATTGCTAACACAACAATTACAATCGTTAAACTTATAATTGATTGTGTAATACTAAATGAATTACTATTTTTTTGTGAATACAATACATAATTAACAATATATAATACACTTATTAATATAAAAAATAATAACCCAATATACATAAACAAAGTTAGTAATGGTTTTACAAGTGTGTTTTTGATTGTATCATTATCTACATTATAATCTTTATCATAATAAGTATTATTACTTAAATTCTTTGATTTAAGTGCGTTATTGTCTAATTTCATTCTATCCTCTTCAAAAATTGTATTATTGCTATTGTTTCTAAATACTAAAAAAAGAAAATAAAAGATTCCTATACCTAATAATACAAGCGCTCCCAAAATTTCATATTGTGTATTTTTTATTCCAAATAAATTTTGATAAGTATTTAAATAATATAGCAGTCCAAATACTAGAGCTATTAATATAATAGTTATATACTTATAGTAATAATATACATGAGTTGATGAATCTGTTGCATTAGATTTAAATTTTATTCCGTTAACTATTATATCAAGAAAAATATTTAGACTGTTTTTAAGAAATGCCACTGTTTTATCTGAAGTGGTACTAACCAAGTTATAACTTGTTTTTAATATTTGTGCCATATTAAATAATATTAATAATATAAATTACTAAGTTTGTTAAAATCAATATTATAAGTTTTCAATTATAAGTTTTCAATTATAAGTTTTCAAATGCAGTTTTTTTACCATGACAATCTCTACACAAAGCTACTAAATTATCAATAGAATTTGAACCGCCATATTCTAGTTTAATAACATGGTCTACTTCAAACCATGCAGGTAATTGTTTTTGACAGTCTTTACAATGCCAATTTTGTGATGCTGCTACATATTTTTTTTTGGTTTCGCTCACACTTCGTTTTGTTGAAGTATTACCTGATTGCAATATTTTTTGCTGTTGTTTTGTCAAATTAGTATTAATTGACCTATGTAAATTTTGAGACTCTCTTATATTTGTTCCATTACTTAAATTATAATTGCTATTTAATTCATTTGTTATCGATTTAGATGTAAAATCAATAATAGGAGTTATAAAACTTGCTGTATTTCTATCTATTGGTAAATATTTAATATACCCATTTGTATTATGAACAAAATCTTTATAATTTGCGGGATTTTTTTTAATAAATAAATATATGCATAACCCAATAAAAGCAATTAACCCCATTTTATAATATTTTTCGTAATTTTTAAGTTTTTGTATTAATTTACCTTCAAAATATGTATTTAATAATACAAAACCTGTTACAGTTAATATAAGCAATTCTAATTTCATAGTTAATATTAATAATTATATTAAATAATTATATTAAATAATTATATTAAACAATTATATTAAGTATATTAAGTATATTAAGTATATTAAGTATATTAAACTTTAACACTTATTCCTATTATTATTAACACTAATAATATTATCAAGCTTCCAAAAATATATTTTTGCTTATTTTTGCGATCATCATTTTTCTTTAGTTCTTGCAATTTATAGTTTTCATAATATTTATTCATTGCTTCATAATATGTTATTTCAGGTTTTCCTAAATAACTATTTATTTTATTATGTATAAAATGAACCCATTTTATAAATGACTCGCGCGAGTCTAAATATGGTGTAACTGGATAAGCATCTAAAAATCGGCTAAATATATTTCCAATATCACTAATTGGTAAAAATAATGGTAAATTTGTTATAAAGTCATAATATTTCTTTTTTGTTGAATCATTGCTATTATTGGGATAACTTAGTGCAATTGTATATAATACAAACCAATAATGAGGACCCCATATTGTTGGATTCAATACATTATTATTTGATACATTATTATTTGATACATTATTATTTGATATTTTTAAATTAGGGGGCATAACTTATAAATAACATTAATAAAACTATTACGTGTTTTTACCATAAAAACTCTTGCCTAATTCATATATTAATTTTATTACTATAATAATCATTATCACTTTATATAAATTGATTGAACTATCAAACAATTTACCATTTAAGAATGTGTGTTGATTTGTTAATATATGACTAAATACTCCTAACGGTAA
>Ga0247840_10007973_pt1 | contig 14425 bp, 12 predicted proteins | sample LaCruzMarch2015__FD_192404 | JGI IMG/M metagenome (GOLD analysis project Ga0247840, IMG submission 192404) | Freshwater microbial communities from meromictic Lake La Cruz, Castile-La Mancha, Spain - LaCruzMarch2015_17m | ecosystem: Environmental > Aquatic > Freshwater > Lake | place: Spain...
CCGGGATGCGCCACCCGCTGCGTGACGCCACCATCGAGGACGTGCGCCACTGTCTGCTGCTGATCGCGGCCCGGGAACGGGGCCTGGCGCAACTCCAGGGCCGCGGCGGGGAACGCCCCCACTTCACCGACGAACCCCAGGCGGTCGAACTGGTGCCGATGGCCGGCCTGACGCGCAAGGCGAACTGATGATGCCGACCCGCTCCTGCGTCCACCCTGTCGGCCGGGCCTTGGGGCCCCTGTTGCTCGCCGTCGGCCTGGCGGCGCCCCTGGGCGGTCGGGCCCTGGCCGCCCCGCCATCCGCCGCCGCCTGGTCCTATCAGGGCGCGACCGGGCCGGCCCGGTGGGCGGACCTGTCGCCCGGCTTCGCGGCCTGCCGCACGGGCCAGCGGCAGTCACCGATCGACATCCGTACCGTCCAGCCGATCCCCTACGAGCCGCTCCAGCCGCGGTATCGCTCCCAACCCCTGGACGCGGTCAACGACGGTCGCGGCGTCAATGTCCTGATCCAGCCGGGGAGCGAACTGCGCGTCGGCGACCTGAGCTACAACCTGACGGCACTGCATTTTCATGTCCCCGGGGAGACCCTGATCAACGGGGTGGCGGCGGCGGCGGAGATCCATCTGGTGCACCTCGATCGGGATGGCCGGCACGCGGTCGTGGTGGTCCCGATCCAACCCGGGCCGCACCCCAACAGCGCCCTGGTGCGGATCGCCGAGCGCCTGCCGCTGCGGGCCGGGGAGCGGGTCAACTACCGGCAGTTGGGCATCAATGCGTTGCTGTTGTTCCCGCCGGACAGGGGTTATTACCGCTACACCGGGTCCTTCGCCAACCCGCCCTGCAGCGAGCCGGTCACCTGGTTCATCCTGGCCGCGCCGGTGGAACTGGCGCCGGAGCTGATCGGGCGCATCGCGCGCGCGACCGGGGGCAATGCCCGCCCGGCGCAGCCGCTCAACGGCCGTCCGGTCTTCGTCTCGCTGCCGCACTGAGGGCACGCGCAGTCTGTTCTTCTCCGGGGCCGGAAACTATACTCACAGGCTTTAGCAGTTCTGACCCCCAGCGGAGTACCCCATGAAGAAGGTCGAAGCGATTATCAAGCCATTTAAGCTCGACGACGTCCGGGAGGCCCTGTCCGCCACCGGCATCACCGGCATGACCGCCATCGAGGTCAAGGGCTTCGGGCGGCAAAAGGGCCACACGGAGCTCTACCGCGGGGCCGAATATGTCGTGGATTTCCTGCCCAAGGTGAAGGTGGAGCTGGTGGTGGCGGACGAGAATCTGGACGCCTGCATCAACGCCATCACGGCCGCCGCGCGCACCGGCAAGATCGGCGACGGCAAGATCTTCGTCTCCGAGGTGACGCGGGTGGTGCGTATCCGCACCGGCGAGGAGAACGAGGCCGCGGTCTGAGGCGGCCCCGGGCGACCGGTTGCCCCCCGGAGCAAGCCGCCGCGCGCCGCCTAGTTCTTGTCGAGCTCGATATAGTCCCAGAGCTTGCGGGTCAAGCCGATCTCGGCCGGGGCCGGGTCGTTGGAGATAAAGCGGCCGGCCTTGAGATTGACGTCCAGCACCCGCTGGGCGTCGGCGGCCAGTTTTTCCTCTCCCAGCGCCTTGTAGGCAGCGACCAAGACCTCGAGCGCGCCCTTCACCGCACTGGTGCGCTGGAAGTGTTCGATGACAAAGTTGGCGCGGTTGGCCGCCGCCACGTAGGCCTGGCGCTTCATGTAGTAGCGGGCCACGTTGACCTCGTTCTGCGCCAGGTTATTGCGCAGATAGACCATGCGCTGGCGGGCATCGGGGGTGTACTTGCTGTCGGGGAAGCGCTTGATCAGCTCGGAAAAGTCGGCAAAGGCATCGAGCGCGGCGCCGGGGTCGCGCTGGGACGGGTCGGTGGGGACGTAGCGGTCCAGGAAGCCGACGCTGCGGTTGTAGTTGATAATGCCCTTAAGAAAATACGCATAATCAACGAATGGATTTTGGGGGTAGAGCTTGATGAAGCGGTCGGCGGCGGCGATGGCGGCCTCCGGTTCCTCGGCCTTGTAGTTGGCATAGGCGACGTCGAGCTGCGCCTGCATGGCGTAGCGGCCGAAGGGATAGCGGGCCTCGAGCTTCTCGTACAACTCGATCGCCTTCTTGTAGCCGCCCGCATCCATCTCGGAGGCGGCCTCGGCGTAGAGCTTGGACGCGTTCCAGCCCTCGGTCTCGTCGAACTCCTTGCCCTTGAACGCCGAGCAGGCGCAGATCGAGGTCCCGATCAGCAATGCGATCAGCAGCAGCGTGGCCAGTCGTGTTAGGGTACGGCGCATGTCAGGTGTTTACCAGTCTCTAAACATGGCGAGTATACCCGATGGGGCCGGGTCTGGTCCCGGCGGCGGTCGCGCTCCCCGGGGGCTCGCGGGATGAGTGCCGGGCCGGTGTCGCGGGTCCGGCGCACCCTGCGGGTGGAGTCCGCGAGCGCCGGCCGGCGTCTGGATCAGGCCCTGGCCCAGGCCTGGCCCGAGTTCTCGCGCGGCTGCATCCAACAGTGGATCGCGGCCGGGCAGGTGTTGGTGGACGGGGCCCCGCGCCGCTGCCGGGACCGGGTCTGGGGCCAGGAGGCGGTCGCGCTCGACGCCGAACTGGTGGCCGTCGGGCGGGACTCGCCCCAGGCGATCCCGCTCGCGGTGGTCTACGAGGACGCCACGCTGCTGGTCATCGACAAGCCCGCGGGGCTCGTGGTCCATCCGGCCGCCGGCAACCCGGACGGCACCCTGCTCAACGCCCTGCTGCACCATGCGCCCGGGCTCGCCGCCGTGCCGCGGGCGGGCATCGTGCATCGCCTGGACAAGGACACCAGCGGCCTGCTGGTGGTGGCCAAGACCCTGCAGGCCCACTGCTCACTGGTGGCCCAGCTCAAGGAGCGCACCGTGCACCGGGAGTATCGGGCACTGGTGGTCGGGGAGCCGGCGGGCGGCGGGTCGGTGGCGGCCCCCATCGGGCGGCACCCGACCCAGCGCACCCGCATGGCGGTGGTCCCGGACGGGCGTGCGGCGCTCACCCGCTATCGGGTGCTGGAGCGCTATCCGGGCCACTGCTTGCTGGGGGTGGAATTGGCGACCGGGCGTACCCATCAGATTCGGGTGCACCTGGCCCATGTGCGTCACCCCCTGGTCGGTGATCCCGTCTATGGGGTGCGGCCGCGGCCGCCCAAGGGGTGCGCCCCGGCCCTGGTCGCGGCCATCCAGGGCTTCGGGCGCCAGGCCCTGCACGCCGTGCGCCTGGGGCTCGAGCACCCCGAGACCGGTCGGCCGATGGCCTGGCAGGTGCCGTTGGCGGCCGATCTGGAGTCACTGCTCGAACTCTTCCGACGGGAGGCGGCGCGTGGAACTGATCCGACCTGAGTGGCCGGCCCCCCCGTGGGTCCATGCCGGTTCGACCACCCGCGGCGGCGGGGTCAGCACCGGGGCCTATGCCGGTCTGAATCTGGGCGACCACGTGGGGGACGAGCCGCGCCGGGTCGCGCGCAACCGCGCCCTGGTGCAGGCCGCGCTGGATCTCCCGGCCGCGCCGCGGTGGCTGACCCAGGTCCACGGGTGCGCGGTGGCGCAGGGCGAGCGGGCGGTGCCGGGGCAGCTCGCGGACGCGGTCATGACCCGGCGGCCCGCGGTGGTCTGTGCGGTGCTGACCGCGGACTGTCTGCCGCTCCTGATCTGCGACCGGCGGGGTCGCGCGGCGGCGGCGGTCCACGCCGGTTGGCGCGGTCTGGCCGCGGGGGTCATCGAGCGGACCCTGGAGGCCCTGGGCGAGGCACCCGCGGACCTCCTGGTGTGGCTGGGCCCGGCGATCGGTCCCGCGGCCTTCGCGGTGGGACCGGAGGTCCGCGCCGCCTTCCTCGCCGCCGACCCGGGCGTCGCGTCCGCCTTCCGCCCCGGCCCGGGCGATCGGTGGCTCGCCGATCTCTATGCCCTGGCGCGTGCCCGGCTGGCGCGGGCGGGGGTGATGCGGGTGTTCGGCGGCGACTACTGTACCTGGTCCGACCCGGGGCGCTTTTTCTCCTTTCGTCGCGATGGCGTGACGGGGCGGATGGCGAGCCTCATCTGGTTGAGTGCGCCCGGGGGGCAGTGACTTTGCGAACCAGGCGCATGACGGCGCGGGCCAGCGCGGCGCGCTGGTCGGCGGGGCGAATTTTCACTCGGAAATGTTACTTAAGTCGTTGAAATCCTCTTGCCCATCCTCTACCCTGCGGTTATGTGGGGCGCGTTGCCCGGTGGCCGCGTCGGGGGCGGGTCGGTTGGCGCCTTCCCGGCCGCCATGCGGGCCCTGGCGGCCCCTCCGGGAACCCCCGGCAGCGCCCGTCGTCCCTTGGCGACGGGCCCGTTCTAGTCTTCGTCATCGAGTATCTACATGAGACTGCGCCTACCCCTGTTCCTGACCGCCGCGGCACTCGTATTCAGCGCTTGGGCGCTCGGCGCCGCGCCGCACCAGGTGTCGCTGTCCGAACTGTTCCCGAGCCAGACGCAGGCGAAGACCGCCATCGTCATCAACAAGGTCCTGGAGCGTTACCACTATCGCAAGGTGACCTTCGACGAGGCCTTTGCCCGTGCGGTGCTCGACAATTATCTGGAGGCCCTGGACCCCGGCCGCTCCTTCTTCCTGGCACGGGACGTGGAGCGTTTCGAGGGCGGTGCCCGCCGCCTCAACGAGAACCTGCGGCGCGGGGAGTTGGATAGTGCCTTCGACATCTTCCGGGTCTACCGCATGCGGGTCGACGAGCGTGTCGCCTACGCCCTGGGTCTCATTACCCGCCCCTTTGATTTCACCGTCGACGAGTCCTACCAATTCGACCGCGCCAAGGCGCCCTGGGCCAAGACCGACGCGGAGCTCGACGAACTCTGGCGCCTGCGGGTCAAGAACGATTTCTTAAGCCTGCGCATCGCCGGCAAGAGCGACGAGGACATCCGCGAGCGCCTGCGCCAGCGCTACGACAGCCTGGGGCGGCGCATCCAGCAGTTCACCGGCGACGATGTCTTCCAGACCTTCATGAGCGCCTATACCGAGACCCTGGAGCCCCATACCAGCTACATGTCGCCGGCCACCTCGGAGAACTTCGACATCGGCATGAAGCTGTCCCTGGAGGGCATCGGCGCCGTCCTGCGCTCCGACAACGAATACACGGTCATCCAGAAGACCATCCCCGGCGGACCGGCGCGGGACTCGGGCCAAGTGTCGGCGGGTGATCGGATCATCGGGGTCGCCCAGGGCCTGGACGGGAAGATCGAGGACGTGGTCGGTTGGCGGCTGCAAGACGTCGTGGACAAGATCCGCGGCTCCAAGGGATCGGTCGTGCGCCTGCAACTCGTGTCCCAGGCCGGCGGTCACAAGGGCGGCACCCGCGAGGTATCGCTGGTGCGCAACGAGATCAAGCTCGAGGATCAGGCCGCCAAGGACTCCGTGATCGACCAGTTGCCCAATGCCCCCGGGCTCAAGATCGGGGTGATCGAACTGCCCGCCTTCTATCGGGATTTCGAGGCCGAGACCCATGGCAAGCGCGATTTCAAGAGCACCACCCGTGACGTGCGCCAGATCCTGAACAAACTGGTGGGGCAGGGGGTCGACGGGATCGTCATCGATCTGCGCGGCAACGGCGGCGGCGCGCTGGCGGAGGCCACGTCGCTCACCGGACTCTTCATCGACACGGGGCCGGTGGTCCAGGTCAAGGACTCATCCGGCAAGGTCGAGGTGGAGCGCGACACCGATCCCGGGGTGGCCTACGCGGGGCCTCTGGCGGTCCTGGTGGACCGCGACAGCGCCTCCGCCTCCGAGATCTTCGCCGGCGCCATCCAGGACTATGGCCGGGGCCTGGTGATCGGGGAGCCGACCTTCGGCAAGGGCACGGTGCAGACCCTGGTCGATCTCAACCGCTATGTCCCTGGAGATCAGACCAATCTTGGCCGGCTGCGCCTGACCATGGCGGAATTCTTCCGGGTGAGCGGCGGCAGCACCCAGTTGAAGGGGGTGGAGCCGGACGTGCACTTCCCGGCGGGCGATGATCCCGCGGAACATGGCGAGCGCTCGCTGCACAATCCGCTGCCCTGGGCGCGGATCGATGCGGCCGACTATCAACACGCCCAGGTCCCCGATGCAGCCGCGCTCACCCGGCAGTCGACCGAGCGGATCGGCCAGGACGTGGGTTTCAAGATGCTGGAGCGGCGCAATCAGGTGTTGCGCGAGGTCAAGGAGGAGACGCGGGTGTCGTTGCGCGAGTCCGACCGGCGCGCCGAGGACAAACACCGGCGCACCCTGTTCGAGGACGAAAAGGACCGCTTCCTGCGCGCCCGCGGCATCACCCCCGTGAAGGAGGACGCCGACCAGGTGGACGAGGACGCGCTGGAGGCCCAGCGCAATGCCATCTCCCGCATCCAGGTGGAGGAGGCGGCGCGGGTCTTGGCCGACGGCATCCGACTGGAGAGTGCCAACCGACCCAAGGCCGCCATGCGTAACTGAATTTTGGCCCGCTGGGCCAAAATTCAGTTTTGTCGTTTTCTCGTGACACCGCTTCGCGGTGTCACGCATCTGTCAGGCGCTGTGCGCCGCGAGCGCCAAGGAACGCATCGTGAACTCAACCTTAGACCCTCTCAGCCGGCGCCTGCACGCGCTCGCCCGCGACGTTTCATCCAAGAGCTTGGCGCAGGCGCTGCAAGGCAGCCGCATCGGCCTGGAGAAGGAGTCGCTGCGCGTGACCCCGGCGGGGCGCATCGCGGCGACGCCGCACCCGCCGGGGCTCGGCGCCCCCCTGACCCATCGGCACATCACTACCGACTTCTCCGAGGCCCTGATCGAACTGGTCACACCGGCCCTGGGGGAGCCGGCCGCGGTGCTGGACTTTCTCGCCGACATCCACCGGCTGGTCTATCGCCACCTGGGCGACGAGTGCCTGTGGGCCACCAGTATGCCGTGCATACTCGAAGGGGCGCGCGGCATCCCGCTGGCCCGTTACGGGACCTCCAACGCCGCGACCATGAAAACGGTCTATCGCCGCGGCCTGGGCAACCGTTATGGGCGCACCATGCAGGCCATCGCCGGGGTGCACTTCAACTTCTCCTTCGGTGACGACTTCTGGCGGCTCTACCAGGGCCTGGAGGGGGACGCGGGGCCGCTCGAGGCGTTCCGCTCCGAGGCCTACATGGGCATGATCCGCAACCTCCAGCGGGTCGGCTGGCTGGTGCCCTATCTCTTCGGCGCCTCACCTGCGGTGTGCCGCAGCTTCGTGCAGGGGTGCGCGACCGACCTGCTCCCCTTCGACGCCACGACCCTGTACTACCCCTATGCCACCTCACTGCGCATGGGCGACATCGGCTACCAGAATCAGCAGGAGCAGTGCACCGGTATCAAGGCCAATTACGACAGCCTGGACGCCTATATCCGCAGCCTCACCTGGGCGATCGAGACCCCCTGTGCCCAATACGAAGAGATCGGAGTGAAGGTCGGCGACCGCTACGAGCAGTTGAGCGCCGCCATCCTGCAGATCGAGAACGAATACTACAGCACGGTCAGACCCAAGCAGATCATCGACTGGCTCGAGAAGCCGACGCTGGCCCTGCGCCGCCGCGGCATCCGCTATGTGGAACTGCGCTCGCTCGACGTGAACGCCTTCGAGCCCATCGGGGTGGGGCTGGAACAACTCCTGGTCCTGGAGACCCTGATGCTCTATTGCCTGCTCGGCGACAGTCCCCGCATCGCCGCGGCCGAGCGGCAGGCGATCGACGACAACCAGGTCCTCGCCGCGCAGCGCGGGCGCGAGCCGCGGCTGATGCTGAATCGCGACGGCGCGGCGGTTGAACTGCGCCGCTGGGCTGGGGACCTGCTCGACGCCATGGAACCCATCGCCGCGTTGCTGGACGGTGCGGGCGCGGGTCCGCGTGCGCGCAGCCTGGCCTTGCAGCAGGCGAAGGTCCAGGACCCGGACCTGACCCCATCGGCCCGAATGCTGGCCGGGATGCGCGCCGAGGGTCTCGGCTTCGCCGACTTTGCCCGGCGCCTCTCGCAGGCCCATCGGGAGCAACTCGCGGCACGCCCCCTGAGCCCCGAGCGCGAGGCCCTGTTCGCCGACCTCGCCGCGGAGTCCATCCGCCGCCGCGAGGAGATCGAGGCCGCCGACGATCTGGACTTCGACCAGTTCCTGGCCCGTTACTTCGCCCAGGGGCGGGCGGTGGAATGAGGTTTGAACTCAGGAAGCGGGATAACCGGAGGTCGAGGCTTTAGGGCACTGGTTCAGTTTGGTTCTTCCTTATCCTTATGTTTTTGTAGTATTTTTATAACCTGGGCTGTCGAACTCCAAGGACCTCATCCCACGAGAGTCCCTGCTGGAGAATCCCCAGAGCCACCGCAGGAACCTGTTTCGTCGTGAAGTGGCTGCGAATAAAGTTATGGACAATCCACAACATATCCAATGTTCTTTGCAAACCAGAAATGCTCTTCGCGTACGTATTCGTTCGGCGGCGATAAGCAGAATTCTTTCGCCGAAATGAAGCGTTCGATGCTTCCAAATGATTAGCATGAATATCGGCTGGCGTCATATCGTGACGACCGCGAGTCTTGAGGAAATTGCCGGATTGAGGCAACGATCGCTGTCGCGCAAGCGCATGGCTATCGCTCAGGCGCCGACTTTGATCATGATAGTCGCACCCGACGCACGCCAGCCACACGGTCTTGGGGATCGGCCGCTGGGCGGTGCGGTAGTAGCTGACCATGCGGCGCGACAGGCCCAACGCCTCGGCGGCCGTGGTCAGGCTGCGCTGGTTGCGGCGCATCCAGGCGTCGAATTGCTCATGGGAGGGCAGGCCAGCCTGTTCCTTGGCCCACGCGTACAGGTTGTCGGCGCCGAACTCAGTATCGAACCATTCCACGCTGCCGCCCCACGCGGCGAGATGGGCACTGGCGAAGACCTCCGGGGCCAGGATCGGCGTCAGGCACGGGATGGCCCGCAGCTTGTCGCCGACATTCACCTCCAGGGTTTCGCCGGTGCTCCAGCGGGTGCGCAGCCGATAGGGCTCCAGGGCTTTAACCTCTTCAAGTTCGGGAAAAAATAGCGGCCCACGGGTGATATTTCCTCCGTTCGGGATAGACTAGGGCAACCAGTGCGCCATGGCAATTGGAGATGGCATTGCCGGGGACCTCCGTAGAAACCAGGCCCGCGGGCAGCGCCGCGATGCGCTGGCCGGCCATGGAGCCTGGGCAATCGAGCAGCGGAACCCGGCAGGGCGGTCAGCGCGCCCCACAGGCAGAACAGGGTGATGGCGCCGACCGCCAGGGTGAGCGCGTTGAAGGGCAGCGTGCGCAGCGTCTCGTCGCGCCGCCTGGACCGGCCCGCGGTGGACCCTGGGTTTGATCCGGGGGCCGGCTCGGTCGAGCGCGTCGCCTGGCGTCTGGTGGGCCTCGGTGTCCTTGCGGGTTGCGTTTGGGCGGCGCCTGCCGCCCCATCATCGACGATCGCCTTGAGCGCGCGCTGTCCGCGGCCCTGTGGGTCGTCTACTGCGCTGAAGACGATGCGGGTCCCGATCTCCGGGACCCCGCCCGGGGGGAGCGCGCTGACGTGCACGAAGACATCTTTGCCGCCCTCGGTCGGACGGATGAAGCCGAACCCCTTGGTCGTGTCCCAACGAACCAACTGCCCCTCGCGTAACCGCGCCCGGTCGGTTTGAATGGTCATTCGTCCTACCAACAAGGCGTCATGACGCTCGACATGATCCCCATGGCGTCCCCCGGCATGGGCATCGGCATCCCGCCCCAACTGCCGCCCGCCTTGACCCGGATCAGGTACTCGGCCCACTGGAGCGGCCGCGGCAGGTAGCCGGTCTGGGCGGCGATGAGGTGCAGTTCATCGACGAAGGCGCGGTCGCAGGGGGTCTCGGACCAGGCGCCGGCGATGCAGAGGTCGTGACGCATGCAGGCGGCATCGTATGCGTCGACCGGCGGCAGGGCTACCGCGGACGGGTGGCCGGGGCCGCACCAGTTGCCGTAGAGGGGCATACATTTGAAGGCCCGGGCCGGGCCGGCCGGCAGCAGCAGGGCGGCGAGGACGCCGATCAGGGCGATGGCCGGGGCGCGCCCGGGCGCGGGAACCTTCAGTTGTTTGCACATGGGTCTGTATCCTGGGGATGGGTTCGGCTATTGTGCCCCACCGGGGCGCCGCGGCAAGTGCGCGGGGTCCCGCACACGGCGCCCCCCGGCGGTCCGAATCTCACCGGTATCCCCCTGATTTCGATGATGTGATTGCGGCTATGGATCTGAACTTTCTCGATTTTGAACAACCGATCGCCGAGCTCGAGGCGAAGATCGAAGAGTTGCGCCTGGTCGGGCACGACAATGAGATCAATATCGGCGAGGAGATCGAGCGCCTGGAGAAGAAGAGTCGGACCCTGACCGAGTCGGTGTTCGCGGGACTCTCGCCCTGGCAGATCTCCCAACTCTCGCGCCACCCCCAGCGGCCCTACCTGCTGGACTACACGCGGCGGCTGTTCGACGAGTTCCACGAACTGCACGGGGATCGCGCCTACGCGGATGACCCGGCCATCGTCGGCGGTCTGGCGCGCATGGACGGGCGCCCGCTGATGGTGATCGGGCACCAGAAGGGGCGCGACACCAAGGAGAAGATCGTGCGCAACTTCGGGATGCCGCGTCCCGAGGGTTATCGCAAGGCCCTGCGCCTGATGCAACTGGCGGAGCGCTTCCGCCTGCCGATCCTGACCTTTATCGACACCCCGGGGGCCTATCCGGGCGTGGGCGCGGAGGAGCGGGGCCAGAGCGAGGCGATTGCCCGCAACCTCCAGGTCATGTCGCGCCTGCGCACGCCCATCCTGTGCACGGTGGTGGGGGAGGGCGGCTCCGGCGGGGCCCTGGCCGTCGGCGTGGGCGACCGCCTGCTGATGCTGCAATACAGTACCTACTCGGTGATCTCCCCGGAGGGCTGCGCGTCCATCCTGTGGAAGAGCGCGGACAAGGCCCAACTGGCGGCGGACGCCATGGCCATCACCTCCATCCGGCTCAAGGAGCAGGGCCTGGTGGACCTGATCATCGCCGAGCCCTTGGGCGGTGCCCATCGCGACCCGGACGCGGTGGCCCTGTCGCTCAAGCGCGCCCTGTCGGGGCAGTTGGACATGCTCCAGGAGATCGACCTGGATACGCTCATCGCCGAGCGCTACGCGCGCCTGATGGGCTACGGCAAGTTCAAAGAGTAATGCCCGGCTTCGATCCGCAATCCCTCGTTGCGACGCTGGCCCCCTTCGAGGCGGCGGGCCGGGTCTGGATCGCCTACAGCGGCGGGCTCGACTCCACCGTCCTCCTGCGCGCCGCCGCGGCGGTGCGTGAGCGCCTGCCCGGGCCACTCTGGGCGGTGCATGTCGACCACGCGCTGCACCCGGATTCCGGACGCTGGGCCGAGCACTGCCGGGTGACCTGTGAGGACCTCGCCATTCCGCTGCGCGAGTGCCGGGCCGAGGTCAAGCCGGGGCGCGGGGAGAGCCTGGAGGCGGTGGCGCGGACGGCGCGCTATGCGGAGTTCTTCGCCCTGCTCGCCCCGGGCGATCTGCTGCTCACCGCCCACCACCTGGACGATCAGGCCGAAACCCTGTTGCTGGCCCTGATCCGCGGCAGCGGTGTGCACGGCCTGGCCGCGATGCCGCTCGCGGCGGACCTGGGACTGGGCCGGCTGGTGCGCCCCCTGCTCGGGCACCCGCGCGCGGCCCTGGAGCACTATGCCCGCACCCTGGGCCTCACCTGGCTGGAGGACCCCTCCAACCGGGAGCCCGCCATGGATCGCAACTACCTGCGCCAGTTGGTCCTGCCGCTGCTGCGCGAACGCTGGCCGGCGGTCTCCGTGACCCTGGCGCGCAGCGCCGAGCACTGCGCGGACGCGGCGGCCCTGGTGGACCTGGCGGCCGGGCGCGAACTGGCGGGACTCGGCGGCGAGCGCCCGGGGACCCTGTCGATCCCGGGCCTGGTGCGGCTGGAGCGGACCCTGCGCAAGGCCGTACTGCGCCTGTGGCTGCGGCGGCGGGGCTTTCTCGGGCCGGATACCGCGCACCTCGGGCGCATCTTGGACGAGGTCCTGCCGGCGCGCCCGGACGCCGACCCCTTGGTCGCCTGGCGGGGTTGCGAGGTCCGGCGCTACCGCCAGGACCTCTTCGCGCTGCGCCCCCTGCCGCCGGTGCCGACGGGACCGGGGCTGCCGTGGGACCAACCGGTGCTGGAACTGCCCCATGGCCTGGGTACCCTGGAGCGGGTCGCCGACGCCGCTGCGATGGCCCTGATGGGTCCGGTGCGGGTGCGCTTCGGGGTCTCGGAACTCAGCTGCCGCCCGCCCGGGGGCGCCCACCAGCGTTCGCTCAAGAAGCTCTTCCAGGAGGCCGGGGTCCCGCCCTGGCTGCGGCCCTATGTGCCCCTGGTGTTCGCGGGTGACGACCTGGTCGCGGTGGTCGGGGTCTGTGCCTGCGCCCAGACGCAGGGGGTGCCGGCCCCCGCAATGCCCGCCGCCGAGGTCCCCCTCACCGCGCTGGCGCCGACGGCGCCTCAGGTGCGCTGGAGCGGGCACCCCTGGGAGTCGCTCGGCTATTTTCGGTGACACTGTGGGAGCGGCTTCAGCCGCGACGGGCGGCGTGGGGAACGCGGCGTCGGAGTTCGCCGCGGCGCCGCAGGCCGCTCCCACAGGGAGCTTTCACGTTCCGGGGTAACCGCCAACCCCCATGCCCGTTAGCGGGAAGTGGCGCCGCATCCGGCTGAAGCCGCGACCTCCGGTGGGTCCAGGATCAGGGGCCGGTCCTTGAAGCGGTTCAGGAAGCCCAGCGGATCGCTGCGGGCGAAGTCACGCTCCAGGGGGTCATCGAAGGTCACATAGTCTCACCGATCACCGTATTCCCGGCGCAGGAAGGTGGTCTTGCCGGACTGGCGCGGACCGGTCAGGAGGACCGCCGGGAAGGCGGCGAGTGCCTCGCGCAGGGTGGGGCTCAGGGTGCGTTGGATGTACATCCTGACGAAAAAAAGTCGGATTTTCATTTCGTCAAGGGAGGTGGGAGCGGGGGCGTCCCGCCCCCGCGCGGGGCGGGACGCCCCGCCTCCTTTAGGGCAGGGCATCGCCGGGCCGCCGCACCGGGACCTTCAGCGTTACCAGTTCTTCCGCGCTGGTCGGGTGGATGGCGACGGTGTCGTCCAGATCCGCCTTGGTGGCGCCCATCTTGAGCGCCACGGCGAAGCCCTGGAGCATCTCGTCGACCCCGTCGCCGATGAGGTGGATGCCGACCACGCGCTCTTCGGGACCGGTGCAGACGAGCTTCATGGCGGTCTCGGGGCCGTGCTCGTTGAGCGCATAGCGCATCGGGGTGAAGCGGGTCTCGTAGACGGTCAGGGTGTCGCCGTAGCGGGCGCGGGCCTCCGGCTCCGTGAGACCGACCCGGCCGACCGGCGGGTGGGAGAAGACCACGGTGGGGACATTGTCGTAGTCGAGTTTCAGCCCGGTCTCGCCGTTGAACAGGCGCCGCGCCAGGCGGCGGCCGGCGGCGATGGCGACCGGGGTCAGCGGCTCGCGGCCGGTGACGTCGCCGATGGCATAGAGGCCTGCCACGTTGGTGTTCTGGAAGGCGTCGACCTTGATCAGTCGGTTGGGCGCGACCTCGACCCCGGCCGCCTCCAGGCCCAGGTCGGCGCTGTTGGGGGCCCGGCCCACGGCCCAGATGATGGTGTCGAAACCGGTCAGCGGCTCGCCGGTGCGCTGGATCAGCGCCAGCCCGTCGTCCCGCCGCTCCAGCGCCGCGACCTCGAACTGGAGTCCCAGGCGGATGCCGTCCCGGCTCATGGTCTGGGCCAGGGCCTCGCCGAGCAGCGGGTCGAAGAGCCACAGGACCCGCTCCTCCAGGGCGACCACGGTCACCTCCGAGCCCAGCGCGCGCAGCACGCCGGCCAACTCGACGCCGACATAGCCGCCGCCGATGATCGCGACGCGGCGCGGTTGCTGCGCGAGTTCAAAGAAGCCGTCGGAGGTGATGCCGAGCTCGGCCCCGGGCATCCGCGGGACCAGGGGGCGGCTGCCGGTGGCGATCACGATGTGGTCGGCGCTGTAGCGGTTGCCCTCGACCTCGACGGTGTGGGCATCGACCAGGCGCGCATGACCGCTGATGTCGGTGATGCCTTCCTGCTTTACATAGCCGTCCCAGTAGTCGTTGATGCGCTCGACGAACTGGTTGCGCCCGCCGACCAGGGTCGACCAGTCGAAATACTGGTCCTTGGTGCGCACGCCGAAACCAGCGCCGTCGCGCACTGCCTGCGCCAGTTGCGCCGCGTACCACATGACCTTCTTGGGCACGCAGCCGCGGTTGACACAGGTCCCGCCCAGGGGGCCCGGGTCGATGACCGCGACCCGCCGCCCCAGTTGGGCGGCCTGCTCAGCCGCCGCCAGG
>Ga0247840_10007976_pt1 | contig 14418 bp, 10 predicted proteins | sample LaCruzMarch2015__FD_192404 | JGI IMG/M metagenome (GOLD analysis project Ga0247840, IMG submission 192404) | Freshwater microbial communities from meromictic Lake La Cruz, Castile-La Mancha, Spain - LaCruzMarch2015_17m | ecosystem: Environmental > Aquatic > Freshwater > Lake | place: Spain...
ATCCGGGGAAGATCGATTACATCGTCTCCAATCATTCGGAGATGGACCACTCCGGGGCCCTCCCTGCGGTGATCGCGGCGGTGAATCCTGAAAAGGTGTTCGCCTCGACTGTCGGCGCGAAGACGCTGAAAGAGCTTTTCCCGCTCGACCGGGATATCACTCCCGTGAAGGACGGAGAGACACTCAGCCTCGGGAGCTGCACCCTCACGTTTTTAGAGACCCGAATGCTCCACTGGCCGGACAGCATGTTTACCTACATCAACGAGAAGGAGCTTCTCTTCTCCCAGGATGCCTTCGGAATGCACTATGCATCCTTGGAGCGGTTTGCGGACGAGTGCGATCCGGCATTACTCTCTTATGAGGCGGCAACCTACTACGCGAACATCCTGCTTCCCTATTCTCCACTGGTCCAAAAACTCATCGAAAAGGTAACGGCAGCAGGACTCTCGTTCCGGATCATCGCCCCGGACCACGGACCGATCTGGCGGAAGGAGACCGGGGGAATCATCGGAAGTTATGCGAAATGGGCCGCGCAGAAACCCGAGGCAAAGGCGGTCGTCGTCTATGCGACGATGTGGCAAAGTACGGAAAAGATGGCCCGCGCGATCAGCGAAGGGCTTGCGGCGGGCGGGCTTCACGTAAAGCTTATGGAGATGGATGCGACACACCGCAGCGACGTGGCGTATGAACTTCTTGGCGCCTCTGTTCTCGCGGTCGGTTCACCGACCCTCAACAACCACCTGCTCCCGAACATTGCAGACATCCTGACCTATCTGAAGGGCTTGAAGCCGAAGAACCTCATCGGCGCAGCTTTCGGTTCATACGGTTGGAGCGGGGAGGCCGTAAAACAGATCGAGGATGTTTTCGCGGAGATGAAGATAGAAAAAGCGGAGGGTATTCGCGTGAAGAACGTGCCGAACGTAGAGATTCTTTCCCGTTGTTACGAACTCGGGAAAGAGATGGCTGAGAAGGTTCGCTGCCGCCTGTAGGCGTTTGACAGGCGGTAGCGGGGAAATTTCCGTTAACAGAAACCATTCATTTGGGAAGGAGGAAAGTCATGGAAAAATACGTATGTGTTATTTGCGGTTATGTTTATGACCCGGAGATGGGTGATCCCGATGCGGGAGTAAAGGCGGGGGTTCCTTTTGAAAAGCTTCCCGAAGACTGGGTTTGCCCTATCTGCGGAGCCGCCAAGAATGAGTTTGCACCAGAATAGCTGTAGGGGCGGGTTTGAAACCCACCCCTACTCGGGGAGGAATGCGTCATGGGGGGAACGAGGGATGCGTTGCAGCAGGCCTATACAGGTGAAGCCAAAGCTGCCCTGCGCCTGAAGGTATACGCGGAAAAGGCGGATGAAGAGGGATATCCGCAGATGGCAAAGCTCTTCCGGGTAATTGCATGGTCCGAAGAGATCCACGGGGCAAGAGCGCTGCGGGTTTTGAAGGAGATCAAAACGACGGAAGAGAATCTCGCGGAGAGCTTCCGGGCTGAGCAGGGGATTGCGGAAGTTGCATACAGTCGGTTTGTCAAGGAGGCCGAAACAGAAGGAAACCGGGCTGCGGTTCTCCATTTCAGCCAGAGTCGGGATGTCGAAGAGACCCATGCGAAGCTCTACAAGGAGGCGATGAACCACCTCCTCGAAGAGCGAGAGACGACCTACCATGTTTGTCTTATCTGCGGCTACGTCGCTGACGGCGTTCGGCCGGATGTCTGCCCGGTATGCGGCGCCGGCATAGAGAAGTTCAAGACCATGAGCTGACAAAGGGATCAAGGAAAAAGGGGGGACAGCTCCCGATTTTTGCAGCAAAAAGTCGGGAGCTGTCCCCCCTTTTTCACTTAACACTCAGCACTATGCTTTACAGGGAGCGATCAATGGGAGTGAACGACCTTACGCCAGCCATGCGGCAGTATCTGGAAGTCAAAGGACGCCACCCCGACTGTATCATTTTTTTCCGGATGGGCGACTTCTATGAGATGTTCTTCGAGGACGCCATTACCGCAGCGCGTGTTCTTGATATCACACTGACATCGCGGAACAAGAACCGGGAAGACGCCATCCCTCTTTGCGGTTTTCCCTACCATGCGGCATCATCCTACATCTCGAAACTAATCGAAAAAGGGTTCAAGGTGGCCGTCTGCGAGCAGATGGAGGATCCGAAAGCCGCCAAGGGGGTGCTGAAAAGGGAGGTGACCCGCGTGGTGACCCCCGGGCTTGTTCTCGACACGGAGAACCTCAATGCCAAAGAGAACAACTATCTTGCGGCGCTGGTCGTGCGTGGCAGCCGCTGTGCATTGGCGTTCGTCGATATCTCCACAGGCGAATTTCGCGTTGCCGAAACGGAGGACCGGGAGTTTTTCCGCGCAGAGACGGCGGGACTCCCGATCCGCGAAATCCTCGTTGCGGAGGATCTACGGGATGATGACCTGATCCGATCCATTGCCGGAGAGGGGGAGCGCTGTCGGATCAACCGCCTGCCATCGGACCATTTCGACCCTGCGGCGGCCGTCACCCTTCTGCGCGGCCATTTCCCGGAGGAAAAACTGGCGGGAATCGCCCTTGAATCCAACCCGGCCTCTGCGGCGGCGGCCGGCGCCGTGCTTGCCTACATGACGGAGACGCAAAAGGACCGTCTTGACCACATTAACGAACTCACCCGGTATGAAAGCGGCGCACATCTGCTCCTGGACGAGGTCGCCAAACGGAACCTTGAACTTTTCAGCACAATCGCGGAAGGAAAGAAAGGCGGATCTCTATTCCATGTCCTCGACGAGACGGTAACCTCCCTCGGGGGGAGGAGGCTCCGCTGGTGGTTGAACCACCCGCTCAGCGATCCGATCAGGATCAGGGAGAGACTTGCCGCCGTTTCCGAGATCCGGGAGGGAAACCTTCTGCGGGAGTCGCTTCGAGGGATTCTGAAAGATGTCCACGTTCTGGAACGCCTCGGAAGCCGGATCACCGTCGGGCTCGCCAACGGCCGCGATCTTGCCGCCCTCCGAACATCGCTTCTGGTTTTGCCTAAACTCCGCGATGCAATTGCCGGATGCGAAGTTCCTCTTCTGCGGACAATCCGTGACGGCATCGACGAAATGCCAGACCTCCGGATTCTGATCGAACGCGCGATCGTGGATGAACCGCCGCTCACGATCCGTGAGGGAGGAATCATCCGGGAGGGGTACGATCCGGAGCTGGACAAACTGATTGTGATCATGCGGGACGGCAGAAAGTGGATTGCCGCACTGGAGGAAAAAGAGAGGAAGCGAACCGGAATCAATTCCTTGAAGGTCGGGTTTAACAGCGTCTTCGGGTACTACATCGAGGTTACGAAGGCCAACACCCGGCTGATTCCTGCCGAATACATCCGGAAGCAGACCCTGGTCAACGCGGAGCGATACATCAACGAAGAATTGAAAGGATACGAGGAAACCGTCCTGCATGCGGAGGAGCGGCGGCACACCAGGGAGTATGACCTGTTCATTGAAATCCGGGGCAGGATTGCAGGTGAGATCCGCCGGATCCAGCAGACGGCCGCGCGGATCGCCGATCTGGACGCCGTCGCGTCGCTTGCCGAAGTGGCTGAGCGCTACAACTACTGTTGCCCCGTGGTGGACAGCGAGGATGTTATTACAATCACGGACGGCCGTCATCCGGTTGTGGAGCGCCAGGCCAGCGGAACCGGTTTCGTCCCCAACGATGTTCTGCTCGATCTGGAGAACAACCGCTTTCTGATCATCACCGGTCCCAACATGGCCGGGAAATCGACCTGCATCCGGCAGGTCGCGCTGATCGTTCTGATGGCGCAGATGGGGAGTTTCGTCCCCGCAACCCAGGCGCAGATCGGGGTGGTCGATCGGATCTTCACCCGCATTGGCGCGGCAGACAACCTGGCGCGGGGGCAGAGCACCTTCATGGTGGAGATGACTGAGGTTGCAGAAATTCTCAGGCATGCAACAAAGCGGAGCCTCATCATCCTGGACGAAGTCGGACGGGGTACAAGCACATTCGACGGCCTCAGCATCGCCTGGGCGACGGCGGAGTACATCCACGATGCCCCGTCGCTCGGTGCGCGGACGCTTTTCGCCACCCACTATCACGAACTGACTGAACTCACCGCGACAAAGGAAGGGGTCCGGAATTTCAACATCGCCGTCCGGGAATGGGGGGAAAAAATCATCTTCCTCCGGAAGATCATGGAGGGGGGGACCAACCGGAGTTACGGGATCCAGGTGGCACGGCTCGCCGGGGTACCTGCAGAAGTAATCGCCCGGGCGAAGGAGATCCTTCACAACCTGGAGAAGGGAGAACTTGACGAGGCCGGAATGCCGAAGATCGCCCGAGGCCGGAAGGCAAACCGAAAGAATGCAAATCAGCTCAGCCTTTTTACCGGGGAGCGGGATGCGGTGCTGGAGGAGATCCGGAGCCTCGATCCGATGAACCTGACCCCGCTCGATGCACTGCGCCATCTCAGCGACTGGAAGCAGCGGCTGGAATCCTTCTGAGGACGATCGGGCAGGCATGGGGGCCTGGCCCCTACTTGATGCAGACCCTTCGAACCTGCTTGAAGTCGGTAATACCCTGAATCGATTTGTAAACGCCGTCCTGCAACAGGGTTGTCATCCCCTCCTCCATCGACAGATCCCGTAACGTTTCGACTGCCGCATGCTTCTGAATGAGCCGCTTGATGCCGTCCGACGCGACGATCAGCTCATGGATCCCCATCCGACCCTTGTATCCTGTACCGCTACAGATCTCGCACCCCTTCGGCTTGTACAGCGTGAACTTGTCATCGTAGGTGATGTTCAGTTTCTGAAAGGGTTCCTTGCCGTAACTCTCCACGATGTCGTCGAATTCTTTCTGGTCTGGATGGTAGGGCTCCTTGCACTTTTTGCAGAGGGTCCGCACGAGACGCTGGGCGAGGATACCGAGAAGAGCATCGGCGAAATTAAGTGGGTCAATCCCCATGTCCAGGAGGCGGACGATCGTCTCCGGCGCGCTGTTCGTGTGGAGTGTGCTGAAAACGAGATGGCCCGTCAGTGAGGCCTCGACGCCGGTCTTGGCCGTTTCAAAATCGCGCATCTCGCCCACCATGATCACATCCGGATCCGCCCGGAGGAAGGCGCGCATGGCGGCGGCAAAATCGAAGCCGATCTTCGACTGAACCTGAACCTGGCGGAGCCCGTACTGGGTGATTTCCACAGGATCCTCGGCCGTCCAGATCTTCCGGTCGGGCTTGTTGATTTCATGGAGGGCGGCGTGCAGAGTGGTCGTCTTACCCGAGCCGGTGGGACCGACAACGAGGACCATCCCGTAAGGCTTGTCCAGAATGGCCCGAAGTTCCCGGAAATTACGCTCTGACATCCCCATCGCAGTGAGGGGTAGAGCGTCCCCGGCCGTGGCCAGGAGCCGCATCACGACATCCTCCACCCCTCCCTGGGTCGGGATGGTGGCCACCCGCAGTTCGAGCTCCTCGCCACCCGCTTTCTTGAACTTGATCTTACCGTCCTGGGGGAGGCGCCGGACGGTGATATCGAGGTTCGACATGATCTTGATGCGGGAGATGACGGCAGCACGGTAGCTAAAGGGGAGCGTCTGATAGATGGCACAGTCGCCATCCACCCGGTAGCGGACCTCGACGTTCTTTTTCGCCACGTTGGGTTCGATGTGGATGTCCGAGGCACGTTTGGCCTGGGCTTCAAGGATGATCTTGTTAACGAGTTGCATGATCACACTGTCCGATTCGGTGACAACCTCTCCTTCCTCTTCCTGCGACTGCTGCTCCTCCTCATCCAGTTTGCCAAGGATATCGGTAATGGTGGACTCGTCCTCGGGGGACTGATAGAAGTGATTGATGAACTTGATGATATCGTCCGGAAGGGAGACGTCGTAGCGGACCGACTTCGTCTTCAAGAGGTTTTCGATCATGTCCCGTTTCAGGATATTGTTCGGATCATCCACAATGATGCGGATGACCCCCTCCTTTTTTTCAAGCGGAACCCACAGTTCCCGGCGGAGATAGTCCCTCTTCAGATTCACCAGCAAATCGCCCGGAATCGGCAGTTTGTCCGAGAACGGGACGAACTTGCAGCGGAAAAATTCTTCGAACGAGCGGCCGACCTCCTCCCGCGGGATCTTGTATTTCCTTATAATGAAATCTTCAATGGTTTCCTTCGCCTCGCGTGACTCTTCCCAAGCGCTGTCCAGATCGTCCTCCTTGAGAAGGTCATGGCTGATCAGATAATCAAAGCGGGTCTTTCGCCGCCGGCTGTAGCGTTCCTGGTTGAAGAAGGCGACACCGAGGACGTCCGAGATCTCCTGCAAAAATCCCCGCTCATCCTCGGAAAATTTGCCGGGCCCGCCCTTCTTGTTGAGAATCTGGAGAACACCCATCAGCGTCTTGTTGTGGAAAATCGGGGCAGCGAGGATCTGCTTCGTCCGGAAACCTGTCTTCTTGTCCCAACTCAAATCAAAGGCCAACTCCCGATCGATTTTTTTCAACTCTTCGATATCATAGGCATCGGCGATATTGATCACCTTCCCTGTGTTCGCCACGTGCCCGGCGATGCTCTTGTTGTTGATGGGAACCCGGATCTCCTTGACCTGCGCACCGGCGAGAAACATGGAATAGATTTCGTTGCGCGCTCGGTCCACCACATAGATGGTGATCGAATGGGCGCTGAAGAGGTTTAGAATCCCATCTTTCAGATCGACAAGGATCTGCTTGATGTTTTGGGCGGCATGGATCCGGTTGGTGATGTCAAGGAGGGCCTGGCGCAGTTGAAGTTTATCTTCGAGTTCGCTGACTTCTCTGTTTTTGATAGGATCTGTCATGATCATCTCCGTTAATTATGCAATTCCGTAACAATTCTTGAAAAGTCGGCGACATCGTGGAAAAGGGTTGAAATTTCGCCCAGCAGAGAGAGCCGGTTAAAACGGACCTTCTCATCCTCCGCCATCACAAGAACCGCCTCGAAAAAGGCATCGACCGGTACTCTGAGCCTGGCAAGGTCCAGGAGAACAGCGGCATAATCTCCTCGGGAAATCTGAGTCAAGATCGTCTCGCGGATCTTCAGAAACACCTCGTGAAGATGTTTTTCCTCGGGTCCGGAAAAAAGGGCCGGATCGACAACACCGTTATGGAAGCCACGGGTAATGTTGACCACCCGCTTGAAGGCGATCGCGAGCGGCTGAAAGTCCGGATGGGTCTTGAAGTCCGCCATTGCCCGGATTTTATCATCTGCTGCGACCAGGCTGTCGATGCCGGTTGCCAAGATGGCATCAACAACATCATAGGGGTGGCCCTGTGAGATGAGCTGGTTCTGGTACCGACCCTTGAAGAATTCGATCACGGCCGTTTTTGTTTCAGCGGAAGGGCGCTTCAGCACCGGTCCCAGGGTGGCGAGGCTCTCATCGACAAGGGAACCCAGCGAAAAATGATAGCGTTTCTCCAGAATGATGTTGATCACGCCAAGCGCCTGGCGACGCAACGCGTAGGGATCGGCCGTTCCGGTCGGGATCAGTTCGACGCCGAAGAAGCCGCAGATCGAATCCGTCTTGTCGGCGATACTGACAATCGCCCCTTCGTCGGTCTCGGGGAGGTTTCCTCCCGCCGCGGTGGGCAGGTAATGCTCATGGATCGCCTTTGCCACGACAGGATCCTCGCCGGCCAGGAGCGCGTATTCGCGCCCCATGATCCCCTGCAGCTCGGCAAATTCGCCCACCATCTGGGTGTCCAGATCCGCCTTTGCAAGCAGCGCTGCTCGATCCACCTTGCACGCGAGGGTCGGATCGATCCGGCCGGCAATCCAGGCGGCGAGTTTCCGGAAGCGCATAACCTTTTCATAGGATGTTCCGAGAAGGGTATGGAAGACCACTTTCTTGAGATCTGCTACACGCCGGTCAAGGGGGATCTTTCGGTCCGCTTCAAAGAAGAATCGCGCATCGGAGAGGCGGGCGCGAATCACCTTCTCGTTTCCGCGTCGGACAACCGCGGGATCGTGGGCCAGGGTATTGTTGACCGTGATGAAGTGGGGGAGCAGCGCTCCGCTTTCATCCACCACCGGAAAATATTTCTGATGGGAGATCATTGTGGTGATGAGCACCTCCTGCGGAAGCCCCAGGTATTCCCGATCGAAATTCCCGCAGACAACCGTCGGGTATTCGGTCAGAAACGTCACTGTTTCCAGAAGTTCATCGGATGGAAGGACGCGGCCACCGACGGTTGCCGCCGCTTTTCGGGTCTCCTCGCGGATGATTTCTTTTCGCTCTGCGGGATCGACGATTACGAAACGTTTGCGCATCCCGGCAAGGTATCCTTCCAGATTCTCGACCATGAAAGGGTCTGGTCCCATGAACCGGTGGCCCCGGCTCATGTTGCCGCTTTCGACATTTGCGATCTGGAACGGAACGATCCGGCCGTCGAAAAGGGCGAGGATCCAGTGGATCGGTCTAGCAAAACGGAACTCCTGGTCGGACCAGCGCATCGATTTCCGGAAGGGGATTCCGGTGATGACCTTCGTCAGGATGAACGGGAGAAGGCCCTCCGTCGCTTCACCGATGATCTTCTTCCGGGCGCAGAGATACTCCCCTTTCTCCGTTGTTACCCGCTCCAGTTCTGCAATACCAAGGTTCTGTCCTCTGGCGAAACCGACGGCGGCACGGGAGGGATTTCCCTGCTCGTCAAAGGCGACTCTCACGGCCGGGCCCAGCTTTTCGATCACCTGATCATCCTGCCGTTCGGCCAAGCCGTCCGCTGTCAGGAAAAGCCGACGGGGCGTCCCCATCGTCCGGATCTCCCCATGACGGATCCGGTTTGCAGCCAGTTCTCCACGGGTGATCTCCTCAAAATCCCTGAGCGCCTTCGGCAGAAAGGCCGCCGGAATCTCTTCTGTTCCAATTTCCAGGAGCAGTTCCTTGCCCATCAAAATTCTCCTTTATCCCCGATAAGAGAATTCGGGGATGACATGGGTGAATGCTGGTTGTTGTTTTTCTTCTCCGCTTGTTTCGGTTCATTACGCTTCGCTGACGCACCCTGTTGCTGTGCGTAGAAGCGGGTAGCCCATCTCCTCCCGCTGTCGGAGGTAACCCTCGGCGCTCAAACGGGCAAGATTCCGGACACGGCCGATGTAGCTCGTCCGCTCGGCCACACTGATCGCCCCCCGGGCATTCAGCAGGTTGAAGGTGTGGGAGCACTTGAGACAATGGTCGTATGTCGGTAGCACGAGACCCTTTTCCGCCGCCCGCATCCCTTCGGCTTCGTACATGTCGAATCGTTGCCTGAGCTGGGAGATGTCGGCAGTCTCGAAATTGTAAACGGACCACTCCACCTCGCTCTGGTGATGGACGTCGCCGTATTTGATTCCTTTCGTCCATTCGAGGTCATAGACGTTATCGATCCCCTGGATGTACATCGCGATCCGTTCGGTGCCGTAAGTCAACTCCGCACAGACGGGACGGCAATCGAAACCGCCGACCTGTTGGAAATAGGTAAACTGGGAGATTTCCATCCCGTCGAGCCAAACCTCCCAGCCAAGCCCCCAGGCGCCAACAGTGGGGGACTCCCAGTCATCTTCAACAAAACGGATATCGTGCTCTAGCGGGTCGATCCCGAAACTCTTCAGCGAATCGAGATAAAGCTCCTGGATGTTCAGAGGCGACGGCTTCATGATCACCTGGTACTGATAGTAGTGCTGGAGGCGGTTCGGATTTTCACCGTAGCGACCATCCGTGGGTCTGCGAGAAGGTTCCACATAGGCCACGTTCCAGGGTTCCGGTCCCAGGGCACGCAGAAAGGTGGCCGGGTTGAAGGTACCCGCCCCCTTCTCGACGTCGTAGGGCTGCTGAATAACGCAACCTTGGCCTGCCCAGTACCGTTCGAGGGAAAAAATTAATTCCTGAAAAGTCACATCTCCTCCTGTCGGCTAATAGATGTTATTTCTTGATATCATAGCTGTTTTACACTCAGTTCCTTAGCACGCCACCCGGCGTCTGTCAATACGAAATCGGGGCAGTTCAGATCCCCAGGCGTCGGATTTCATTCAGGACGTGAACCGATTTCAACTCACGCCCAAGGAGGTGGCGGATGAAATGGGCGAGGATTCGGCGGCTTTCATCAGCGGACTGATCAGAGAAAAGCAGGCGGCCAAGACGGTCGATCTCCATATCGCGCCCCAAAAGCAGCGTCCGGATCGTTCCGAGAGATACGGGGATGGCGTCCCGGCTCCCCGGTGCGCAAATATTGCAGGTCAGGCCGCCTTTCGAGGCATCGAAACGATAGGAAGCCTCTTTTACGATCGGCGTCCGGCAGGAAACGCAGTGGTCAAGAACCGGGTCGTATCCGGAAATCCGGAGGAGACGGATTTCGAAAAACCGGAGCAGCGCATCCGTTATGGCTCTCTCCTCTATCAGCCGGAGAAAATCGAGCAGAAGGCAAAACGAAGCCTCGCTCTTTTTGTCTTCCGGTGTGAACTGATCCGTAAGATCGATCAGGCAGGAGGCGGCAAGCGTTTTTTCAAGATCGGAGCGAATTCCGGAAAAATGCGAGAGTACATCGCACCCCTCGATCAGGGCCAGGCTGTCCGGACTTCTCCGCGAAAATAGAATCCGGGAAAAGCAAAAAGGCTCGATCGCGTTTGCAAATCGTTTCCGGCTTCGTCTTGCCCCTTTGGCGATTCCGCGGATCTTACCGAAGTCCGCGGTGCAGAAGGTCACGATCCGGTCCGATTCGCCGTAGTCGATCACCCGAAGAACAATGGCCCCCGTCCGCAGCTCTGTCCTGGTCGGAATCATGTCAGCAGTCGCGATAGCGGATCTCGCCGCCGACAATCGTCAGGACCGCCTTCCCCTTCAGGGGCCAGTCGTGAAACGGGGTGTTCTTCCCCCGTGAGCGGAAAAGTCCGCGATCCACGGTCCATTCCCTCTGCGGATCGATGATTGTGATATCGGCATCGGCACCTTCGGTGAGGGTCCCCTTCGGGATACGAAGGATGCAGGCAGCGTTCACGGTCATTTTTTCGATCAGCTCCGGAAGCGTGAGAAGGCCCTCCTCAACCAGACCAAACGAGAGGGCCAGTGAGGTTTCCAAGCCCGTGATGCCGCTTGCCGCGTAGTCGAATTCAACCTCCTTGTCCGTCCGGGCATGTGGCGCATGGTCGCTTGCGATCACATCGATCGTGCCGTCGCGGAGACCTTCCCGGATGGCTTCGCGATCCTCGGCACCGCGCAGCGGGGGGTAAACCTTCGCAGCGGTGTCGAAGGTCCGAACGGCCTCATCGGTCAGCGTGAAGTAATGGGGCGCCGTCTCTGCGGTGACACGGACTCCCCGGGCCTTGGCCTCGCGGATCAGACGGACCGCGCCGGCGGTACTGACGTGGGCAATGTGCAGATGCGCCCCGGTGTATTCAGCAAGAAGGATATCCCGTGCAACCATGACATCCTCCGCGATCCCGGGGATACCCGGCAGGCCGATTTCGGTGGAGACAAAGCCTTCGTGCATCATCCCGCCCGCGGAGAGGTTCCGGTCCTCACAGTGCGCGATGACCGGCATGTCCAGTGAGGAGGCGTATTCAAGCGCGCGGCGCATCAGGGCAGCGTTCATGACCGACCTGCCGTCATCGGAAAACCCAATGGCGCCGGCGTCCTTCAGATCCCAATATTCACTGAGTAGCGCACCCTCCGACTTGAGGCTGATCGCCGCGATCGGATAGATGTTTGCCAACCCGCATTCCGCCGCCTTTCTCCGGATGAATTCGGTGATGGAGCGGTTGTCGTTCACGGGATTCGTGTTGGGCATGCAGGCGACAGAGGTGAAACCGCCAGCCACCGCCGCTTCGCTTCCGGAGGCGACCGTCTCCTTGTACTCGAAGCCGGGTTCCCGCAGGTGGGTATGCATGTCAATCAGGCCGGGGACGACAATCTTTCCGCGGAGATCAAGAACCTCCACGCCGGGGGGTGCCCCCTTCCCTCTGCTCTTTCCGGTCTGGTCCAGCTCCCCTGCGCTTCGGGCGATTTTTCCATTTTCGATCAGCAGGTCCCCCGTTCCATCCACTTTTCGGGAAGGGTCCACCACCCTGCCGCCTTTCAATAAGAGAGTCATGAGGTTCCTCCCGTCAACAGGTAAAGAAGGGCCATCCGGACGGCCACGCCATTTGTGACCTGGTCGAGGATGATCGAATGGGGGCCGTCAGCGATATCCGGCGAAATCTCCACCCCACGGTTGATCGGTCCCGGATGCATGATGAGAACGTCCTTCCGCGCAAAACCGATGTTCTTGCGGTTGAGGGAGAAATACTGTGCGTATTCCCGCAGTGACGGAAAGATGTTCTGCTTCTCCCGCTCCGTCTGTATGCGGAGCATCATGATGATGTCCGCATCGCGGATCGCCTCTTCGATACGGAAATGTACGGCAACCCCCATCTTTTCGATGCCGCGGGGGATCATGGTGGCCGGTCCGGAGACGCAGACCCGGGCTCCCATCTTGGTCAGGCCATGGATGTTGGAGCGGGCAACGCGGCTGTGGGTGATGTCGCCGACAATCGCCACCTTCAGCCCGGCAATGCCCCCTTTCTTCGTCCTGATCGTCATCATGTCCAAAAGCGCCTGGGTCGGGTGTTCATGCGCCCCGTCGCCGGCGTTGATGATCGACTGTCGGAGGATGCCGGCCAGCATGTGGGGCGCACCGGCGGCGCTGTGCCGGATCACGATAATGTCTGGATTCATTGCCTCCAGGTTTTTCGCCGTATCGATCAGGGTTTCACCCTTCACGACGCTGCTGGTCGAAGCTGAGATGTTGATCGTATCCGCACTCAGACGCTTGCCGGCAATCTCGAAGGAGGTCCTCGTCCGGGTGCTGGCCTCATAGAAAAGGTTGACAACGGTCTTTCCACGGAGGGTGGGGACTTTCTTGATCTCCCTGGTGGATACCTCGATGAAGGAATCAGCCGTTTCGAGAATCAGGTCGATCTCCTCCACAGAGAGTTCCTGGATGCCGAGGATGTCTTTCCGGTTCAGTTTCATGGTAGTGCCTCTTCCCTTATATGCTCTCCTCGATGACAACCTCGTCCATGCCGTCTTTCTCTGTCAGCGACACGCTTACCGCTTCCCAGAGCGAAGAGGGGAGGTTCTTGCCGACAAAGTCCGCACGGATGGGCAATTCGCGGTGCCCACGGTCGATCAGGACGGCAAGTTGTATCCGTTTAGGCCGGCCAAAATCAATCAGGCAGTCCATGGCGGCGCGGATCGTGCGGCCTGTAAAAAGGACATCGTCGATGAGGACAACTTTTTTACCGTCCAGAGAGAAAGGAATATCCGTTTTTCCCAGTCGTGGTGCCCGGTGTGAGGTCTGCAGGTCGTCGCGGTAGAGGGTGATATCGAGGAGCCCGAGAGGAATCTTTTTGCCCTCAATTCCTGAGATCTTCCGGCAAAGTCGCTCCGCGAGAAAAACCCCCCTGGTCTGGATTCCAACCAGTACCAGCTCCCGGACCCCTTTGTTCTTTTCTAGGATCTCATAGGCGATGCGTGTCAGAGAACGGTCAATTCCCTCCGCATCCATGACGACCTTTTTCTGCTCCATGGTTCCCCTCATTCCATACTGTGATTCAAAAAAAAAGCCTTCCCCCGATGGGTGAAGGCCTACATACCGATTTTTGAAGAGATATTTTTTTGCATGAGTCTTCCCTTTTCAATCTCGCGGGATTCAATTAAAAGGGTATAAAAAGCGCCTATTTTCGGAGCGACCATACAACAGAAAAACAGGCAGTGTCAAGCCCCAAAATAGGGTGGAAAAAAACTGTTGAAATATCAGGTTTGGTGTTATAGGCACCCCCTATGTGGAGGCGATGAACATGGTACTGAACATGGCGGTGGACCATGAACCTCAGGTTTTTTTGTTTCTAAGCGAACTCTTGGGGAGAAAAATTGTTGACTCGGAAGGCCGTGCCATCGGCAGGGTTCTCGACCTGACTGGAAATATCGGCGGGATGTACCCTCCGGTCGCCGATATTCTCCTGCGACGCGAAGAGGATAGGCGAATGGTTATGCTTCCCTGGCAAACTATCGCGGCTGTTAACGGGACCTTGACCACCCGGCCCCTCTTGCCAGAAGATTTCCGGGACCCGGCGCCTCGACCCGGCGAACTTCTCCTTAAAGAGACCCTGCTGGACAAGCAGGTCGTGGACACGGACGGGGCAAAAATCCGGCGGGTCAACGACCTGCAGTTTTTGATGGCGAAAAAGACTCTCTTCCTGGTCCATGTGGATGTCGGCTTTCTTGGTCTTCTGCGGCGCGTCGGTCTGGAAAAACCAATCGGTTTTATCCTCAGCAAGCTGTTCGACTACGCCATGACGGATCAACTTATTTCCTGGAAATTTGTTCAGCCCGTCTCCTCACCGGATCTGCTGCGGCTCACCGTCGCCCAGAACCGCCTG
>Ga0247840_10007979_pt1 | contig 14415 bp, 15 predicted proteins | sample LaCruzMarch2015__FD_192404 | JGI IMG/M metagenome (GOLD analysis project Ga0247840, IMG submission 192404) | Freshwater microbial communities from meromictic Lake La Cruz, Castile-La Mancha, Spain - LaCruzMarch2015_17m | ecosystem: Environmental > Aquatic > Freshwater > Lake | place: Spain...
TATTAAATATACTGATGTTGACTGTTTAAATGAATTTTTAATTGCTTTTACTCATATTAGTTTCACTAGAGATCAAACTAAAAATTATGAATATTATGAATTTTTAGGTGATGCTTTACTTAAATATTGTATTGCTGTTTTTGCTAGTGAAAAATATTATGATGAATTAACTAGTATTGATTCTAAAAAAGCAAGTCAATATATCACTAGATTACAAGCTACTCGAACAGATAAAAAAGCTTATTCTTCTTTTTGTGACAAATTCGGTCTTTCTAGATTTATTAGATATAAAGAATTTACTAAATTAAAACATGGAGGTAAAAATGATGGTAAACAAACTTTAGATATTAGTATGAAAGAAGATGTATTTGAAGCATTCTTTGGAGTATTGAATTATTTAATTAATAAAAAAGAAAAATCAAATGTAGGACCTGTTTTTATATTTGATATTCTTAAAAATTTCTTTGAAGAAAATAAAGAAATTTTTCCTGATAAAATACCAGATCTTAAAGAAATTGAAGATCCTACTACTAAAATTAAAGAAATTTGGGATAGAAAAGAAATGAAAGATTCCGGTTCTAGAATTGACTTTCAAAAAGATCTTATTAAAAATCCTGATTCTAATTTATGGGAATTTAGAATGACTATTAATGGTTTTGGTAAACCTTCTAAAGATTTTGTTTTAACAAGATCAGGAAATTTAACTAAAGATAATGTATTAAAAGAATTTAATCAAGAAGCTCTTGATATATTAGAAAAAGATTATAGTATTATATGGAATCCTAATAAAGAAATTATCTTTCCTTAATACTACTAATAATTTTTAAGAGGACTTAGTCCTCGTTAATTCATATTATTTAAATAATATGAATTATTTAGGTGTAAATAACTTATATAAATTATCTACTACTCTTTCATAATAACTTTTATCTTCTTTTATTGACTCTTTTATTTTTTTAAGTTTACATTCTTCTACAATTTCCATATAAATATTTGGATTAAATGTTAATTCTTTAATAAATGAATTATCTTCTTTTTCTGAAAATAATGTATTTTTATCTGTAAAAATATTCTTCTTCTCTCCTAATAGATCTTTATCAGAGTTTAAATAACTATTTAATTCATTTAATTCTGTTTTGTTTAATAAACCATAACATATTAAATCTTTATTTTTTTTTATACACTCTATATTTGAATATAAACTTTCTTCATCTATATATTCTTCTTTATCTTTCTCTAAATCAAGAAAAGATTTTTCATTATATTTATTATATTTATTATAATAGTTATCTATTTCATCATTAATATCTCTTGACATTAAAATTTTATCTATATCTTCTAATATCTCGTTTTTTTCTTTTTTCTCTAATTCAACACCTTTAGTTGTATTTAAATCATATACTATTTCTCCTTCTTTAAATTCTATTAGAGGACTTGTCATCTTTAATTTATCTTCATTTAAGATTTTATCTTGAGAAGTATATAAAGAAGGAGATCTGACTACATAGTCTTCTCCTATATTTTTTGTATAATTTACTTTATTCGTTCTATTTTCTAATCTAGATCTATTAGATATATTACTCATTATTATATTTTTTTCAATTTCATTTTTTATATATTTATCTTTATTTTTTTTTCTTGATCTGTATCCTTTATACATTATTATATTATTATACTATATTTTATTTATTTTATTTCAAAAAAATAAATTTTCATTAGATAAATTATATTAACATTGAACTTATTTCATAAGCCATCGTCTCATATGGATGTTCTTCTTTATGTTTATCTTCATTATTTTCATTCTTTATATCTGTAATACTATTTGGTTTTTCATTACTATATAAACAATACATTATCTTATTATTTGTTACATCTTTATATATCCATTCATTTAAATCTGGATTTGTTCTTAACAATGGTTCTTCTTTTAATAATTCTTTTCTTAATTTATATTTTTCATAACCTTTATTTTTCATATAATCTTTTATAATTTTATGATTTGGTTTATTTCTTTGAAATACATGTATTTTTTCATGTATTAATACTCTAATTAATTTATTTATATTACTTTCGTCTATATATCTATTATTTAATATTATATATTTTCCTCTTGTATGCGGATATCCATTTTCATATATATCTCCTTCCATTAATATTATATTCCATTTCATATTTTTTATGTCTTTATAATCTTTTTCTAATAATTTATCTGCTTCTTTTATACTTTTTATTAATAATTCTTTTTTTTGATCTAAATTTAATCCGAATAATTTTTCCGAAGGGAAAATTAATTTATTATTTATACTTTCTATTATTTTATTTATATATTCTTGTTTTGAATTTGAATTTCTAGCTTTCAAATCATATTGTGTTAAAGAATTTATAAAACCATCTTTATCTTTAGTTATAAATTCTTTTATTTCATCATCTGATAATATATAAATATCTGATTCATATTTTTCTTTTTGACATGATTTTTTAATTATAATATATATAATTATCCCTATTATTAATAATAACAGTAATTTCATCTATATATAATATTTATAATATATAAATATTATATAATTTTTCCTTTGAAAAAATTAATTATTTTAGATTTATATATTTTTCTGATAAATTTACAAATAATTTAAACCATTTCCATATTTGTTCTTTATCTTCTACTGTTATCTTCTCTGATAACCATATATTTTTACAATATGATACTGTATCACTTGATACTCCTTTAAATACATCATCACCTTCTACAAAAAATTTTTCATCTTTATTAATTATCATTTGTTTATATGGTAACAATCTATTGGAAAAAACTATTAATACATCTTCTATAGGTATTTGTTCACTTAAAAATACTCTTAATACTGCTAAATCTCCTTCGCTTGGAAATTGTTCTATTAAAGCATCTAAGAATTTAATTAAATTAGTTTTAAATAATTTAAGAATATCTAATCTGCTCAATTCTTGACTCATTTTTATTTATATTACAATTTATAACTTTATATTATAAAAACACTTATTTAAATTTTAAATAAAAATAATATATATTTATTATATATATATTTATTTATTATGTCTATTCAATATCCTAAAAAATTTAGAGGTGGTATTAATGCTGCTGGTCCTGAATTAAATCATATTTTTAGAGATCCTCCTAAATCTATATATACTAGAAAATATGAACCTGTTAATGTAGCTGATGTTATGTATATGTCTAGACCTGATGATGTAGGATCTGATCCTACTCGTATTAATGAAAATATTCAATATATTCGTAGAGGTATTAATCCTATGGTTAAAGTTATGTATGGTAATGCAGGTGCTGCTTCTACTAACTCCGCTTTAGGTAATTTTCAAGTTTCTAATCCTTATAAAATTGAAGTTGTTAGACCTCCTATGTATCCTGTTCAAACTTTAGTTCCTATTAGTGCTCCTAGAATTCATCAAAATTATTCTATTTCTACTAATACTTCTATTCAACCTAGAATTGTAAGTGATAAAATCGATCAAGCTCCTATTAAATATACTACTGAAACTAGAAAAAATATATCAAGTGTAAGACCATCTGTATCTTCATCTTTAACTAAAAATAATTCATTATTAAATGATATAATAACTTCTAATTTTATTAATTTTAATAAAAATGATTATGGTGTTTCTACTAATATTGTTCAAGATAAAGGTAATACTTTATTAGGTGAAATTTTATCTTCTAAATTAAGAGATAATAAAAATTATTATTCTCTTAATAGTGCTATGTCTATTTATGTTTATGATCCTAAAACTAATACTTTCTCTAATGTTCAATCTAATATTAAAGAAAGAAATAATATCGCTGTTTCTGCTGTTAAAGGTCTCCCTATTCAAGTATCTAGAAATGATGGTATTATTTATAATATTAAAGATTATGATTGGAAAGTTGTTAATACTAACTCTGGATCTCCTGCTATTATCATTGAACTTCAAAATAGAGATATTGAATTAGAAAGAAATATGCCTTTATACGCAGCTAGTAGTGGTATATCTAGTGAATTAACAATTAATAATCAACAAAATACTGTTGTTAATAATAATGATGTTAAAGTAGGTGGTACTAGTGGTAATACTAATTTTGTTATAAATACTGGTTATAATGAACAATTAAGAAGAGCTGGTCAAGATTCTATTGATATAAAAGATAAAATAGCTTCTACTGGTTATAGTTATGAAGATAGAGTATCTAAACCTTCTATAACTATGCATCAAATAGGATCTTATGGAACAAAAATAGATGATAAAAATAGTTTAATAAGTCAAATGTTAGGTGATTCAAAAAGATTCTCAAATTAAATTTTTATTTAAATAATTAATTTAAATAATTTTATATTTTTTAAATTTTTTACTAACTGATTTTGAATATGATATCCATTTACCTCTTTTACTTCCTTTTCTTTTATTTTCTATTTGTTTTTCTTTTTTCGTTAAGCTTTTTCTTATTACTTCTGGTAAATATCTTCCTTTTTTTGTTTTTCTACTAGTTGTATTTATATAATCCCATTTTTCTTTTGACCATTTCGTTAATGAATTTTTTTTACTTTTACTTCCTTTATATTTTCCACCTCTTTTTTTATATTCTAATACTGCTAATTGCATTTTTCTAGCACTAGATTTTCCAGGAGGTCCTCCTTTATCTCCTTTAATAATTTTATTTTTAATAGATTCCCAAAGTTTAGGATTAGATTTTATAGCAATTTTATTAGATTTTTTACTCATTATATTTATAAATAAATATTATTATATTTATTTATAATAAAAATAATAATGTTTGATCTTAAATATTTTATTATATTTATTTTAGTATTTATTCTTTTTTATTTAATTTGTAAAAAAAGTAATAAAGAGTCTTTTAGAACTAGTCCTTTCTCTGAATATTCTACTAATTTAGATAATATAGTTTACACGGATACTTCTGGTAATTTAGTTTCTGTTAATAAAAAATCTCTTATTGATGTTATTCTTCCTAGCGGTATTATTGTCGCTTGGAAAGGAAGTGTAGCTCCTACTGGATGGGTTTTATGTGATGGTAATGATGGTTCTCCAGATTTAAGAGGTAGATTTATTTTAGGTTATAATCCTAATCTTGGAGGAGCTTATCCTTTAGAAGGAAAAGGGGGTTCTGAAACTCATACATTAACAGTTGATGAAATGCCTTCGCATTCACATTCTAATATTCCTAAACCAGCTGATAACTGTTTTAGAGGAGGAGATTGTAGTGGTGATAGAACTCACGTAAGCGGTACACAAAATTCTTCAGCCCAAGGTGGAAACAAACCTCATAATAATATGCCTCCTTATTATGTTTTAGCTTATATTATGAAATTATAACATTTTTACTAATTTTGGTGGTAATTGAGAAGGAGGTGATAAAGTTGGTTTAACTAATACTGGAGTTGATGAAGTCATTGGTTGTCGTCTAAAGGGTATAGTTCCACCTTGTGGAGGCATTGGTTTAGTACTTCCTGATGATTTAAATACCATATATAAAATAATTAAAACTACTATAAGAGCTACTATTCCTCCTATTATCATCCCTATTGATTTAAATATATCAGGCATTCCTTCTGCTACTCCCATCTGAGTTGAATCAGCACTAGCGTCAGTGCTAGATTTAAAAAATTCTTCAAATGTATTTTTCATAACTGAGTTAATAATTGTCTGTGCTAATATATCTAAAGATATATTTTGATCTATCATACATTGCGAACCCGATATATTTATATCTTTTTTTGATTTTATTTGAACATTATTTTTTGCATCTACTGTTGTATTTGAATCTACTAATGCTTGCTGAACTTGTGCTTTAATATCTTTACTATCTATTTTACTAAATGTTTCTTGTAATACTTTTTGTCCTTGAGGTGTAGCTCCAAAACCTACTTTACTATCCTGTAAAGTTTTAATATTTTGTTTAGCAGCTAATTCAACATTTTCTGTAATATCCTGTATTGTCTCATCTGAAAATTGCTGTGTATTTACCATTTTTATTTTAATTCCTTGTTTTATGTCTAATCCTCGGACTCCACAATTCATATAAATTCCACCATCTGTAGACTCGAAATTTATATTATTAATAGCTGCTGCGCTAATATTTGTATTTTGTTCTTTCTGATTTATTATACATTTTATTTTCTGTGCTGTTTGATAATTTCTCTGTGCTATTGCTGTAATCTGTTCACATCCTATTGTACTAGATGTTGCTTTCATTGATGCTCCTGCTCCTCCTCCTCCAAATCCTGCTATAAATCCCGGTCCTATACCTCCTCCTCCAAATGCAAATGCAAATGTTGACTGTTCTGATCCAGCATTTGTTTTACAAGATTCTGAACCTGTTGCCTCCATCATACCTTTTGTATAAGGAGCAGCATCGGCAGCAGATGGTATTTTCTCAGCCTCTGGGCATTTTTGAAATTCTAATTCTGACATTTTATACTTTATATTATTATAATTAGAAAAATAATTTATTTATAATTTATTTATAAATTATAAATAATACTATGTATTGTAGTTTAAATAATAACAATGAAGAACGTTATAATACAAATAGCACTTCTATATGTCATTTTATGAATAGTTATTCTTTTTTAACTGTATATCAATATAATGATAATGAATGTATTACTTTAAAAAAATTTCTTGATCCTACAAATACTGCTATAGCTAAAAAAGTTTATTTTGATGATAATGGTAGTTTAGCTCTTAGAGATATTTCTAATCCTAACAATCCTTCGTCTGAAAAATATGATTTTATTAATCCTTTAACTAAAAAACCTGCAGCAGTAATTGCTGATCTTACACGCGAAATTAAATTAAAAAATATAGATATTGAAAGACAATATTTTATAACACAGAATGGACATTGGTTGTTGTATTATGAAAATATAATAGAATTAAAAATTCTATTATTATATAATCCTTTTAGAAGAAAAGAATTTGGAGATTTCTATAAAGGTAAAAAAAAAGAAGATGGTAAATTTGAATATAAAAATAGTACTTTATGTTTACAATTATTTAAAAAATATTGTGATATCACAGGTAAAGTTGATCCTTTTTGCACTTGTATTGCTACCTCCACTGATGTTCCTAATGATATCTGTATTAATGATTTCTTTGGAGATTCTCCTCAACTTGTAAAAACACTTAAAGAAAAATTCTCTAGAGAATTTAATAAAGATATTGAACCTCAATGTCCTTGTTTTAATACTAAATGTAATCCTGCTTTTAAAAATCTACCTAACGATACTTTTATTCCTTTATATCTAGAAGAACAACTAAAATCATGCGAAGGTGTTAAAAGTCTTACTATATGTAATACTGAAGTTAAAGCTGGCGGAAATATTTCAGGACCTGTTAATATTGAACAAAAATGTCAATCTGAAATTGCTAAATTAACTGATGATGATAAAGATTTAGAATATAATACTGAAGCTGCTATATCTTCTCCTCCTAGTAAAGCTTCTATTTCTGTTAATCAACCACCTCCAACTATACCTCCATCATCTTCGGAAGAAAAATCATTTTTAGATAAATTTATTGATTATTATAATGATAACAAAATAATTGTTATATCTATAATTATTTTTATTATTATTTTTATTATCATTATTATTTATTTATTAGTAAAAAAAAATGATAATCAAATAATACAATATCCTAATTATCAACAACCTATTAATTATCAACAACCTATTAATTATCAACAACCTATTAATTATCAACAACCTATTAATTATCAACAACCTATTAATAATATTCCAAAATTATCACCACCTCTAAATTTACAACCATCTATTAATAATATTCCAAAATTATCACCATCTCTAAATTCACAACAGTCTATTAATAATATTCCAAAATTACAATCGCCTATACCTATTAATAATATTCCAAAATTATCACCATCTCTAAATTCACAACAGTCTATTAATAATATTCCAAAATTATCACCACCTCTAAATTTACAACCACCTATTAAAAAATAATTTTAACATAACTAAGCCATCTTAATTATATTCTCTTTTTTTAATTAATTTATCTCTTGTTATATTACATATATATATTAAATCATATGGTGATTTTCTAATATTTCTAGGTTTTAATAATTCACATCTTATCATTCTTGATATATTATCTAATCCTAAACTTATTTCATATATTAATGTTGATTTTTTTGTAAATCCAAACATTGTATATATACTTGATATTACTGTTGTTGAAAATCCTGATAATAATACTATTATATCTTTTATTGAACTATCTAACATACTTGTAGATGATGAATAAACTGACATAGAACCTAATATAATTAATAAAATCTGCATACTTCTTCCAATATATAAATTATTATCCGCTTTTTTATTTAATTCAATAGATTCTTTTTCACATAATTCTGCAAAATTTTCTATTTGTTCTTCTATATTATCTGTCCATAATTCTATATTTTCTATTATTTGTATTTCTCTTTCTTCCATATCTTTATAATTATTTTCTTCATCAATAATTAGATTTTCTCTATCTTCAAACACTCTGACGGGAGGTTCCCTATTTTGAAGTTGTTCGTCTGTTGTATAAGAATTTTCTTTATTACTATTTTCATTATATATTTTAGGAGAATATCTTTTGTAATCTATTAAACTTATTTCTCTTTTTATATTTTTAATTATATCTTTTATATTTTTATCTTCAGATAATTCATTAATACTCTGACTTTTTTGTTCTTTATTTAAATCTTGTAAATTATATATATTATTATTTGCTTTTTTAAAATTATCAATATTCAATTTTAATTCATCTTTATCAAATATATCAATAGTATAACTTTCATCTTCATTTATATGAAATTTTATATTATTTATATTTCTATCTGTATTATCACTAGGGTTATTATATTGATTAACATTATTATTTTCATTCTCTATTTTAGTTTCATTATACATTTTATAAATTATAAATAATAATTATAATATAAATTTATTTTATAGTTTTACTAAAAATAATTTATAAATTATTTTTTTTCTTTTTTATTATTAAATTATAAAATAAAATGTCAACTAGTGCTTATTATTTAGATGTTTCAAATCCTCTTTATCGTGACAATGGATGTCCTTCTCAATGCATGTCTAATAATGAATATACTACTGTTCCTGATTACTATTCATTTGGAACTGATCCTAAAACTGCTTTATTATCTAATATCCCTAAGGTAGCTTCTCCTAATACCGGTGTTTTAGAAATTCCTGCTACTTTTGGTATTGGTTCTGTAGATCCTTATTATAGCACCGTCCCTTCTAGATTTAATCAACCTGCTCCTATTCAATTAAATGGTAATGGTAGAACTGGTTATGCTTATCAAGATACTGTTGTTGGTAGAACTACTACTTTTCAACAACCTAATCTTTTATTATCTCAAGGTGGTGTAGTTCAACCTTATAATATGACTAAACAATATCCTTAAAAAATATAAAAAAATAATATTATTTTTATATTATAATATAATATAAAAATGTCAACTAGTCAATATTGTTTAAATATTTCAAATGCTGTTTATCGTGATCTGGGATGTCCTTCACAGTGTATGTCTACCAATGAATATAATACTATATCTAATTATTTTTCAAATACTGATCCTAAATTTGTTTTAAATAATAATTCTTCTTTAAATATACCATCTAATTTTTCCCAAACTATGATAAAAAATAATACAATAGTAAATCCTATAACTGGTGAAATTTTATATTAAAAAAAAATATTTTTATAATATTAATATATTATAAAATAACTATGTCAAATTATAGAGAAGATGTAACTAGTCCTCAATATAGAGAATCTTATACTAATACCTCTCCAAGTGATGACTATAATAATATTAAAAATTATTACAATTTTAATTCTCAATTAATAGTTCCTTATATGGATCAATTGTCTATTCCTCAAAAATTTTATTTTGTTAATTCTGAAGAACAAGATCTTTTTAATCAAGGTTATTCTTTAACTTCTCCTTCTAATTGTTTGAATGGAATGACTGTAAAATATCTTAGATCTACAAGTAAAACTTATTATAAATGTAGATAAAAAACTATTTTCATCTAAAGGAATTATTTTTAAATTTTATTTATTATAAATTTAAAAATATTACATTCTATTTATATATTTATTTTAATAATGGCTTATCTTTCTGAAAATACTAAAATTTTAATGTTTGATGGTTCCTTTAAAAATGTTCAAGATATAAAAAAAGGCGATTTTATTATGGGTGATGATAATAATAAAAGATTAGTTATTAATAAATTTCAAAATTCTGATTTTCTATATGAAATATCATGTAAAAATTCTTGTAAAAATAATCTTATAAAAGACTCTAAATTTATTGTTAATAAATATCATAAATTACTATTATTTAATAAATTTAAAGATAATGATGGAAATCCTTTAAATTATTCAAAAACTTTATCTGTTGAAGAATATCTTCAGTCTTCTAATAAATTTAAAAAAAAATATTTCTTATCTAAAAATAACAAAGAAATTAAATTTCATAATTATTTATTTAAATATGATGCTTTTCAATTTGGTAAATTTATTATTTCTGACTGTATTAATTACTCTATCCCTGATGATTATAAATTAAGTTCTATTGATAATAGATATGATCTTCTAAAAGGTATTTATTCTTTTAATCCTCGTCATATTTATAAAAATAATACTACTATGATTTATATTGAACATTTCTGTTTTAATATATGTAAAGATATACAATGGATAGCTCAAAGTTTAGGTTTAACTTGTAAAATTAGAAAAAATTTAAACAATAATAATTATAGATGTATTTTATATGGGTCAAATCTATTTAAATTTTTTATTGATAATGATAAGGGCTTAGATAAAAATTATATCAATACTGTCGAAAAAAATAAATATAATTTTCATAATTTATATAAATTTAATATAAAACCTAAAGCTTTTATGAATTATTATACTTTAGAAATAGAAAATAATAAAAATTTTCTACTTAATGATTTTGACGTTATAAAAGGTTAAATACTTTTTATCATCATGATTTTCCCCTTATGATGAAATAATTCATTTTTTCTTTAAATAAAATGAATTATATTTTTATTTATTTTATATATATTTAAATACTATTCTTTGTATATATATTATTATGTCTAAATTAAATTATAGATTTAAAGATACAGATAGAGATAAAAATTATGATAATTATGAAGATAGTGATTATGACAGAGATGATAATAAATCTGTTTATAAATCTTATAGAGATAATTTAACTCTTAAAAATAAATTAAAAGGGCTTAGTCCTCTTAAAAAAGATAAATTTGATGATCTTGATCATTTCTCTGATAATGATAACTCTGATGACGACGACTTATCTAATCCTAATAGAACTCTACATATTAAAGAATTTGATATGAACTCTTTACCTCCTCATGACGTCTCTGATAATTCTGGTGTTAAAATTGTTGTTTTAGGTAAACCCGGATGTTTTGCTCCTGGAACTGAAATTTTAATGTTTGATGGTTCAATTAAAAATGTAGAAGATATTAATATCGGAGATCAAATTATGGGAGATGATGGAGAAACTCCTAGAACAGTTCAAAAATTATATCATGATGAAGATGAAATGTATGAGATATGTCCTAAAAGAGGAACAAGTTATACTGTAAATAGTAGACATCCTCTTGTATTAAAATCAAAAGGATATAATAATAGTGATAAAGATAAAATAATAGAAATACCAGTTATTGAGTATATTAATTCAAATAAAAGTTTTAAAATACAATATCACTGTTTTCGTTCTTCTGGTGTAAATTGTTGGATAGATAATAATATATCGATTGACCCTTATTTTCTAGGTGTTTGGTTAGGAGATGGAACATCTGCTTTATTAAATATTACAAATATAGATACTGAAATTTTAAATTTTTGTGAAAATTATATTAAATCTTTAGGATTAATTTGGAAATCTAAAAATAAAGCAAAATATCAATATTCAATTATATCATCTCATAAAACAAAAAATAAAAATTGTTTATTAAATTTATTTAACGAATTTAAATTACTAAATAATAAACATATTCCTAACAATTATAAAATTTCATCAAGACAAACACGATTAAAATTACTTGCTGGTATAATTGATACTGACGGTCATTTAGATAAAAATGGAAAAGGTTTTGATTTAATTCAAAAAAATGAAAAATTAATGGATGATATAATTTTTATAGCTCGTTCTCTTGGATTTTCAGCTAATAAAAAAATATGTAAAAAAAGTTGTATGTATAAAGGTGAAAAAAAAGAAGGAATATATTATAGATGTTTAATTCAAGGAAAATATATAAACGAAATACCTACTCTTGTTAAAAGAAAACAAATAAATGAACCTATTAATAAAATAAAAGATCCATTATCTTGTACATTTAGTATAATTCCTAAAGGTATAGGAGAATTTTATGGATTTGAATTAGATGGAAATAAAAGATTTTTATTATCATCATTTGAAGTAACTCACAATACGGGCAAATCTACAATTATACAAGATATTATGGCTTATAAATCCCATATATGTCCTGTTGTTCAAGTTTTTAGTGGAACTGAAGATAGTAATCATTTCTTTAGTGAAAAATGTCCTCCTGTATGTGTTTTTAATAAATATGATGAAAAATCAATTGAAAATTTTGTAAAAAGACAAAAAATCGCTAAAAAATATCTTGATAATCCCTGGGCTATGCAAATCATTGATGATTGCACTGACGATCCCGCCAGTCTTAGAAAACCTCTTATTCAAAGTTATTATAAAAATGGTAGACATTGGAAAATGATTCATATTTTATCTTTACAATATTGTCTTGATATTAGACCTAATATTAGAAGTAATATTGATTATACTTTTATTTTAAGAGAAAGTAATCTTAAAAGTAGAAAATCATTACATGAAAATTATGCTGGTTGTATTGACTCTTTTCAAGATTTCTGTGATATTATGGATCAAATAACTGAAGATTATACAGCTTTAGTTATTAATAATAGAGTTCAATCTAATAAAATGGAAGATTGTCTATTTTGGTATAAGGCTAATCCTAATAAAATCCCTCCTAATTGGAAATTTGGTCATAAAGATGCTTGGTCTTTTAATAATGAAAGATTTGATCCTTTATATGTTGATTCTGTTTTATAAAACAACTTATTTAAATATATAATTTATTTAATTATATATTTTAAAAAATGAATACTCTCCTAGATAAAACTAAATCTGAAATATTTACTGATAAATTTAAATTTTGTTTACCTATGAAAAAAATTATTAAAAATAAAGTTATATCTAATTTTATGAAAATACCTGTTGTTATTTATGTTAAGAATTTAAATATTCCTGATATTAAAAAAACTATTTTTTTAATTGATAGATTCCTTACTGTTGAACAAATAATACATCATATTAAATATAATCAAAATTTATATTTACAAGACTGTAATATCATTGAAAAATTATGTTTAAAAACTGAACAAATGATATTTGAAGATAATGATAAGGACTCAGTCCTTTATAATTATATTGTTGATGATATTTTAATTGAAGAATTATATGAATATGAAGTTAATAAAGATGGATTTTTATATTTAGTTCTTGATATAAAAAAAGATTTATAGAATACATTTAACTAAATCATTAAACTCGTTATTATCACTATTTTCCATTATTAAATTTGTAATACATAATATATCTTTCTCACATTCATCTAATCTTTTAATTAATTGTCTACAACTTTTCTTTAATATACATTTAAATTTCTCTTTTCCACATCCTAAAACATTATATTCTTTTTGTTCTTGTATATCATTTTCTTTTTGATATGTATTTATCTTTTTACCGCAATTTGTTGGATATGAACAATAATATCTTTTATTTATCGGTTTACATTCTCCTGAACCACACCAAATTTTTCCATAATCTGTTTTTTGAAATTGCCATCCTTGTTTTGAACATATAGCTCCTGTGCATGCTGGATATAATCCTTCTATTATTTTAATTGTAGAATTATTATCATCATTAGAAGATGGTTTAAAATGTTTATTCATCCATTTTCTACATTCATATTTTTCATTCTTATACCAATTAATCTTTTCTTGTTCGTTTTCTCCATTATAATAAGGAGAACAATCGTATGAATATCTTGATTTTTGAGTAAATAATTCTTTTCCTATAAAAATACGACAATCAAAACAATACTTTACCAATCTGTTTGAACATATATTTTTATAAAATGGATCAAGACAATCACTTTCAGGACCCCATGGAGATACATATTTTTCATGTGTATATATATGAATATCTTTATTAGATGACTTAACATCTTTATCTTC
>Ga0247840_10007983_pt1 | contig 14403 bp, 17 predicted proteins | sample LaCruzMarch2015__FD_192404 | JGI IMG/M metagenome (GOLD analysis project Ga0247840, IMG submission 192404) | Freshwater microbial communities from meromictic Lake La Cruz, Castile-La Mancha, Spain - LaCruzMarch2015_17m | ecosystem: Environmental > Aquatic > Freshwater > Lake | place: Spain...
CAAAGGGCCTTAACCGTTTGGTAGAATGATAGGCCTTTTATCTTACTATAGAACGCTATCACGTCCCCGTGTTCACCACAACCGAAACAATTAAATGATTCTCGGTATACTGTAAACGAGGGCGTTTTTTCTGTGTGGAATGGGCAAAGGCCTACATAATTAGAACCTCTATTTTGTAGTCGAACAGATTCGGAAACGAGGTCTCTGATATCTATCTTACTTTTTATCTGCAATACAATATTTTTATAATCCATTGGCTTTGTCCCTGTGATCAAGGTACTCTTTTAATAGCAAAACGTCCCGTACATATAATTTGACGCCATTGCTTTGATTTGATTTTAACGCGCGTAGCCCATAGTATCCGCCATTGTAAAATGCCAGCGCTTTTCTAACATCACCATCATATGTTATGAGTAGATCACCTAAATATGCTGTTCCTACTGCGATATTTAGCTCGACAGCTGATTTATCATCTATTCCGATGTCAAGCGCCTGTATAATTGCAGCCTCTGTTTTTGGCATTACCTGCATAGGCCCGATGGCACCCTTTGGGCTGAGAGCATTATTATCCCCACGGCTCTCGACAAATATAACCGCCAGTATTAAATTAACATCGACGTTATATTTACTAGCATAAATTTTTGCATAGTCCTTGTTTTGCTCTATATAGTTCATAATTCCGAATACTGCACAAAAATAGATTACCGTCAGCCCAATTATTACATATCCTCTGGTTTCCATTTTACTCCCCGTTAAAAACTATCTGCGGATGTGCGCAGATACACACACGAATTGCCAGATATCAACACATTGCCATACACGCATGTATGGCCAGATACCCACGCATTGCCCTCATGGGATAGGTTTTTGTGTGACTGTATATAACCCCCTATGTCAGCCATTTTAATGTTACCAAAATCCCGCAGTGCTATTATGCGGTATAGCGTTTTGCCTCCTAGCTGTATTTTATTCGCACGATCTAATTTGTATTTTTTCATTTTTTCGCCTCCTATGACATAATTAATTTTTTCGTTCCAGTATCCGCAACTACGCCATATTTTTGCGCTCTTTTTAATAATTTTCTTAAAATAATTTCTTTCTGTTGATCTTTAGATAGATTGTCCCAGTTTGGAAATATTGCTGACTGTAGTTTTACGCATTTTTCGATATCCATTTTTATTTTCTCCCCGCCAATAGCATGTCTATCTCTCTAGTTATCATTTCCTCGTCCTCTAATTGACCAAAATCGTGAATACATTTATCTACAAATTCCCTATCAAATATATTTTCCATTTTTGTTTGCTCCCTCTAAAATTTGATATTATATGCGATCACGAGACTCAAAACAATAAAAGCCATTATATATAACCATGCTTCTACCATTTTTATTTTCTCCCTTAAATTTTTTAGCCCGTTTTTTTTAGGCGCTGGCAACGCTCTACTCCTCGTCCATCCACCCCATAGACGTAAACTTTTTTTTCGATACGTTAATATTACGCCCCCACGCGCTAGTCTGGATCACGGCAAAAAACGGGAGGGATTTCTGCGTTTTTACCGATCCTGTCCTAGTTGTTTCCTCCCCGACACAAAAGACTGTGCAATTATTGGTTCCTCGCCCCCTATTATTTGCGAGGTACACAATTAATTTTGTACCTACCCTCATTTTTAAATTTAAAACCTCTCTTTTTTCCATTTTTTTTCTCCTTTTTATTTTATTTTATACCTGGGCATAATTGTTTGCCAACAATTTACCGTCTTTTGTGTATAGGGTACGACTACCCCCTAACACAAAAAGTACACACTCGCCTACCGAGTATGCAGTCTCTGCATACTCATTTATAGTCGATCTTATGCCCTCCGCGTAAGAGAGCGTCGAGAAGTCGAATTGCTCCCCGTATGGGGAGCTATCTAGCTCCCGTAAATCCTCTATCCTAGCATTTATTTTTAAATTTAAAACCTCTCTTTTTTCCATTTTTTTTCTCCTTTTTATTTTATTTTATTTTATTACTCTACGACTGACAGATCACTATCGGTTGCAGTGCCTGTCGATTACCTCAGTAATCATAGTTGGCCACATTAGTGATCCTCTAGTCCTGTTGGGCATCTCAGCCCCCTGACCGGTGCATTGTCGTGAGCCGGCCGCCCATAACTCTATATTTAGTATATACCAACAATTTTTAAATCTCAAACATTTTATTTTTCTTGTCTTCCTACCCTATATAAATTATGATAAACAATTTACAACTTTTTTTTCTTTAACAAGCCCTATTTTTGTTGGTAGCTAAACTAAAATAAGCATCACAAACAATCGTCGTATTATACAACACTACTTTTCGATATGTTTTTCGTGCTTAAATTTTCGTGAAACAAAATTGTTTAACACCTAAATGACCAATTCGTGATGCGTCAACTAAATTAATTTAAATCATTTATTTACCTTGGTACCCGGAATACACCTCAATGAGCATATAAATCGTAAATAGTATAATCAGTATTAACGAGTTTTCTATCATCGGCCTCTCCTATTGTACATTGATTCAATATCTAAAATCCTTTCATCGGCCCATTTTCCTATATTCTTTGTCAAAAAGATTATTAAGCATATACTAACTACCATTAAAATAAAGATTGCCATTGTAGCCCCTTTAAATACTGTATTAGAATAATTCACCTAGCATAATCAATACAATGCCTCGAGTATAACCGACCGCATACAGACCCACTATCGCATATATAATATTTAGTATCAAATGTAGGTCCACCATAACTACTCCTCCCCATGTTCATATAATCACGCCTACCGTGATATTGAGTGCTATTGATCCAAAATCTGTAATTTTAGAAAGCCTGTCGTTATGTCGTTGTTTAACAGGCCAATAATAACATCCTCTGTTTTGTAATACATAATGTACCGATTGTTTTTGGTATAATTTATTCGGTGCCTATCAGTAAAAATCGCACTTATACTGCCCGTTTATACCCTAAAACATGCAAATAATTAAAAATAAAATGAGCAAATTTTGAATCTCAACACGATATATATATATAACAGAGCTTGCTGGAGACGTTCAGTCGACACAATCGATGCGAGGTACGAGCGAGACAGAGACGTAAATCGACACGAAGAGCGTGTGAATCGAAGTTAAGAGCGCCCTTAACGATCTTTAAATATTATATAAAATAATATTAAATCGATTCGTAAAGCTCTTATATATATAAATATTAATTGACAACAACGATGAGGACAGTATCCTAACATATATAGTATGAGTAACTGAGGTAACAACAATGTCAGTGAGAGGGTCACGAAGAACAGGGACGAAACGAGAGCAGATAATAACGATTGCAGAACATAGCGACCTAACTAACAGAGAGATTGCAGCATTGACAGGCGCGAGTACCAGCACAACTGACCACGTTTTGGCTGAGTATAGATCATCCACCGCAGCAGTTCAGGCGTTTACAAATAATAGACCCGCGATATTTACGTCGCTACAAAAACAAAGCGCGTCAAAGATAGCGGAAATCATCGACAGCCTAAAGCCTGAAGAGTTAGATACAAAAGGTAAGACATTTGCAATAAATGCGTTAAACAACGTTTTGGGTACGTCCTACGATAAGGAACGGCTGGAGACTGGTAAAAGTACGAGTAATATTGAAGCGATCTGCGTTGCGATTGATGAGATGCAGGATAGGAAGTGGCGTAAGGCTAATAATGATGATGTACAACACGAATAGCACGAGAGGTAGTTTAAATCGATTATTTGCCCCATCTCTCATTGGTTGCAACTACTCATACCAACCAATCTCAAACGCGCCCTACAATCGATTTAAACCACCTCTCACGAATAGCGTGGGGGGGGTATAGAGGGGATCAACAAATAAAAAAATCTTTCTGAAATTGTACTAACGCTTTCACACCTACTATAAAAACTAAATAAAGGGGTTTCATAATGCCAAGAGCAAAGAAAATACAGCCAGAGAAGATGATTAAAGAAGTTAAGAAAGGAATTTTAGAAGCAATCGTAATGAAGCTAAAATCACTCCTAGGCCTATAAGGAGACACATATGACCTGTCAGACCTGTAAGTGGCGTGTAGAAAAGATGGCAGTTAATTATTGTTATCATTCTCCCCCGATGTATAGTGATGAAAGGCCAAGAATTCAGAAGACAGATCACAAATGCGCAGCGCACGAAACAATATTTAATTTATATGAGGTTGGACCACTAGAGACGGACCATAAAAGATTTGAGTGTCAGGATGTGAGTTCTTGTGTAGACTGCGATAATAAGATCCTGTGTAGAGTATTTAATATGGAAGCCAGAAAGATAAAGCCGCCCGTACTAAAAGATGCCCAAGATGAGGAGGAAATATCCTATGTGCGACGAACGCAGGGTTCCAGTATTACGGGTTAAGATACAGAAAGAGAAAGCAAGCGAAGAAGATTTTAAAGACGAATCGAATGTAACGACACTGATACTTAATTAAAAGGAAATATTATGCCGCGATACAGTTTTCTATGCGAACAGTGCAAAAAGTTGATAGAAAAGGATGTATCAGTGGCGCAGTCCAGGCCCGAATTTATGTGCTGTAATAAAAAGATGCGTTATTTATGCTCAATTGGAAGTATTCCATACGACGCCAGAGTAGATGCATATGGGCGATAAACTAAATTTTACTAAACCAGAGATTGAAGCAATGATTAAGGCCCTGTTTATGGGCGGTTTATTTGATAAAACAGTAGAAGTTGGACGGATAACAGCAGCGCTAATGTACAACGCTGAGTGTTTATCACCAGATGTAGTAGAAATAATGGTCAATTCGATCCGAGTACACGATAGATATGCAAAAGATAGACTAGGTTATGAGTGGAAAGAACTTATTAATACACTCGATGAGGTAAACTTTAATAATGCTAACTAATGAAGAACAAAAATTACTCGATAAAATAGAAGAGTGGTCAGCGGACTTCAAGTTATGTGCAGAACAGGCACTTGGGATCAGTACACTTGATGCCCAGCAGATATTAATCCTAAATGACGTTAATATGCTGATAAGAGTTCGAGAAAAAGTAGCTCTTAATTTGCCATTAACCGAAGAAGAAGAACCATACAGAGGAAAATTTGGAATTAGTGTTAAATCCGCAAAGGGTGTAGGCAAGACAGCAATTCTAGCCATAATTTTGCTCTGTATGCAAATCACATTAGGAAGACATCAGACGAACCTAATTACAGCACCAAGAAAAGAAGACTTAAAAGATAAAATATTTTCAGAAATAAGCCATTGGATCTCACATTCTAGAGAAAAATATGGCGAGAATGCAATTGTTAATCATTTATTAGGGCTTGAAGGACTAAAACTATATCGAAAAGGCTTCGGTAAGGGTGATAAAGAAGCGGAAGGAAAGCAGGGCGTTACATTAGGAAGAACTTGTAATAGAAATGCTGATATGGCAATGCAACAAGCGACATTACAAGGATTTCACGATAGATATATGCTACTGGGTGCGGACGAAAGTTTTGGTATTCCAGATGCAGTATTTGAACCACTAATTACGACAATGACAGGTGAAGTTAATTTCGCCTTTTTAATAGGCAATCCAACACGTAATTCTGGCTACGCTTATGATACATTTAACAAGAATAAAAACTATTGGATTACACGAACAATAAGTGCTGAAGATAGTACACTGGTTAATAAAGAACACATTAGGATTTTAAAGGAGCAATACCGAGATTACCCAAATCTCTATCGCGTGAATGTTTTAGGTGAATTTCCATTAGATGAAGAGGATGCATTAATACCTTTTAGCAAAATAATGGAAGCAGTTGATTTATATAAAGACCTTGAACCAAATGATAAACGTTATTGTGATGAAGGAATTGTGTTTGGTTGTGATATTGGATGTGGTGGAGACTTATCAGTAGTATATAAACGGCAAGGAATCAAGGTTGATAAGCTAGGCACTAAAAACGAACGAGATACGATGGTGACTGCCCGATGGATCGGTGCATTATCAGAAGTAAACGAGCCAACAAAAATATGTGTAGATGGCATTGCTTGGGGAAAAGGCGTACTTGATAGACTAAAAGAACTTGGGTATTCACAAACATGCTTCGTTGACGCCAGAAGAAAGCCCTCAGATAGTGGCAGATTTAAGAACCTAAGAGCAGAATTATATATCAAGCTAGCTGAAATGTTTATTAATAACCAAATTGCAATACCTGATGATGAACAATTAATAAAAGAATTAAGCGTTTTAAAGATAGTTAATCCGCTTGGCGCAGATAAAATACAGATCGTAAGTAAGAAAGATCTGAAAGCACAAGGAATTGAGAGTCCAAACGAAGCAGACGCATTAATGATGACAGTCTTTTTTAATGACACTAGATTAAGAATACAAAAAGCCACGAATGATAGATATAATGATACATATTTATCCACAATGGTAAAAAATACTACATTTATGAGTGCCTAGGAGAAAACATGCTGTTAGAAGCCAAAAAAGATGCCGGAGTAAATCACTACCATATTATATACATTCGTCCAGACGGAACGGCACTTGTTACAGAGTCTAACGGACATACACATGAGCTTAGCATGACAGCTGGGAGCAACGGACAGCAACTACCAAGTATTGAGCCTGCAGGAAAGAAGCCGCATACACACGCAATAGGGAATATAGAAGAAAAAGAGACCATAGACGAAGATAATTCTGATGATGAAGAATTGCACATAATTTCTGAACTTTATAGAGAAGCAGCCGCGCTAGATGCGGAAAATAACAAGTATGCAGATATTGATGCCAAAATGTATGCCGGAGATCAGTGGGAAAAAGCGGATAGGGATAAACTAAAAGCAGAAGATCGCGCCTGCCTTGATCTAAATGAAATAAAACCAAAGTTAGATCTACTGTCAGGGTATCAAAGCAGAAATAGGACTGACATTAATTTAATGCCAGTAGAGAATGGTGATACACTAACAGCCGAAGCGTATAATTATGCAATAAAAAGCATTTCTCAGATGAGTTCATTTGACCAAAAAGAAATAGAGATTTTTGATGAAAACATACAAGAAGGAAGAAGTTTTTTTAATGTTCGAATAGGCTTATCAAGAAATCTTGTACCGGAAGTTATAATTGAAAGAAAGACACGCAGAAAAGTCTTTACCGGTGCACATGAGGAATTAGATGGCTCCGATATGGAATATGCTGGATTCTTTGATCATATATCAAAGGCGAGACTAAAGGAACTATATCCTGATAAGGCAGAAGAGATTGAAGCTGATTATGATTATATGGTGTCATACAAAGAGAATATAAAGCCAAAAAACAAAAATCAATACTACACAGGAAGGTCAATGCCCGCGCTAGAGGACAATACCCTGGTAGATATCGCCAAACAGAACTATAAAATCATAGAGGTACAACGAAAAATATACAAAAGAACACCAACATTTTTTAACACGAATCACAACTTTTATTTTACAGCTGCAAATATACCAAAAGACAAAATAAGGATTATAAAAAGCATTGAAGAGCTAAATTTGATTATAGATGTAGATTATTATATACAAGTAGGCGTATTCGCAGGAAATGTATTATTAAGGAAAGAAAAAAGTTTATTAAAAGAAATATCACTAGTTCCTGTTTATTGCAACAAGAAAGGGGATAAATGGTGGGGAAAGGTACGCGATGCGGCTGGCGCGCAAATAGAACTTAATAAAAGGCGCTCACAGATAATCGATATTGTGAATAAAATGGCATCTTACGGTATAGGATTTTCACCAGCGGCCTTTGATAATCCAAGAGATGCGGCAGAGTTTGAGGCCAAGCGAAATAAACCCGGATTTTCACAAGTATTTGCGGATGGATTTAAGGAACATCTCCACGAGTTCCAGGGCGTGAAATTTCCTAGTGAAGTTGCTAATGCGTCGCAACTAAGCTCTGCGTCAATTAGTACGTCCTTAAATGTGTACCCAGAAATGCTCGGTGATTCGTCCTCTGCAAGCGCATCGGGAGCAGCGTTATCGATAAAAACAAGGCAAGGACTCCTCGGAAATGAGTTCTTATTTAATAATCTAAGCCTTTCAAAAAAGAGATTAGCAAGGTTGCTTATAAATGCTATACAGGTTACAAGTAGCCCAGAAAAATTATTAAGGTTAATGGAAAATCAAAATAACCAGATGTTTTCTGCAAGCAAAAAATCAATGATTTATCCAGAGACAACACCCCAGGAAAAACTACAGCTGGCGGTCTCTTCCGGTATGATGGGGCAGGCAGATGCTATGGGAATCGCGCAGTTGCTACAGAGTGGCCAGCCGCTCCCACCGGAAGTAGGGGCTTTAATGAACGCACTAGAGGCGCAAATAAAAAACGTACACAGAGAAAAACTATTAGCAGCACTTAATAACATGGAATTAGCCGACTACGATGTAGCAATAACAGAAAGCCCATCAAGCCCGTCGATGATGTTTACAAATTATTTAATCATCAGCGATATGTTTAGAGGGAACCCAAATGCGCCTTACTCCGAGCTAATAAAGCTCATACCAAACCTAGGCGATAGCGTCAAGAAGTCACTACTAGATGCGCTTGGGGCACAGCAACAAGCATCTGCACAGTCGGAGCAGATGAAATATGCCACTGAGATCGAGAAAACAAAAATAGCTCAGGCAGGCAAAATGAATAAGGATTCATCTGGAACAACCGGTACCGCCGGCCAGTAATCAACAAGTATACTCATCAGAGTATAGGGAACAACTTCAAACGAAGCCCAGGAGGTAATAAAATGCAAGAAGATTTAGGTAGTTTATCAAGTCAAGAACTGGCAGAAAAAAGAGAGGCCATTTTAAAAGAAGTGGAACAACCTGAACAAGAACCAGAACAAGACACAGAGCCGGAAGAACAGAAAGTAGTACCAGAACCTGCACAGCAAAAAGACGAAAAGATTGCAGATGATGGCTTTGTATTTGATTCTACTAAATACCAAGATATGTCCTTTTCGGAAGAACAGCTAGTATTATTAGAAAAAAAAGATAAGCAGATTTATCATGAACAAAAAATGATACAGAGGCAATCCCAAGAAGTGGCAGAGGCTAGAAGAAAAGAGCTGGAAATACAGCAGAAAGAGATCGAACTTCAAAATGCCATAAAGCAAAAAGCAGAAATGGCAGAGCAACTAAAAGACAATTTTTACTCGGATCCAGTAGCCTATGAAAAGGCGGTAATTGAAAGAAATGAGGCAGAAAAGCAATTAGCGGCACTATCCGCACAGCGCGGAAGAGCTGAGAGGCAGAAGCTTGTTATGGAAGCCATTCCAGAGTTTATGACATTAAAAAATGAAATTGCGGAAGTTATCAGGGCTGATATGAAAAGGGTGAATCAAGAACACCTTGCTGCGCAGTACATTGATAGTTTTAATGAAGGAAACTGGACAAATATGGACCCACTAACAACTATTGCAATTGCAGAAAGGGCGAAACTAATTAAAACTACACGGGAGTATGAGGCAAAGCTAAAAAGCGTTATACAGACCCCCGATGTACTTGGAAAAAAGTTGGCGACTATTTCTAATCAAAGGCCTGTAATTGCAGGCGGAACGCGAGTACAAGAAAAGACATCTTTTAGTGCACAAGAACTCAACGCAATGACTAGGGAGCAACTACAAGAAGCAAAGAGGCGGCTCCTTTCTAATCTAAACTAGGAGGAAATAAAATGGCAATGACAAAAGTAAACTCAGGTGATCCTGGCGTACAGCAAATATGGGACGAAGAGATATTTAGAGATATTCAAATCGCCTCATATTTTGATAAAATGAAGTCATCAGATGGTTCCAAAGTTATTCATGAAAAAATGGATCTTACCAAAAAAGCGGGCGAAACCATCAACTTCACAATGATGTACAGAGAAGATGGCTCCTTTTTGACTTCTGGCACACCTATTGAAGGAAACGAAGAAGATTTCACAACTTCTGCGGAATCAATTGCTGTTGCAGAATATAACTTTGGTATGAGGTTTAAAAATGGAATAGACGCACAACGACCTGTCTATGACGTGGACTCAGAAACTCGAAGAGCCCTTATTCAAAGAGCAGCGGAAAGAATAGATAAAAAGTTCTTTAATGCCCTTCGTGCTACCAACACTGATGTCTATTATCTAGTTAGTGGTGTATTTACAAATACACCTACACTAGCGACAGCAACAGCAGCGGTAACTTCTTCAGATCTTATCACTCCAGCATCAATTACAAATCTAGTAGCCGTAAACAAGGTAGACAGGGCTAATGGAAGGATCCCAATTACTCCTATGATGATCGAAGGCAAGCCACATCTAGTATTGTTGGCTCATCCGTATCAAATAGCTGACCTTAAAAAAGACCCAACATACCATCAGGCACGTCTATATGCTGAAGCAAGAGGAAAAGATAATCCTATTTTTTCTGGCGCTGTTGGTGTTTGGGATGGTGTTATTATTCATGAGCATGAAAATGTATATAAGGCAGCCAATGCAAGTTCAGTATACTACGCTCAGGCGTATTTACTTGGCCAACAGGCAATCCTATGTGCCATTGCAAAAAAACCGGAAATCATAAAACAGCAGTTCTCTTATGAGCAACAAACTGGTTATGGTTACAAATCAATTTGGGAATGCTTGAAACCACAGTTTACCAAACCGGGAGAAACTTCGGCGAAAGACTTCGGTTCACTTTGCTTAGTCACAGCACTTACCAACCTAAAATAGTAATTAAATAGAGGAGGATTATGAAATGACAGTTTTTAATATGTGCACGTCAGACTATCAAGCGAACTACAATGCGCGATCAGACTTATCTGGCCGTACTCAGGTTCTTTCCAGAAGATTTATTGGGACAGACCTTACCGCCCTAACTACCACAGCAACTGATAGCTTTAAAATCTTTAAGATTGGAAAACATCAGCTTGTTAAAAACGTAAAAGTTATTGTTACAGATGCGGATGATACCTCTATTACGGTATCTCTTGGATACACAGATGGAACTAATACATCAGCTACAGCCTTTGAGGCAGATGCAAATCTTAACTCTACAGGTGTAACATCATCGGCAGATGACATTGTCTTCTTTGATGATGACGGATACTTTATTGTTATGACGCTAGGCGCTCTTTCTACACTAGATGCTGCTACTGAATGGGTTGTTATGGTGGAAGTAGACGACCTAAGCAATGTAGGCGTAACAGAAGCGTTAACAACACCGGTGTAGGAGATATACATGCATAAACTTCAATGCGTACAGGGAATTCACCAATTATTTGATGCGATTAATGAACTGATCGAGCACGTAAATACACTAGAAGCGACACGCAAAGAACCCGAAGAGGTAACTAGTGCCCCTCCATGTGAGGAAGTAATCGCAGAAACAGTGGCGCCTGTACGCAGAAGAAGGCGCAAGAAAAAACCAACAAATGGAGGGAATAAAAATGCGTAATCTACTTTTTATCCTACTCTGTTTAGTTCTAACTGCACCGACAGCATTTGCACTATCATATTCTGATACTGATATGGCCGTTATAGGCAACGGTAAAGGAATATATGGTTATAATGCCTCCGGTGTCCCTAAACAGTTAATAGGCATTAATTCAAGCAACGCCGTAGTAATTAATAGTGGAGCACTGGCCCTTCGTATTTCCGGTCTGGTCACACTTAGTGGTGCATCCACAACTATGACGAGCGCAATTTCTCAGTCGCCAACACTCAATATTATTAATACAAATGCAGACGCCTATGGATCATATATTGATTTCAAAAAGCTTTCTGCTTCGCCAGTTACGAGTGATGTTATTGCTACACAAAGATTCTATTCATACGATGCTTCAGCAAATTCAACTTTGATGGCAGCAATCGTAGTTTCTTGTGCGGATGTATCTAGCTCTAATGAAGATGCTATAATTGATCTTCAGGCAATGAAAGAAGGAACTCTAACGAGCATCCTAAAAATAACGAGTGGTAATATCTCGATGGATGTACCAACTGGTGATGCGACACTAACTACAGGGAATATTAATATTTCGATTGTAATTGGTGGCGTAACATACTACATCAAGGCAAACACAGAACAATAGGAGAGAATAGAATGGCTTGGACAAAAAATAGAAATGGGTTTATTGATTCTGCCTTGCAAATGGCAGGCATCGTGACTGTTGGCAACAACTCACCAATTCATTGGATTAACAAAGCCACGGAACAGCTCCAAGCCATTCTTGAAGATCTTCACAATGAGTCAGTACTACTAGAGGTAGAATGGGATACAAAGGCGCTAACAGCCTCAAGCGAAGTAACCGGGACAGACGCGCTCATTTATACTGCCATCAGGTCACATAGTGCAACAGCCGACAACAGGCCTATTACAGGAGCCAATTGGCAGTCTTACTGGATACAAACAGGCACGACAGGCGGTACATGGACTCTAGGAACATCATACACAGCAATTGGCGACTTTGATGTTGATTCAGATACCGTAGAAGTTAGCTTGGCGTTTTTAAGAAAGACAAATAACGACGATAGGCCACTACTAGTTCATCTATCTGCGGACGAATATTTAGCAGTACCAGATAAAACTACTACAGGCGAGCCACTTTCAATGTATGTTGATTATAAAACTGCATCCGGAACACCTCATGTATACTTAAATTACCAACCAGACCTAACAACATATATTTTTAATTATTTAAAAGTAAAGAAAATTGATTCTTGTGATAGTTCAACCTCTGTCCCTGACCTATACAAAAATTGCTGGGACTATTTACAATATAGACTTGCCTACAAAATGACGTTTTTTGGTGGTGGCAAGGGAGAGGGAGATAAGAATAGGTTAGAGAGAGAAGCTGAACTGCTTCTACGAAAGATAAAAAAAGAGGAGTTACACAAGATAAGACAGTCGGTAGAAAGTTGTGGTTCATACTAATTAAAGGAGATATAAATGAGAAAAATAATTGAATCAATTTGTATATTTATGTTACTTGGTGGACAATGCTTCGCTACCACAGATGCGCTAAAGAAAACCGAAATTGTAAGTGAAACCGTAGCGACCGTAAGCACAACCGCAAAATTCGTATCTATTCCAGATTGTGGTAATATTGAAATATTTGCACACGGCAAAATGTATATTACTATTCTAGGAACTACACCAAATGTAAGTTCTCGTTATTTGAATGCTGGCGGATCTTTAGATATTCAGGCATTTCGTTATACAAGCCAATCAATTGGCGTCTTAGCCGATTCTGGCACAGTAACATACAATATCACTGTTTATAAATACACGGGAGAATAATATGAAAAAAATTATACTTTCGTTATTATTACTTGTGGCACCAATTGCCGTGTTCCCTATTCAACAAAGTGCCAATATTGATTTAGATAACTTAACTGGAACTATCAGCACCGTGAATTATTCAGGTACAGCTAACTATTCAAATTTTACTGGTGGCATAGCCGATAAGGCAATTAGCATCTCGGACGCGACAGCCAATCAATCGCTTATATTTGATGGTACAGAATGGATCAACAAAACAACCCAGCTGGCCTTAGGAGCAACCGCCGTATATTTTTTGGATGATACAGCATCTGGAATAGCCACGTATAACACACTTCAACCAACACCAAATTCAGCTATTGCCGAAGAGATAGATACAATTACGTGTAATGCAGGCAGTGGACTAGGAGTCGGTGAAGCTTACACAGATGGCATACTCGGACTTACATCTATTCCGGCAGGCATTTGGCAATTTACTATCTATGGCAAGGTGAATGCAGCAGTAGGACAGTCTAATTTTGTAGTTCAAATATATAGTCGAGACGGTGCAGGAACGGAAACACTTTTATTCACGGCAACAAGCGATGTAGTCGTAAATACAACCGTAACGAAACTCGTATGGACTTCTGCGCAAAGTGCATTTACTATCGGATCTGGTGATAGATTAGTACTTAAGATGTTCGGCACATCAACATCAGTGCCGACACGAACCCTGTCATTTTATCACAATGGAACTGAACATTACTCCTATTTTCAATTACCTTTAGAGTCAGTCAGCGCAACAATAGTTTCGCCATTAATCAGCAATCCTACCATTGTTGGCGGCACTGCAACGGGTTTATCATCGTTAACGGCCAGTAGTTCTATATTAACGACAGCAAACATAACAGATATTACTGGAACAACCATAAATGTGATCGCATCAATGTCAATTACTGGTGATATTTATACATCTGCGGTATCAAACTATGGAGCTACATCTACAATTGCTGGCTTTTCGTCTATTGCTACCAGAGAAATCCTCGTTCTTAAGTTAGGAAGGCTCGTATTTGTGCAGTTCTTTATTGCTGGCACATCAAATGGGGCAGGGTTTGATTTCACCGTACCGTGGGC
>Ga0247840_10007984_pt1 | contig 14400 bp, 8 predicted proteins | sample LaCruzMarch2015__FD_192404 | JGI IMG/M metagenome (GOLD analysis project Ga0247840, IMG submission 192404) | Freshwater microbial communities from meromictic Lake La Cruz, Castile-La Mancha, Spain - LaCruzMarch2015_17m | ecosystem: Environmental > Aquatic > Freshwater > Lake | place: Spain...
GATGAGATCTGCCATTTTCGCGGTTTCACTCATGAAGTAATCCTGTACCATGACGAAAGCTGCATTGGCAAACCAGGATTTCACGGTAGCTACATCGATGGCACAGCCAATGGGGTCTTCGCCAAAGATGAAGAAGTTCTTCGCCTTGCCGTCTTTGGTGAGCTCATAACGACAGCTTCCAAGTTCAGCAGGGAGTTCGTCGACTTTCCAGCTCTCTTTGAGGCGGGCCATAAACTGTGGATCATTGAGATCCTGGTAGCCTACACCATACCTGGAGTCGAGGCCCATGTCTTCGAGCCCCTGGGAGTTGTTCTTTTCTTTGAGGGTGACGATGCCATTGGAGGTCTTGCCCAGCTTGCCGGTGATCATGGCAAGGTTGTAAATCTCTTTACAGGCATTGGAGCCCAGCTCTTTCTCGCTGTAGAAAAGGATGGCATTCATCTCTTCATTGTAACGGAGGGCGAAACCTTCCACAAGAGCCTGATCCACACCGGCTTTCTGACATAGCCCGGCATAATCTTCTTTCAGCAAATCCTGTTTGTACAAGTCAAAACCAATACAATTGTCGTTGATGAAGAGTTGGTTCTGTAGGGTATTGCTGAGCAGGTAATGGTTGACGGCCTTGATGAAGGCATAATAGTCCTTCACCACAAGGGTCTCATTGACCTTGTATTGCAAAAGTGTATCGGGATGACTTGTGATCAGCTCGACTGGAGTACCACTCATGTAGTGGTGGTTGTGTACGAGCATCCCGGCGATGGCGTTGTCTTTGTGGATTTCGCTGCCGAGCAAGTACAACCTGCTTGCACCGCGTACCTGCTCAAAAGGCACGTTGTCTTTGGTATTCCCGGCATATCGCCCTCTTCCGAGGTAATGGAAACTGCCGACATAATTGGTCTTGGCACCCAACCTGGCCAGCTTCTGTATAAGGTAGAGCTCTTCATTGCTGAGCCTGGCTCCTGCGAAGAAAGCATTTTCTTTGGCTGTGGCTGCGCTGATCTTCTCACTGATGATGTCGAATGCCTTTTCAAAGCTGATCTTCTGGAATTCGCTATTGACTTTCAGCAGCGGATGGGTGATACGGCTGTTGTCGTTGAGGTATTTGTATCCGAATTTCGGGTAACGGCAGAGGCTTTTCAGCTTGTTTACGCGGCCTTCGGCACCTGTCACTTTCATGACGTATTCCTTCTTGTGGTTGAGCTCGATGCTGCAACCGATGCTGCAGAAATTACAGATGGTCTCCACGGCTTCCAGCTTCACAGGACCCGGCTTGAAGAAGAAATTCTCGGTGATGGCGCCGGTAGGACAGGTAGAGTCGCACATGCCACATGACTCGCAATAGGTATCCTGCAGCGCATCACCCATGGCAGGTGCCACGTAAGTGTCGAATCCCCTGTTTACCAGGCCAAGGGCATTGGCTCCGACCACTTCTTTACAGATCCTGACACAACGTGAGCAAAGGATGCATTTGTTGCTGTCGATTTCGATGTAGGGATGTCTGAAGTCGACGGCATACTCCTTGAATTCTCCACCCAGGCGTTTCTGTTCGGCTTTGTATTCTGTGCCGTATTTTTTGAGGTCACAGCCATAATATTCTGTACAGCCGCATTCGAGGCAGCGTTGTGTTTCGTTGTAAGCCACCTCTTCATTTTCATAACCCAGCTCCACTTCATGGAAGTTGTAACGGTCGTTGGGGTCGAGGGTGGGCATCTCCTGGCGTTCCTGTGTGCCGTAATGTCCTTTATAGTCAGGGATTTCCTGAACTTTGAAATGATCTTTACGGCTGATGAACTCGAAGGCCAGAGCCGCAAGTGGTTGTCCACTGAGGTACTGATGACAGCTCCTGGCAGCGATCCTGGCCTGGCCTACGGCCTGTATCAGGGTAGCAGGTCCGGTAACGGCATCTCCTGCAGCAAAGACATTGGCGATGCCGGTCTGCAAAGTATTTTTATCGGCATCGATATCGCCCCAGCGCGTAGCTTTCAGCTCGCCATTGGAAACGGCGCCATTGATTTCTTCGAGGAAGTCGATGGAGGTCTTCTGACCGATGGCAGCCAGCACGATGTCGATCTCGATGTCGAAGTCAGAACCTTCAACAGGCACAGGTCTGCGGCGACCAGAAGCATCGGGCTCGCCGAGTTCCATGCGGATGCAGGTCACGCTTTTTACTTTGCCTTCTTCGTCTTTGTTGATTCTGCTGGGGTTGGTGAGCAGGAGATATTCCACGCCTTCCAGTTTCGATTCATGGATCTCGATGGGGTTGGCGGGCATTTCGTTTTCTGTACGGCGATAGATGATATACACCTTTTCTGCGCCACAACGGATGGAGCTACGGCAGCAGTCCATGGCAGTATTTCCGCCACCCACTACAGCCACCTTCTTGCCGCTGAAGTCGAAGGGCTTGCCATTCATCTCCATCTCTTTCAGGAAATCCACACCAGAGAATACATTCACGGCATCGTCGCCTTCAGATCCGGTCAGGGTGCCCTTTTGGGAACCGATGGCCAGGATGCAGGCATCATATTGGGTATTCAGATCGGCATATTTCACATTATCTCCCAAACGTTTGTTATAGAAGATGTTGACACCCATCTCAGCGATGTTGTCTACTTCTTTCTGAAGCAGGTTGTTGGGCAGGCGGTATTCGGGTATCCCATAGCGCAGCCAGCCACCGGGAGAAGGCGCTGCTTCATAAATATCGACAGCATGGCCTGATTTCCTGAGGAAGAAGGCGGCACTTAGTCCACCGGGCCCGGCACCGATGACACAGACTTTCTTTCCTGTATCGGGTTTGACATGAGGGCGCCATTTTTCGAGTGATTCCAGGTCGCGGTCGGCAGCATAACGTTTGAGGTAGTCGATGCCCACGGCATGTCCTTCATCGAGGAGGTTGCGACGGCAGGCTACTTCGCAGGGACGCACACAGACGCGGCCACAGATGGCAGGCAGGGGGTTGGTCTCTTTGATGAGGCCGACAGCTTCGTGGTACATGCCTTTTTCGATGAGGGAGATGTAGCCCTGGACGTCGACGCCGGCAGGACAGGTCTCTTTGCAGGGAGCCACACAATCAGCATAATGGTTGCTGAGCAGGAGGTCGAGGGCTGTCTTGCGGGATTTCCGGATGCGGTCGTTGTCGGTACTGATCTTCATGCCTTCATTCAGGCGGGTCGAGCAGGAAGGCTGGAGTCCACGCATGCCTTCTACCTCTACCACACAGACGTAGCAGGAGGTATAGGGTTCGAGGCGGGGATCGTGACAGAGTGTCGGAATCTCGATTCCATGCCTTTTGGCCAGGTCATGAATGGTCTCATTGGCCTGACCTTTGATATTTTTTCCGTTGAGGACGATATTGAGTTCGTTCATAGTATTACAGGTTTACCCTTCCTTGCGGTCCCTCATGCGTGGGAGAGCAGGAAGTGGGGAATCTTTAGTTTTTTTTGTATTGAGTCATGGTAAAAAAGCTAGCGTTAGGTCTTCCTCCCCGGATGGAGAGGGTCCGGGTGGGGTTAGTGGACGCTGATGGCGTTGAATTTACATCTCGAGTAACAATCCCCGCAACGGATACAGTCGGCCTGGCGGATGTTGTGGACTTGTTTGCGTTCCCCGTCGATGGCGCTAACCGGACAATTTTTGGCACACACCATACAGCCGGTACATGCGTCTGCTACGACTTCATAGACCAGCAGCTTCTTACACACCTTGGCCGGGCATTTCTTGTTGTTGATATGCGCTTCATACTCATCTCTGAAGTACTTCAGGGTGGTCAGCACCGGATTGGGCGCGGTTTGTCCCAGCCCGCAGAGGCTGTTGTCTTTGATCTGGTAACTCAGGTCTTCCAGCATTTCCATGTCGCCTTCCCTGCCTTCGCCTTCGCTGATGCGGGTGAGGATCTCGAGCATGCGTTTGGTGCCGATGCGACAGAAAGTACACTTGCCGCAGCTTTCCTTCTGGGTGAAGTCGAGGAAGAACTTCGCCACATCGATCATGCAGGTGGTCTCGTCCATGACGACCATACCGCCCGAGCCCATGATGGCACCGGTGGCATTGACACTATCATAATCGACGATGGTATCTGCGAGGTATTCCGGGATACATCCTCCGGAAGGGCCGCCCAGCTGGACAGCTTTGAATTTCTTGTCATTCTGAATTCCACCACCCAGCTTGAAGATGATGTCGCGAATGGTGACACCCATGGGCACTTCCACGAGGCCGGAGCGTTTGATTTTGCCGGCCAGGGCGAACACCTTGGTGCCTTTGCTCTTCTCAGTGCCATAGGCAGCATAGGCGGCTGCGCCATGGGTGATGATCCAGGGGATGTTGGCAAAAGTCTCGACATTGTTGATGTTGGTGGGCTTGCGCCACAAGCCGGAAGCTGCAGGGAAGGGAGGCCGTTTCCGGGGCATTCCTCTTTCACCTTCGACGGAGGCGATGAGGGCAGTTTCTTCGCCACAGACGAAAGCACCTGCACCTTCTTTGATGTAGATATCGAAGTTAAAGCCTTCGATGCCACAGATATTTTTTCCGAGGTAGCCAGCCTTGCGTGACTGCTCCAGGGCGATATTCAGTCGTTTGATGGCCAGGGGATATTCAGCACGGCAATAGATCACGCCGTCAGTGGCTTCGATGGCATAAGCCCCGACAATCATGCCTTCAATGACGGCATGCGGGTCGCCTTCCAGGACAGAACGGTCCATGAAAGCCCCGGGATCTCCTTCATCCGCATTGCAGATGATGTATTTCTCGGCAGATTTGTTGTTGTTGGCGAACTTCCACTTCAGGCCGGTAGGAAAACCTCCACCACCCCGGCCACGCAAGCCTGATTCGAGGATAGTCTGGATTACCTGCTCCCTGCTGAGGGCAGAACCGGGTGTAGCAGAAAGCGGATTTCCGGCGATCAGCTGAATGGCATCATAACCTCCACGGGAGACATATTCATCGATGTCTTCCGGGTCCATATAACCGCAATTCCGTAGGGCTATCTTCACCTGTTGGGCGACAAAGTCATTGTCGGAGGCATCGAACAAATCAGTGGATACCACCCATTCGCGGACAGGGCTATGCTGGCTGATGTGTTTCTCGATGACTTCGATGGCACGTTCCTCGTCGATGTTCCCATAGAGGTAGGTGCCGCTGTCGTCGGTGATCTCCACCAGGGGCTCATTGTAACACATGCCCACGCAGGATGTCTTTTTCAGGATGAAGTCGAGTTTGTCTGCCTCGCGCATGGCAGCGATCTTCTGGTAGGTCTTGTTGGCTCCGGCCGCGATTCCGCAGCTTCCGAGTCCAACGCTTACGATAGTATGCATAGTAAAGTTAGTTATTTTCCTGTAAACGGATGTTCTTGATAATTTTCACGCAGGATCCTCCCGACAACTTGCCATAGGTCTCCCCTTTCACCATCATGACGGGTGCCAGCGAGCAACAGCCCAGGCAGGCGACCGACTCCAGGGTGAAGAGGTTGTCCTCCGTGGTGCCGCCATCCAGCACACCCAGTGATTCTTTGAGAGAATCGGTGATAGAATTGGCATTTTGCACATGACAGGCAGTGCCATGACAAACCTTGATGACATATTTACCCACAGGATTCAGCCTGAACTGCGCATAAAAGGTCGCGACCCCATACATCTCGCTCAGCTTGATGCCGGTTTCGGCAGCCAGCTTTTCGAAGGCTTCCCGCGGGATAAAACCGTAAAGTTCCTGGGCACCCTGGAGCAAGGGAATGAGACTCCCTTTTTTGTGTTTATACTTTTTGATGAGGTAGTCGAGTTGGCCAAGATCCATGGTCGTTGGCACAGCAGTTTCTTCTGTCAGAGAGACACGTTTAACACGCATAGCAGTAGGTTTATTTTTGAGTATGGCAAAGGTAGAATTTACAGTAATAACGGCAGGTAGCGAAAGGTAATTTGGAATTAATCTACCTAATCCTGAAAAGACGTAAAAATTGGCGCATAAAGAAAACTTCAAAATAAGATTCCAGAAGCGTTAAATCCTGTTAAAATGCTATTTCCATTAACTTTACAGAAAATAAGACGCATCCTTCCTCCGTTTCGAAAAGAAAAAACATGTCAAACTCCACAACCTTCGGCAAAATCAACCAATGGGCCCGTAACTCCATCAGTCTGAAACTCCTGGTCATCGGCATTTTCGTGCTGGTCCTGCTAATCCCTTCAGAGATGGTGCAGTCGCTGATCAGTGACCGCGAATTCACCCGCAACCAGGCGATCTCCGAGATCTGGCGTACCTGGGGCGACAGGCAGGTATTGTCGGGACCCGTGATCAGCGTTCCGGTAGTTACTGTTACGACCCAGGCCAATGGCAGCACAGAAACCAGCAGCAGCTTTCTGCATTTCCTGCCGGAGACCCTGAATGTGACGGGCAATGTCAGCCCTGTGATCCGCTACCGCAGCATCTACGAAGTCGTGCTGTATTCTGGGAGTCTTGCCGTGAACGGGAGCTTCAAACCCCTGATCCCCAAAGGGCTGAATGTGCAGGCCAAGGACATTCAATGGGACAAAGCCTATGTCACTTTTGGAATTTCCGACATGAAAGGTGTCAAAGAAAACATTGACTTGTCGTGGAACGACTCTGTTTATCGAATGCAGACCGGAGTTCCGGTGCGCGACATCATCCGTGGCGGGGTCCATGTGCCGGTCTCACTCGACCCTGGCCTCAACAACAAATTCAGTTTTAAGCTGCAACTCAATGGCAGCAGGCTGCTGTCGTTTTTGCCCTATGCCTCTGAGATAAATGTCAGCCTCACTTCCAGCTGGGAGAATCCTTCTTTTGAAGGCGCTTTTATCCCGACAGAGAAGACCATCGGAAAAAACGGCTTTACGGCGAAGTGGAAAGTCCTGGAACTGAACAGAAACTACGGCCAATATGGCTTTGATGACTTCGTCGGACTGGGTGATGAAGCCAATGATGCGATGTTTGAAGGCGACAGGATCTCGGCCGACAACAAAGCCGGGGCATTCGGGGTGAACCTCATCATGCCTGTTGATCAATACCAACGCACCACCCGGGCTGCGAAATACGGTGTACTCTTTGTCATCCTGACCTTTGTGACCTTTTTCTTCTTTGAACTGCTACGGAAAAAATATGTGCATCCCCTGCAATACCTCATCGTTGGCTTTGCCATCATGCTTTTCTATCTGCTGTTGTTGTCGTTTGCCGAATACCTGCTATTTGACCTTGCTTACCTGATCTCTGCAGGGATAATTACCCTGATGGTAATGTTGTATGCAGGCGCTATCTTCAGCAATCGAAAATATGGCATCGTGGTTGGCCTGATCTTATTCATGCTCTATGCCTATTTCTATACCTTGTTACAGCTGCAGTTGTATTCCCTGTTGTTTGGGTCTATCGGGATGGTCATCATGTTATCGGTGATTATGTTGTTAACGCGCAACCTGCATCGGGAGCGGCAGCCGGAGGAGCCGGTGGCGGAAGATTCGGGGGAATAATTCCGTTGTAGCGGGACAGGTCTGCATCATTATTTTTCTTCCACCGACTGGCATTGACTACCACAAGCCATTCATTGCCTGATAGATACAATACATATACATTTCAGGTGGCCGTCGGTAAGGCAGAATTTTGAACGGAGTTTGACCACTGATTGAGCGCATTTTCACGGATTAGAAAAATCGTTAAAAAAAACGGACCTGGGAAAACATGAAAACCCAGTTATTCTGCTGCAGCACGGATATGTTTCGCGCTTAGGTTCAATTTCTTTGAAATAATGAACATTTGCACTTCGCATTTCGAAAAAATGGATCTCAAATAGGTATCTTTGTCTTTATAAAGGTGAGGAAACAACAATCCGCAAATAAATACACCGATGAAATTCAAAATGAAGTTCTTTGGATCACACTTTAATGGTGTTTTCATCATTCTATTTCTAAGTGTTATACTACAGTTTAATTTACAAGCTTTCGGCCAGACACCAAGGGTTTTCGTTGATACAACAGCGGCTCAAATTGGAGATACTGTTATTGTTTCTTTGTACGTTCAGGATGTTCCAGATGTACATAGCTTCACCTTTTGGATACATTATAAAGAAAGTGCGTTGGACTTTGTAGGTTATAGTGCTATTAATTTTAATCTGGGAACTATTGCCAATACTGTGTCTAATGGAAATATTTCCTTAGGTTGGTTTGGGCTTAATCCACTTCCTGATCTTGGGAAGATCCCATTACTTCAATACAAATTCGTCTACTTATCAGATTCCACCATCTTAAATTTTGATCTTGCATATTCGGAATTAGGTGATGGATTGGGTAATCCCATAGTTGTGTCATTTTTCCCCGGATATGTCCTGCAATGCCCTGTCTTTTCTCTCAATAGCCCGACAAATAGTAGTGTCGTCATAGGAGATACTGCTGTATTTTCTGCAACACAAGCCGGAATAACAAACCTAAGCTATCAATGGGCGGAAAGCACGAATAACGGATCAACATGGATTGACCTGGTAAATTCGCCCCCATATGCAGGCGTTACCACTGCAAACCTGAAGATTTTTCCTGTAAATCCGGGTCTTACGCAAAGACTCTACCGTTGCAAAATAAATACCCCTTGTGTCTATTATACATTTCCGGCCCAGCTTACAGTACTAAGTCCGAGCATCATTGGCGCTGTGACCTACGGTAATGCTGCATCCACACCAATCCCATATTGTACTGTTGCATTAAAGCAGGGGAGTTTAATTGTTGCACAAACTACAACAAACATGCTTGGCAATTATAGTTTTAATGATTTTGAACTGGGGACCTATACTATTGAAGCTAACGTAAATACGGCCTGGGGTGGCGGCAATTCTAATGATGCGCTCATGATCGTTAAGCATTTCGCAGGATTAATAACCCTATTGGACCCATATAAAACAGCTGCTGATGTAAACCTGGACAATAGCATCAACAGCGCGGATGCACTGATGGTACTTAAACGTAAAATCGGATTGTTATCCGGCTTTCCTTCAGGTGATTGGTTGGTATCAAAACCCAATGTGACTTTCGCAAGTGCTTCCCAGGCTTTGGTTGACATTGAAGTGCTTTGTTTCGGGGATGTTAATGGATCTTTTGTTCCATAGCACAATACCAGGCTAATCCCGGCCTGCATTCAGAATTAGTCAGCCCATTTCGATCCCAAGCCAAGAGATTTCGTAACTGAGTTTGTATTTTAAAAAAATCTCCCTGCGAACCCTGCGCCCCTGCGCCCCTGCGCCCCTGCGTGAAAAAATTCTATGATTACCATCAATGCCATTTTAATTGACATGTTTAAGGATTTCACGCGGAGGCGCGGAGGCGCAGGGTTCGCAGGGAATTTTTGTATTGCGTTTTTACTAAAGCGTGTTTTTAGTATATCAAGGCTGAGTTTTTATTTATAAAAAAACTCCCTGCGAACCCTGCGCCCCCGCGCCCCTGCGTGAAATTTCTTTTTAGGTATCAGCAGTTGGCCAGCCTGAGCAATTACAAGCATCCCTCAGATTTTGAAGATCTTATGAAGGGCAATCCCCGCAGTCTTGCTACTCACTTTTAGGAGGTACATCCCGGATGGGAATCCTGCCATATCGATCCCCGGCAGCTGAGGGGAAGCATAGACCAGCTGACCTAAGCTATTGTACAGCGCAATCCCTGCAATCTCACCGAATGCCGGCGAACACTGGATGTTAACATAGTCTTTTACAGGATTGGGAAAAGTCCTGATCACGTTTGCATTTTGCTGTAAATCCCCCAACCCCATGCCCAGGAATGTAGAATCGGTGAGTGCAACCCAATAGATGTAGAGGGTATCTGTTCCCTTGATATAATAATGATTGCTTTGATAAAAACTCACAGAATCCTCCTGACTGAGGATCTCCCGGAAGTCGGATGGCCCTACATCCCACCATCCATTGGGCGACCAGCCCGTAAACAGGCTGCCATTGCTGCAGGGGCCATTGAAGAGATTTCTGTCCCAGCTGGCCGTGACAGGAAAATGATCTGACACGACCTGTATCCCGATGATCGGGCTAAGACTCCAGAAGTTCGCACCGCCACAGGCTTCCGGCACTATCTGTGTCTTGGATTCAAAGGCTGTTAGTCCATATTGTGTCCAGGCATAGGACTGAAACCAGATACTCCCTGTCCTGACATCCAAGCCAGAGGAAAAGGGTGTCGTGATTACATTGACTTCCCCGAAAGCAGCATCGAGGGAGTCGGTGGCCGCCGGGTCATAGCCCAGGGTGATGCTGTCCCTGTTGCCGACAGCATCCCTGAAATGCATCTGAAAGGAGAACTGTTGTGCCTGGCAGAGTGGGAAAAGGCTTATTGCGACAAGGACCAAGCACAGCTTTTTCATGAATCGTTGTTATGGGATTATGCCATCAAAGTACAATTATTTCAAACCTTCATTCTCCTCATTCAGCAGGTGGCTGAATTCGTGGGGTTCGGCATGGAGGTATACCTCGCTGCGGGGTATGAGGTTGTTCAGGTCTTTCTCGATTTTGTCGCACAATTCGTGTACCTCCAGCAGGCTGAGCCGGGGATCCATGTGGAGGTTGATTTTAATGAAGGTATCGGCGCCAGATGTCCTCACCTTGAGGCCATGAAAATGCTTGACTTCGGCATAGCCTGCCAGGTTCTGCTTTACCAGGTTAACCGTGTCGTGAGGGGCTTTGTCCAGCAACATATCGATGGCCCGTTTGCCAAGCTTCAAGGAAACGAAGAGCACAATCAAGGCCACGCCCAAAGCTGCAATGGCATCTGCGAAATAGAAACCGAAGTTGGCACAGACCAGGCCCAAAAGCACTACGGCTGAACTCCAGATGTCGGTGGAGAAATGCAGGGCATCGGCTTCCAGCGCCTGGCTGTTGTGTTTCTTCGCGGCTTTCGACAACATGCGGGAACGGTTGATGTCGATGATGATGGAGCTGACAATGACGATATAGCTCCATATAGTTACTTCGATGTGGGTCTCGCCAGAAACAAGTCGTTGTACTGCCTCATAGATAATCCAGACACAAGTGATCAGCAAGAGGATGGTTTCAAGGAAGGCGCTGAGGTTCTCGACTTTCCCATGGCCATAGTTGTGATTTTCATCAGCTGGCTTGTCTGACATGCGCACCGAGAAATAGGTAATCACCGCTGCGACAAGGTCGAGGGCGGAATGTAGCGCCTCGGAAAGGATGCCAAGGCTGCCTGTCAGGATCCCTATTAACAATTTAAACCCTGTTAAAAACACAGCCGCCAATACGGAAATTAGGGCTACCCGTTTTTTCTCCTGAATCATTTTTCCTGGAATTATAACAGAACAAAAGTAACAAAAAACCGGGCTGTCAGAAAAACCAAAATTTCATTTAATACCCTTGCCCACAATAAGATTTTCGTATTTTTACCTTTTCTAAAATCCAATACTATGTTTACGCAAGAAGTCTATACCGAACGCCGCAACAGGCTGAAGAAACTGATGGGATCAGGGCTGTTGCTGTTCCCCGGCAACCAGGAAGTTTCTTTTAACTACCCCGCCAATACCTATGCTTACCGCCAGGACAGCCAGTTCCTGTATTTTTTCGGACTCAGTCACCCGGGCTATGTGGGTGTGATCGATGTCGACAACGACAAAGACTACATTTTTGGCAATGATGTTGACATTGAAGACATTATCTGGATGGGAAACCAGCCCCTCTTAAGTGATCAGTCTGCCCAGGTGGGTGTTTCACATACGGCGCCCTACAACAAAGTCGCTGACATCCTGGCAAGCGCCACAGAAAAAGGACGCACAATCCATTACCTGCCGCCATATCGTGGGGAGACCAAAATCGAGCTGTCGGACTGGCTGGACATTCCTGTTGCAGGACTAAAAGCCGGGGCTTCCGTTGCCCTTATCAAAGCTGTGGTTGCGCTGAAAGAGATCAAAGACGCTTACGAAATTGCAGAGATAGAAAAAGCCGCCGACATTGCCTGGCTGATGCATACCACCGGCATGAAGATGGCTCATCCCGGCATCAAAGAACAGCAGATTGCCGGCACCATAGAAGGCATCGCCCTGGCGCATGCCGGACCTGTTTCTTTCCCCATCATCCTGAGCATGGACGGACAAACCCTCCACAACCACAACCATGGCAACATCCTGGAGACAGGAAGGATGCTGGTGATCGATGCCGGCTGCGAGACTTTGAGTGGTTATGCCAGCGACATCACCCGTACTGTGCCTGTGGGCGGGAAGTTCAACCAGCGTCAACGCGAGGTTTACCAAGCCGTATTAGATGCCAACATGGCTGTGATTGCGCAACTGAAACCCGGCATCCGCTATTTCGACATGCACATGCTGGCAGCACGCACCATGGCTGAAGGTCTGAAAGCCATCGGCCTCATGAAAGGCAATGTCGAGGATGCTGTTGCTGCCGGTGCCCATACACTCTTCTTCCCGCACGGACTTGGTCATATGATGGGCATGGATGTGCATGACCTGGAGTCGCTGGGCGAGAATTACGTCGGCTATGACGACAGTATTCAGCGCGCCACTGCCTTTGGCACAGCTTACCTGCGTCTGGCCAAGACCCTCAAGCCCGGCTTCGTCCTCACCGTAGAGCCCGGATGTTATTTCATCCCCGCCCTGATCGACCAGTTCAGGCAGGAGGGGAAATTCAAGGAATTCATTGATTATGACAAAGTCGAGACCTACAAAGATTTTGGCGGAATCCGCATAGAAGATGATGTCCTGATTACCGAAAACGGCAAAAAGGTGTTTGGCAAGCCGATCCCCAAGACTGTCGAAGAGGTGGAAAGCACCATGCGTGAACCTATTTAACAATAAACCGACGATGAAAAAGTATTACCTGTTGCTGTTGATGCTGGGCGCCTTCATCAAGGCCGAAGCACAACCCTGTCTCCCCAATACCAGTGCACTGGATTTTAACGGAGTGTCTTCAGCTGTGCGGATCTCCCCGGGTGCCAACCTCGAAATCACAGACCAGATCACCATCGAAGCCTGGGTGTATGCCAACAGCTTCCCTGCCAGTCCGACCGCAGGATCCATCTTCTGCAAACATTCCTGGAACCCTTCCATGTATGGCTATGTGCTGAGGGCAGGGGGAAATGGGGTGCTTTCCTTCAACATCGGCGGCTCCATCGGGAGTTCTTCTGCCGGATGGAAAGAAGTCATGAGCAACGACAATGCCCTGACGCTGAACACCTGGTATCATGTTGCCGGGACTTTCGATGGCTCGAGCATGAATTTGTATGTCAACGGTGTGCCTTCCGGCAGTTTCAGCTTCAGCGGCGGCATCTATCCCAATGTCGGACTGCCTGCCAGGATTGGTGCTCTTGCCGACACCATGTGGGGCATGAGTCGCTACTGGGATGGCTATATCGATGAAGTGCGGGTGTGGAACAGGGCATTGTCAGCCAGCGAATTAGTGGCCGGGATGAATGACCACCTGGACCCCAGCACTGCGGTTCAGCTTGCAGGTTATTGGCGGTTCAACGACATGCCCAATGCTGTGATTCAGGACTATAGCCTCAACAACAACCCCGGGCAGGTGTTGGGTACGACCTGGACTACCCAGGTTCCCTTCAACAACGCCATCCCTCCTACCCCTACCATCACCTATTCCGCAGGACTGCTACATGCCTCAGCAGCAACATCTTACCAATGGTATTTCGGCAGCAGCCTCATCAACGGCGCCACCCAGCAGAGCTATCAGCCTACCCAAATCGGGAATTATAGCGTAGAAGTTGGTGCACTGGCAGGCTGTTCCAGCATGTCTGCTCCTTTTGCATACAACAACACCGGGATAGAGACCACCGACAAGGCTGTTTTTTCAATCAGCCCCAACCCGGCACAACAGCAAGTAAGGCTCACAATACCTGCCCAATATGCCAATGCTGAAGTACAGATTTTCAGTCTGGACGGGCAATTGCTGCAGACTGTCAAACTAGGGAACACAACAGACCAGGAGCTGAACATCAGCCTATTACCTGCCGGGATGTATTTCCTGAAACTCGGACAAGGGAACGACAGCCAGCTCAGGAAGCTGATGATTTGGTAGTCTTGCCTAAAGACCTCATTTTCCCATATTTTGGAAGACCTTAGCCTTCATTCCTGGCGCTCTATCCTGGGCGATGCCTTAAGGGCTTCCCTGAAAACCTGTCGCTGGCTTTTGAGTCTGATGATACCGGTATCCTTCGGCGTCATGTTGTTACAATATTCCGGCTGGCTGGCGAAGCTGTCGGATTTCCTGAACCCATTGTTTCATTTCCTGGGTTTATCGGGACAGAGCGCCCTGGTGTTTCTTACGAGCATCTTTCTGAACATCTATTCAGCCATCGCCGTAATCACCACGCTCAGCCTGACACAGCGTGAAATTACGATACTTGCCTTCATGTGTCTTGTTTCACACAACCTCATCGTGGAGGTGCTCAT
>Ga0247840_10007988_pt1 | contig 14397 bp, 12 predicted proteins | sample LaCruzMarch2015__FD_192404 | JGI IMG/M metagenome (GOLD analysis project Ga0247840, IMG submission 192404) | Freshwater microbial communities from meromictic Lake La Cruz, Castile-La Mancha, Spain - LaCruzMarch2015_17m | ecosystem: Environmental > Aquatic > Freshwater > Lake | place: Spain...
CGATTCTGGGTCTGTCCGTCGCGGCGATCATTCTGATCGTCAGCCTGTTCTGGGCGACGACCGCCTTCGCGGGGGATGGCGTCATCCATGTGGTGCGCCGCGGCGATACGGTGGGCAATCTGGGCTGGCAATACCGGGTCAGCTCGCGGGCCATCGTCGTCGCCAACCGCCTCGCCAACCCCGATCTGATCTACGTAGGGCAGCGGCTCGTCATCCCCGTGCGTGGCGGGCCTACGCCGCAGCCGCCAACGCCCACCCCTTGCCCGTACGAAGAGATCGTCATCCTCAGCCCGGCGCGCGGGGTCACGATCACCAATCCGGTGACCGTCACCGGGCTGGCGGCCGGGTTCGAGCAGAGCGTCGTCATCGCCGTGCTGGACGGCAGCGCGGGGGAGATCGGCCGGGCCTACGGGGTTATCGAGGGGGAGTACGGGCAGCAGGGGCCGTTCACCACCGCCGTGCCCTTTACGCCACCCGCCAACAGCCAGCCGGGGCGCATCCAGGTGTGGAGTGTCAGCCCGCGCGATGGCGCGATCGAGCATCTCAGCTCGGTCTCGGTGATGGTGCAAGGGTTGGAGTTGGACCCGCTCCTCTCACATCTCGAGCGTGCGGTCGCGGCGAAAGATTATGCGGCGCTCCGCCCGTTGATGACCGATCCGTTCCCGCTGGAGCGTTATCGCGCACAGGCGATCATGCTGACGCCGGCGCAGGCCATCGTCCAGTTGCAGCAGGACTATCTCGGCCCGGGTACGCCGCGCCTGGATTTCAGCGTGGATGCCCGCGTGCTCCTCGGCGACCGGGTCAAGTTCGCGCCCGATATCCTCCACGTGGTGTATAGCGTGGGTTGGGGGCCGGGCCGAGAGGACGACGCGTTTCTGCTGATCGGGGACGCGGCCGGCCGGGCGCGGTGGGCTGGGATGATCTATGTGCCGCGCGCACTGATTGACTATCGCTGAAACCGCGGCGCCGGTTGGCTATGTCCGATTGCAAAAGCTGTGGTAAAATGCCACCACGGTAGACGTGCGGCGGAGGCCGCCGATACCGTGAGTGGAGGAGCAGGCATGTCTGACGGCGATGCGCTTTATGATGTGCTGTGTTATGGCACGATCAGCCTGGACAACATCACCCGCCTGGATCATTTGCCCAATCCCAGGCGGGATGCGGTGGCGCGTTCTGAATATAATGAGGTTGGCGGCGAAGCGCTGCAAGTGGCGATCCCGCTGGCGATCTGGGGCCTGCGTGTCCTGGTGGCCGGGAATGTGATCGGCACAGATTGGAAGAGCCGATTCATCACCGAGCAGTTGGCGCGCTATCCGGCGATTGACACCCGATATCTCGAGTGCCGTGACGATGTCGTGACGCCGTTTGCACGCGTCCTGGTCACGCCCGATGGTGAGCGGAGCCGCGTCACTTATTGGCATGATGCGACGCCGAAAGTCGCGTTGGATGAAACGATGATGCGCCAGGCGCGGCTCTTGAGCGTGGATGCCTACGGCGGGGTGGAGCGCGAGCAGGCCGCCGCGGTCGCGCGCACGCTTAACAAGCGTGTCATCTCGGCCGATGCGATCCATCTGGACTCTCCGCTGGCGAACCTCAGTGACGCCGTGATCATCTCAAGCATTTGGTTGAAGGTCAACTACCCCGACGTATTCGAATATGATCATGCGCTCGATCTGCAGACCAACGGCGCGGGCGCGATTATCATCACCGATGGGCCGCGGCCGGTGTTGGTGGTTCGCGCCGATGGTTCGGCATTCGGGGTCGAGCCTTATGAGATGGCCCAGGTCTTTGACACCAGCGGCGCCGGCAATCTGTTCAGAGCGGGCCTCATCTATGGCTGGCTGCAAGCGGACTGGCCGTTGGAGCAAAAGGTAAAGTTCGCCTGTGCAGCGGCCGGCCTCTATTGCTGCCGCAGGTGTGGCGACGACCCGCCGCCCAGCCTGGCGGATATTTCCGCGTTGATGCGTACGCAACCCAGGTAAGTGATCGCATCTTCTCTCTTCCCCGCACACCGATCTGAATTTGGAGTCACTGATGCCGCTCCCCACCTATGTCCTGCGCAACGGCGCGCTGGTCTTGCCGGCGCAAGCCAGCATCACCGTCTTCACCCCCGCGATCTACGGCGCTTATGGGGTTTATGAATCTATGCAGGTCGTCCGGGGTGTGGTCTTTGCCCAGGCACTCCACCTGCAACGCCTGGCGCAATCGGCCGAGGTTCTGGGCTTGCGTCTGCCCGGCGATCCGGCCACCTTCGACCGCTGGATCGCCGACGTGTTGGCGGCCAACGCGGTTGGCGACGCGACGCTCCGCCTTTTCGTGATCGGAGAGGATGTGGGCAGCGACGCCACGGTGTTCATCTGGCCGCAGCCGCCGCAAGTGTTTCCCCCCCAATTCTATGCCGAGGGCGTGCCGGTGATCACATTCGCGGGCGAGCGTTATCTGCCGCAAGCCAAGTCGCTTAACACGCTCGTGACGTTCCTCGCGCGCCGCCAGGCCCAGGCGGTGGGCGCGCACGAGGCGCTGCTCCATCATGCCGGGCGCCTGACCGAAGGCTCGAATAGCAATCTGTTTGCGGTCCTGGATGGCGTGGCCTTGACACCGCCGGCCGCGCAGGTGCTCGCCGGCGTCACCCGCGACCTGCTGATTGCGTTCGCGGGTGAGCGCGGGCTTGCGATCCGGGAGGCGCCCCTGGCCCTGGCCGACCTGCCGCGTTGGGCTGAGTGCTTCATCACGTCCACCAGCCGCCATGTCATGCCGGTGACCTCAGTGGATGGCCGGCCGGTGGGCGATGGCCGGGTCGGGCCGGTGACGCGACGGCTGGCGGCCATCTTCGAGGAGAATTTTGCGCGGCGCCACGGCGGGTAGCCGCGCCCTTCACGGGTGTTTGGCCGGGTGCAAAGCGGCTCTGTGGGAGTCCGGTTGGCAAGTTTGCCTGTGCTCGTGTTCCATGATACAATCGTTTCGCTCCCCGGTGCTGAGACGCAGACCGCCTGCGGTTTGAATCTGCGCGCGAACGGATGAGTGACACGGGCAGCGCCGATGTTTCGGCTGGCAAGCCCATTTGAGGAGTGGCTATGGATCTTCGTCAGTATGGTCAGTTGGCGCGTAAGTGGCTATTATTGGTTCTGGTATGCATGCTCGTGGCGGCCGGCGCCGCCTACATCGTCAGCAAGAACAGCATCCCGGTCTACCAGGCGTCCACAAAGTTGTTGGTCAATCAATCCTCCACCTCCAACCAGGTCAACCTGGCCTACCAGGACATCCTGATGAGTCAGCAGTTGGCGCGCACCTATGCCAACCTCCTCTCCGACAGACCAGTCGTTGAGGAAACCGCGCGGCGGCTCAATTTGCCAACAGATCAGAAGGCGTTGGCGCGCTTGCAGGGGAGCGTCTCAGTCACGCCCATCCGTGATACGCAGCTCATGGAAGTGCGGGTTGAGGGTGAAAGCCCAGAGTTGATCACGCTGGTCGCCAATACCCTGCCCGAAGTTTTCATCACACAAAACCAGCAACTACAGCTTGGCCGTGTCACAGGCCTGAAGACCAGCCTGGAGACTGAAATCGCCAACGTCCAGGATGATATCGCCCGTACCCAAAACAGCCTGGCAAACGCGACGGATGATGTGCAGCGGCAGCGTTACGAGGCCAGCATGGCCCAATATCGCAGCACTCTTTCTAGCTTGACCAACAACTATCAGCAAATCCGGTTGGCCGAAGCGCAGGCCAGCAACAACCTGGTGGTGGTCAAGCCAGCGGTCGTTCCCCAAACCCCCATCCGGCCGCGCACGATGACCAACGTGCTCCTGGCCGCCGTCGTCGGTGCGATGATCGCAATCGGCGCGGCGTTCCTGATCGAATATCTGGACGATACGGTCAAGTCGCCGGATGACGTGACGCGCGTTTCTGGCCTGTCCACCCTGGGCGCCATCGCCCGCCTGAAAGACGCCGGTGCGGAGCGCCAGTTGATCGCCTGGTTGCAGTCCAAAGCGCCGGAATCCGAAGCCTATCGCACCCTGCGCACGAACATCCAGTTTTCGAGCGTGGATAAACCGATCCGCACCCTCATCGTGACCAGCTCGGGGCCGAGCGAAGGCAAGAGCACGACCTCGGCGAACTTGGCGATCGTGATGGCGCAGACCGGCCAGAAGGTGATCCTGGTGGACACCGACTTGCGGCGCCCGGTGCTTCACAAAACCCTGGGCGTGCCCAACAATGCCGGGATCACCACGGCGTTGCTGGCTGGCGAGCAGGCGGATCTGCGAGACTATCTTCAGCCGACTGAGATTGACAACCTGATGATCATGACCAGCGGCCCCATCCCGCCGAATCCCTCTGAATTGCTCGGCTCTCAACGGATGAAGCACGTCATTGATGAGCTTTCCAAGCTGGCCGACATGGTGATCTTCGACACCCCGCCCGTGCTCGTCGTCACGGACGCCGCAGTGTTGGGCCGTCAGGTGGATGGTGTGCTGTTGGTTGCGGATGCGGGCGGCACGCGCGAGCAGGCGCTGGCGCACGCGGTGGCAGAATTGCGCAAAACCGGCACGAATGTCCTCGGCGTGGCGATGAACCGGCTGGACAACCGGAGCCGCGGCTACTATTATTACTATTACTACTATTATTACACGGATGAAGGCGGCAATCGCCGCCGGCGGTCGGAGCCGAACGGTGGGAACGGGAATGGCCGCGGCTTCCGGCTTAAGCTGCCGTGGCAGCAGAAGACGGCGTGATCGCTGCGTCTCACTGAATCCGACGGATGATTGGATTATCCAGGCCGGAGGCGTAGATCGCCTTCGGCCTGGCTGTTTGCCTCTCCGATTGGGGCAGCGAAGTTGGCCCCATGAGTCTTGACGGATACACGAGATTCGTGTACACTGTCGGCATGATCAAGAACATCACGTTTACGGCTGACGAAGCACTCATTGAGCAGGCCCGGCGGCGTGCAGTAACCGGTAACGCAACACTCAATGAGCTTTTCCGCGCCTGGTTGGCGCGCTATGTCGCCCAACCTGCGGCAGCCGACCAATATGTGGCGCTGATGGCTCGGTTGCGTCATGTGCATGCGGGGCGCCAGTTCAGCCGAGAGGAAATGAATGAGCGTCGTTGACCTGCGCGGCGTCTTTTTTCTGGATACAAACATTTTTGTCTACTCATTCGATCAGTCCGCTCCGCAAAAGCAGGCTATCGCGCAGCAGTTGATTCAGGAAGCCCTTCGTACACAGCGCGGCATTATCAGCACCCAAGTGATACAGGAGTTTCTTAGCATTGCCATTCGTAAATTCGCCCGCCCCTTTACCGTGTCTGAGAGCCGCGAATACTTGAAGACCGTGCTGCTGCCGTTGTGTAATCATTATCCGACCACAGATTTCTATGACCGCGCTCTGCTTTTGCAGGGAGAAACCGGTTTCTCGTTTTACGACGCCTTGGTTGTCACGGCGGCGGTAGAAACCAGATGTTCGTTGTTATTGAGTGAAGATCTTCAACATGGGCGGACTGTGAGGGGCGTCACGATTCACAACCCGTTCTTGGCGGCCTGAGTACCCTCATAGAAACGAGGCCCATCGTGCCCCGCACCTTCATCGCTCTTGACCTGGAGACCACCGGCCTGGATAAAGACCGCGACGCGATCATCGAGGTCGGCGCGATCAAATTCCGGGACGATGCGCCGGTGGATCGGTACAGCACGCTGGTCAATCCCGGCCGGCCCATCCCCTACGAGATCACCCAGCTCACCGGCATTACCGACCGCGACTTGGCCGGCAAGCCGCGTTTCGATCAGGTCGCCGCGGCCATCATGCGTTTCGTCGGGAGCGCGCCGGTCGTCGGTCACAATGTCAGCTTCGACCTGGGCTTCTTGCGCGCCCAAGGGCTGTTGACCGAGAACCTGGGGCTGGATACGTGGGAACTGGCGACGATCCTGATGCCGGGGCTGCCCGGTTACAGCCTGGGCGTGCTCGCCGAGCGGCTGGGACTGGGCATGGCGGGCCAACACCGCGCGCTGATGGATGCCGAGCGATCGGGACTGCTGTTCGTGCGGCTGACTGAATTGGCCGCCCGGCTGCCGCGCGCCGTGCTGATGGAGATCAACCGGCTGGCGCGGGAGAGCTTCTGGCCCCTGGCCGATGTCTTCCGCGACGCAGCGGCGGCGGCGGGGGTCACGCGCGGCGCGGCGGGGCCGCTCGGTCTGGAGCAACTTGCACCGAACAGCCCGCTCCTGCAGCCGGCGCGCCTCCTGGAGCCACTCTCACCGCAGGATCCGCTGGAGCCGATTGCCGCGGATGATCTGGCGACCATGCTGCGGCCGGGCGGCGCGTTCAGCCGGGCCTTCGCCGGGTTCGAGTTTCGACCGCCCCAGGTGCATATGCTCGAATCGGTGGCGCAGGCCTTCAACCAGGCGCACCACTTGATGGCCGAGGCCGGCACCGGCACCGGCAAATCGGTCGCCTACCTGATGCCGGCGATCGCTTACGCGGTCAAGAACGGCACGCGGGTCGTGGTCAGCACCAACACGATCAACCTCCAGGATCAGCTTTTCAAGAAGGACCTGCCCGACCTCCAGCAGATCTTGGGGGATGCCTGGGGCGTCGAGACGCCGTTCCGTGCGGCGCTGTTGAAAGGGCGCAGCAACTATCTGTGCCCGCGGCGTTTCGCGGCGTTGAAGGCGCGGTCTGGCCTGAGCGATGAAGAGCTGCGCATGATCGCGCGCGTCTTGGTCTGGCTGCCGATGACGACCACCGGCGACCAGGGGGAACTCGCGCTGCCGCAGCCGGCCGATCGCTTCGTCTGGAGCCAGATTTCGGCGGAGAACGAGGGTTGCTCGCTGGATCGCTGCCAGCGGGAGATGGGCGGCCGCTGCTTCTTTTACCGGGCGCGCAAACAGGCCGAGGCCGCGCACGTCATCGTCGTCAACCACGCGCTGCTGATGGCCGATGCGGCCACCGAGAATCGGGTCCTGCCGGAGTATCACCATCTGATCGTGGATGAGGCGCATCACCTGGAGGACGCTGTCACCGACCAGCTCAGCTTCCGGGCCGACAGCGGCATGGTGAGCCAACTGTTTGGCGCGATCCACCCGCGCGGCGGCCGGTCAGCCCAGGGCGCGGCCCGCGCCTCTGGCTTGTTGGCCGACGTTGACGAGATGATCCGCAACCGGCAGGTGCCTGCACAACTGACCGCGGTCATCCGCGATCACATCCTGCGTATCCAGGCCGACTGTGACGGCGTCCACCTGCGCCTGGAGGACTTCTGGCAGGTGATGGATGAACTCGTGCAGGCGTTTCGGCCACAGGCCGACAACAGCGACTACGATCTGCGCATCCGCATCACCGACGCGATCCGCGCCCAGCCGACGTGGGTCGAGGTGGAGGTTTCTTGGGAGAACGCCGGCATCACCTGGCAGACGTTGCTCAAGCGGTTGGCGGCGCTGCGCGAAGGGCTGGCCGACCTGGTCAAGGGCGGCCTCGCGCCGGAGGGGGTAGACGCCTTGATCGAGGGGCTGGACGCGGCCAACGGTCGGCTGACCGAGATGCACACCCAGATGGAAGCCTGGGTGATGAAGCCGGCCCAGAATGGCGTCTATTGGGTGGAGGCGGGGGCCAATCCCGGCCGCAACCGTCGAGTTACGCTGCGCTCGGCGCCCCTGCACATCGGCCCGTTGGTCCAGGAGCACATCTTGTTCCGCAACGAGACGGTGATCCTGACTTCGGCCACCCTGCGCACCGCCGGCAGCTTCGAGTACATCCGTGACCGGCTCTACGCCCAGGAGGCCGACACCGTCATGGTCGGCTCGCCTTTCGATTATAAGGCGAGCACCCTGCTCTACCTGCCCAGCGACCTGCCCGAACCGAACGCGCCGGGCTTTCAGGCCATCGTCGAGCAGGCGTTGGTCGGCCTGGCGAAGGCGCTCGGCGGCCGCACGCTGGCGCTCTTCACGGCCTACGCCCAGTTGCGCCGCACCGCCCAGGCCATCGTCCCGCCGTTGACCGAGGCCGGCATCACCGTGCTCAGCCAGGGCGGTGGCGGCTCGCGCCACCAACTGCTGGAGACGTTCAAGCAGTCCAAAGGCGCCGTCTTGCTCGGCACGCGCAGCTTTTGGGAGGGGGTGGATGTCATCGGCCCGGCCCTGAGCGCGCTGGTGTTGGTGAAACTGCCGTTCGCTGTGCCCACCGATCCGATTGTGGCCGCCCGCAGCGAGACGTTCGATGATCCTTTCTATCATTATCAGGTCCCCGACGCGATCCTGCGCTTCCGCCAGGGCTTTGGCCGTCTGATCCGCAGCAAGAACGACCGGGGGGTGGTTGTGGTGCTCGACAAGCGCGTCCAATCCAAAGGCTACGGCCGGCTTTTCCTCGAATCGCTGCCCGAATGCACGATCCACAAAGGCCCGCTGATGAATCTGCCCGCCGCCGCGCGCCAGTGGATAGAACAACCCTCGTAACTTGACACAGCCGCCGCTGTGGGTAAAATGTGAACATAGACCTCCGAGGTTTCGCAAAACCTCGGAGGTTTTACTGGCAAGAAGGAGAATTTTCAACTATGATGGGTGTCCAAGATCTGCGCAAGGGCGCGACCTACATCGAAGACAACGACCTCTGGCGCGTGTTGGAGTACGAGCATGTCAAGACCGGACGCGGCAACGCGACCATCCGGGTCAAAGTGCGCAATGTGCGCAGCGGCATGGCGCAGACCAAAACATATCCTTCCGGCAGCCGCGTGCAGGATATCCGGCTGGATCATGCCGAGGTGCAATACCTGTACAACGACGGCGATCTGTACTACTTCATGGACCTCGAAACGAGTGAGCAGCCGGTCTTGAACGCCTCCATGTTGGGCGACGCGGTCAACTTCATGACCGACGGCATCACACTGGAACTGGAGAGTTATGAGGGTGAGCCGATCAGTGTCGAACTGCCGACCTCGGTGGACCTCGAGGTGATCCGGACTGATCCTGGCTTTGCGGGTGACACGGCCACCAACGCCACCAAGCCGGCGGTCGTCAGCACGGGCTATCAGGCGCAGGTGCCGCTTTTCGTCAACATCGGCGACAAGATCCGGGTGGATACGCGGACGGGCGCTTATCTCACGCGCGTGTAGCGGCGGGGTCATCAGCCGGTAGTCGTCAGTTTGCTAACTTGATGGCTTCCTGCTATAATCTGACACGATCGGTGGAGCAAATGCCGGTCGTGCGCCACCCTAGCTCAATCGGTAGAGCAAGCGCTTCGTAAGCGCTAGGTTAACGGTTCGATTCCGTTGGGTGGCTCCTGTGGATGGCCCCGACCTTCACCGGTTGGGGCCTTTGTATATTTGCGATTCGTCACCCAGCAGCAGGCCGCATGACCGCCACTTCTGCCCCAACGCCACGCCGCCGCGATTGGCTCGACCGCCTCTGGCGTTTCGCCAGTTCCGGCCGCGTGACTCTGACGCTCCTGGCGCTCCTGGCCTTCACGTTGGCGCTCTCAGCCATCTTCCCGCAAGTGGCTGCCAGTCCCGACAGCGCGGAGTTGGAGCGCCAGCTCGGTTCGGTCGCGGCCGCATACCGGGAGTTGGGCGCGTTGTTGCGCGCGCTCGGTGTCTTTACGATCTTCACAGGCCCCTGGCTGCGCATTATCCTGGCTCTGCTGGTCTACAACTTGGCGTTGCGGCTGGCGGATCAACTGGCCGCGCTGGCGGCGAGCCGCCGGCCCATCACCGCGCCGCCGCCCCTGCGGCCGGGTTTGACCGCCGTCCACACGACCGCACCGGCCGTCCCCGAGCTGGCGCTGACGACGGTGCAAGAGGTGCTGCAAGCGCGCTATCCGTTGGTCGTCTCCGAGCTGGCGGCGGGCCAGGCGCGCGTGTATGGCCGGCGCGGCCGGCCGGCCGCGTTGAGCGGCGTCCTCATCACGCTCGGCCTGCTCCTGGGGCTGGCCGGGATGGCGCGCAATCTCACGACCGGCTGGCGCATCTCCGAGACGCCGATGGTGGCGCGCAGCGGCATCACGTTGCCCCTCGCCGGCGGGCCGCAGCTTATCCTGGAGCAGATCGCGGGAGAGGCGACGAATGCGACGGCTACGTTCACCCTCGCCTGGGCCGACGACCGGCGCCTCACGCTGCACACCGGCTATCTCCGACCGGCGCGGGCCGGCGATTTGTGGATCAGCCAACTCAGCGCGGGGCCGGCGCTCCAGGCGCGCGCCTTCAGCGGGACGCGGCCGCTGCAATTGCAATTGCTGGCCGACGGCGTCCGGTTTACACCGGAGGCCAGCGAGTTGATCCGTGTGCCTTTTCGGCAGGCGCAGCCGGAGCAGGCGTTTGCCATCCCCGCCCGCAACCTGACCTTCCGCGTCGTCAGCTACGACGCGCTGCCCGCGCAGGGGATCCAGGGGCCGGTCTTCCTGATCGAAGCCTATCATGGAGATGAGCCGACCCCCATCTTGACCAGGCTGGTGGAAACTGAGGCGATGCTGGCGATTGACGATGTGACGGTGGATCTGCGGCGCGACCGTCACGCCATCTTGGCCGTGGCCTATCTGCCGGGGATGCTCTTCTTGGGCCTGGCCGCGCTGTTTGGCCTGGCCGGCGTGGCGTTTGGCCTGGCATCGGGCTGGGGATACACCGAAGCCTGGGCCACCCTGGCCTACGGCGCGCCGGCGAACACACTGGTTTTTCGCACATCCGCGCCGCGGGCCGCGCGTGCAGAAGCGCAACGGCTCCTGTTGGCGGCCGAAGCCGCGTTTGGACGGTTCGGACCGTCCGCCGCCGGTCTAGCCGAAGCGCCGCCGCCCGCGGAAATCCCTGCGGCCGTGAGTCCAGAAGGCAGTTCACCGGCCCAACCTGTGCAGGAGGCTTGAACGGGATGGCCCACACGAAACCTATCACGATCGGGGTGGCCGGCGGCTCCGGCTCTGGCAAGACGACCGTCGCGCTGAAAATCCTGGAACGCGTTGGATTCGACCGAATCGCGTATCTGTCGCACGACGCCTATTACCGGGATGCCAGCAACCTGCCGCCGGCCGAACGCGCCCAACTCAACTTCGACCATCCCGACTCGCTCGACAACGATCTGCTGATCGGCCAGCTCAAGCAGCTCCAGGCCGGGCTGCCGGTCGAGACGCCCGTTTATGACTTCAAGACCCATTCACGCCTGGCCGAGACCCGCCGGATTGATCCCCAACCGGTGATCCTGGTGGAGGGCATCTTGATCTTTGCGGACAAAGGTCTGCGCGACTTGATGGATATGAAGATCTTTGTGGATACCGACTCCGACCTACGGTTCATCCGCCGCCTGCAACGTGACATCGGCGAGCGGGGCCGCGCGCCGGAATCGGTCATCCAGCAATATTTGCGCACCGTGCGGCCGATGCATCTGGAGTTCGTCGAGCCGAGCAAGCGCTACGCCGACGTGATCATCCCGGAGGGCGGGTTCAACGAAGTGGCGATTGACATGGTCGCGGCGCGGCTGCGGGCGTTGGTGGGGGAGACGGAGGCGGCATAGGATGCCGCGCCACTCGCCGGACTGGACAAAATGCCGGTTCTTGTGTTAGTCTAGGCTTAACGACTATGGGGTGGGCATCATGATATCGTTTTGGCAAGATCGCCGTGTACTTGTCACCGGCGCAACGGGACTGGTCGGGAGTTGGCTCACCAGAAGCCTGCACCAAGCTGGCGCCGACATCGTGTGCCTCGTGCGCGACTGGGTACCGCAGAGCGAGTTAGCCCGGTTGCATTTGATCGAGCGCGTGAAAGTCGTGCGCGGCGATGTGTGCGACCAGGCGTTGCTCGAACGTACCCTGGGCGAGTACGAGATCAATACGGTCTTCCACTTAGCCGCCCAGACGATTGTCAGCATCGCCAATCGCAATCCGATCTCCACCTTCGAGAGCAACATTCGAGGCACGTGGATGCTGCTGGAGGCCTGCCGGCGCAGCCCGGCTGTCAAGCAACTCGTCGTGGCCTCATCCGATAAGGCCTATGGCGACCAGGAAAAGTTGCCTTACGATGAGTTTACCCCGCTTCAAGGACGACACCCCTACGATGTCAGCAAATCGTGCGCCGATTTGATCGCCCAGATGTATGCCGTCACCTATGAGACGCCGGTGGTGATTACTCGCTGCGGCAATTTTTACGGCGGTGGCGATTTGAACTGGAACCGCATCGTCCCCGGTACAATCCGTTCGGTGGTGCGCGGCCAGCGGCCGGTCATTCGATCCGATGGGCAGTATGTGCGGGATTACTTCTACGTTGAGGATGGCGCCGCGGCGTATATGTTGTTGGCCGAAGCGTTGGCGGCCCGACCAGAGCTGCGGGGCGAGGCATTCAACTTCTCGAACGAAATCCAGATCACGGTTTTGGACCTTGTGCAGCGCATCCTGGGGCTGATGGGCTCCGATCTGCTGCCCGAAGTCCGCAACGAGGCCAGCAACGAAATCCGGCACCAATACCTCAGCGCGGCCAAGGCGCGGCAAGTGTTGGGGTGGCAGCCGTTGTTTACGCTGGATGAGGGGTTGATGCGGACTGTAGATTGGTATCGGAAGTTTCTGCGTCAGGAAAGCTGAAGGAGAAGTAACGATGGAACAGATTATCCGAGTTACGCACAAAGTTGATATGCGCGGGATGTTGCGGCTACGCGTTCCCGAATTGCGTGGGATGGAAATCGAAGCCATCATCTTGCCGCGACTGCGCGATGTTCCGCCTGACGCCTTGGAGCGCGCCCGCTTGCAAGCTCAAACGGGGTTCGCCACCCAAGTTTTGGCTGATCCGGCTGAGGATGTCTGGAATGACCTCTAGTGTTAGCGCGGGCGGCATTTACAAGCTGCCATACCCGTTCACAGATCTCTCCGGGCAAAAAGCGCGCCCCGCACTCGCGTTGAGCGAACCAGACGCGAACGGTGATGTGCGCTTTGCCTTTATCACGACGAAATCGGTCACAGGCGGCGCTGGATTGGCGTTGAGCGCGTCGGACTTCATCGGCCCGGCTTTGCCCCTGCCCAGTTTTTTGAGGTTCGACAAGATCATGCTGCTGCATTGCAGTTTGATCATCAAACCATTGGCGCAGTTGACGTCTCATGCGATGGCGAACGTTCACCGCCAGATGATTTTGGCGCAGGTGCCAGCTTTTCATGCCTACAAGTCTGCGGGTCGGTCTTTTCGCCCTGGCGCTGACCTGGTGCATTATGCCGGCCGCGTTTTCGATGAGACCGAGCTGGTCAACCTGGTGGATGCCAGCCTGGATTTTTATCTGACGGCCAACCGCTACGCCGAGCAGTTCGAGGCGGACTTCGCCGGCTATTTCGACCTGGGCAACGCCCTGCTGGTCAACTCCGGCTCGTCAGCCAACCTGGTGGCGGCCACCACGCTCACCTCGCCCAAGTTGGGCGACCGACGGCTGCGGCCCGGCGATGAGGTCATCACGGTCGCGGCCGGTTTCCCCACGACCGTCGCGCCGCTCCTGCAGAATCAACTCGTGCCGGTCTTCGTAGATGTCAACCTGGGCGATTACACCGCCATCCCCGAACGGCTGGCCGAAGCAGTCGGCCCGAAGACGCGGGCGATCATGATGGCGCACACGATGGGCGTGCCGTTCGACCTGGACGTGGCGACGCAACTGGCCCGCGATCACGACCTGTGGCTGGTGGAAGACAATTGCGATGCGCTCGGCTCGCGCTGGCGCGGGCAGCTCACCGGCACGTTCGGTAATTTGGCGACGGTCTCGTTCTACCCCGCGCACCACATCACCATGGGCGAAGGCGGCTGCGTCGTCACTGATGATGAATTGCTGGCGCGCATCGCGCGCTCGGTGCGCGATTGGGGCCGCGACTGCTATTGCGCGGGCGGCGAGAACAACACCTGCGGCGTGCGCTTCGCCCAGCAGTTCGGTTCGCTGCCGGTCGGCTACGATCACAAGTATGTCTACAGCCACATCGGCTACAATCTGAAAGTCACGGATATGCAGGCGGCCATCGGCTGCGCACAACTGGCGAAGCTGGCTGGCTTCATCGCCCGGCGCAAGGCCAATTTCGCCCGACTGACCGAGCTGCTGCGGCCCTACGAAGATCGTCTGCTCCTGCCGCGTGCTGCGGCGCACGCCGACCCGTCATGGTTCGGCTTTGTCATCACAGTGCGGCCGGGCGCCGGCTTTATGCGCAACGAGCTCACCCGCTTCCTGGAAGCCAATCGCGTGGAGACGCGCAACCTGTTCAGCGGCAATCTGCTCCGCCACCCGGCCTACCAGGACATCCCGCATCGCGTGGTGGGCGACCTGACCCATACTGATATTGTGATGAATGACACCTTTTTCATCGGCGTCTATCCGGGGCTGGATGACGCACAGTTGGACTATGTGGGAGATGTGTTTGGCCGGTTCATGCAGGGAGAGCGGGTGAGGTAGTGGCTACCGCGCAGAAACTCCGGTGCCAGGTC
>Ga0247840_10007993_pt1 | contig 14392 bp, 13 predicted proteins | sample LaCruzMarch2015__FD_192404 | JGI IMG/M metagenome (GOLD analysis project Ga0247840, IMG submission 192404) | Freshwater microbial communities from meromictic Lake La Cruz, Castile-La Mancha, Spain - LaCruzMarch2015_17m | ecosystem: Environmental > Aquatic > Freshwater > Lake | place: Spain...
GGCGCACAACAAGTTCGTAAATTGATTCCCGATTGTATTTCAATTTTTATTTTGCCGCCGTCAATCGAGGCATTGCGCGAACGTTTAGAGGCTCGCGGCAAAGACGATGCCGAAATTATCGCTCGCCGAATGCGCGATGCCGTCACTGAAATGAGCCATTATCCTGAATTTGATTATTTAATCGTGAACGATAATTTTAACGTTGCATTAGAGGCAATCAAAAGCATCGTTGTCACTAATCGCTTGAAACAAACTCACCAAGCGCAAGCCTTACAACCGCTACTGTTGAATTTATTGGCGTAGCATTTTGAATTCACGAATTTCAAATTCAAATGGAGTTTTGATGCAACGCCCTTTTCAAACCATTGGCATTATTGGAAAACCAAGTGATTCGGAAATTACCGACACGATTACACGAGTTTGTACTTATTTAGTTGCCGAAAATTACCGTGTTTTGGTGGCAGAAAATAGCGCGAAGTTTGTCCAAAATATCCGCATACAAGCCTGCGATATTTCAGAATTCGGTGAACATTGTGACGTTGTCATTGCATTGGGCGGCGACGGCACGTTTTTAGCCGCTGCTCGTGCAATTGTCGCACACGATATTCCGTTAATCGGTGTAAATTTGGGACGTTTAGGTTTTTTGGTGGACATTTCGCCTACTGCGTTACCAGAAACGCTGGCAGAAATGTTGGCAGGACATTTTAGCGAAGAAAAACGTTATTTGTTACGCGCCAAAGTTGTCCGCGATAACAAAATTATTCACGAAGAAACGGCGGTAAATGAAGTCGCAATTCACCGCTGGATTACGCCGAGCATGATTGAAATTATTACTAAAATCGACGGCGTATTTTTGAATTCACAACGTTCTGATGGCTTGATTATCGCAACGCCGACAGGTTCAACCGCTTATTCATTGTCAGCGGGAGGACCTATTTTGTATCCATCGTTAAACGCGCTGGTTTTAGTACCACTCAATCCACACACGTTATCAAATCGTCCGATTGTGATTCATGATTCGGCAGAAATCGAAATCAGTTTTTGCCAAACCAAACAACAAATCAACGCGCTCGTTACTTGCGACCACATTGAAATTCCCGACGTGTTAATTAGTGACAAAATTTTGATTAAAAAAGAACCGTTTCCGATTCGAATTTTGCATCCGAATGGACACGATTTTTTTGAAATTTTGCGAAATAAATTAAATTGGAGTTACTGAAAAATGAACAGCGTTGAATTATTTAGGTGTTTAGATGATTGAAAATTGGCGAGTAGCATTTTTACTTTATTTCAAACCAGTCGTGTTCGGCATGGTAGCACTCGGTTTTTCTGCTGGCTTACCTTACCAACTCATTTTTTTTACCTTTGCATTTTGGTTACGAGATGTAGGCGTTGATCATGCCACTATTGGTTTTTTGAGTTGGATTGGCGTGCTTTACGCGCTGAAAATATTTTTATCATTTGTTGTTGATCGATTCCCTTTACCGATATTAACCCGATGGCTTGGCAAGCGGCGCAGCTGGATGTTGTTTGCTCAAATTTGCATTACGGCGGGGTTAGTCGGAATGAGTTTTCATGATCCAATCACACAACTTCCACAATTAACTTTTCTGGCAATTGCGATTATTTTCGGTTCTGCAATTCAAGATGTAGTCGTTGATGCTTATCGTATTGAAGCCGTGAATGCCGATTATCAAGGTGCAATGTCTGCTGCGTATGTTGCTGGCTATCGTATTGCTTTATTAACGTCAGGAGCGGGTGCGCTGTATATTGCCGAGTATAGCGATTGGAAGACCGCTTATTTTTTGATGGCTAGCACGATGACTGTTGGTATTGTTGCAACGCTTCTTATCAAAGAACCAAACCATCCAGTTGTTGAAAATGAACCGTTGTTCGATAACGTGTTAAAAAACGTATTAAGCCCGTTTATTGAATTTTTCCAGCGGAATGGTCGTGGTTGGGGATTTGTGATTTTGCTGTTTGTGGGTATTTACAAAATGAGTGACATTACTCTTGGTGTTATGTCTAGCTCGTTCTACCTAGATTTAGGCTTTACTAAATCAGAAATTGCGAATGTAACCAAAGTATTCAGTTTTTTTGCCGCAATTGTTGGCGCAACATTTGGTGGAGTATTGGTCGTACGTTACAGTGTTGTAAAACCACTTTTATTCGGAACAATAGCGGCATCTGTTACTAATTTGTTATTTGTTGCCTTGGCGGTAAGCAAACCAACTTTAACGTGGCTAGCAATCGTTGTGACAGCAGATAGTTTTTTTGCAAGCATGGCGACCACTATTCTCATTGCATATTTATCAAGCCTTATCAGCAAAGAATATACTGCCACACAATACGCATTATTTAGTTCACTCATAACATTGCCTTCACAGGCGGTAGGCGGCTTTTCAGGGATGATTGTTGAGTATTATGGCTACCCAATTTTTTTCACTTACACGACTTTAGTAGGCTTACCCGCTATTTTTCTGGCCATAATTTTAACTCGCAAAAAATACAGTAATTCTGATTGATAATTGCCGAAGTAGAATTTTTGAATAAAAATGCAAAAAAATGTAGCACAATTTAATTTTTTCTATATAATGCGCGGCTTACCAAGTTATTGCCTTGGTGGCGAAATTGGTAGACGCAAGGGACTTAAAATCCCTCGTTCGAAAGGACGTGCCGGTTCGACTCCGGCTCAAGGCACCATAAATTAAGAGCTCCTCATTTTTGTGAGGGGCTTTTTTTATGACTAAATAGCGAAAAACCACCACCTCTTTCAGGATGAAGACGTAATCAGCTTAATTTCAAATCTCTCTCACAGTATACAAAATCTATCTGACGTTAAATCTCTCGCGACTGTTATTCGAAGACATTTACATTTCATTTTGTAGCTTTCAATAAAACCTTCTTAACGTTAACTTTTTATGAATGAAACCTTAAATGCTTTAACAACACTCCGCGATTATATGCGCTGGGCTTCAAGTCGTTTCACAGCTGAAAAACTCTCTTTCGGTCAAGGTACGACCACCGCATTAGACGAAGCGGTTGCGCTAGTTTTATTTGCGGTGAATCAACCGTATCACTTGTCCGCGAGTTTTTTTGATTGCGTATTAACACTTGAAGAGCGAAAAACCGTTTTGAATCTAATCGAACGCCGCATTAACGAGCGCATTCCCGCTGCGTATTTAACGAAAGAATCTATTTTTATGGGTTTGTCATTTTACGTTGATGAGCGTGTTTTAATTCCTCGTTCGCCTGTTGCAGAATTGATTGAACAACGTTTTGAACCCTGGGTTGAAGAAGATTCTGTCGAAAACATTTTAGATTTGTGTACAGGCAGTGCGTGCATTGCGATTGCTTGCGCGTATGCGTTTCCGAATGCGATTGTTGATGCCGTCGATTTGTCGCCAGAAGCCTTAGAAGTAGCTGAAATTAACATTGAAAAACACCAACTTAGCGAAACCGTTAATACCTATTATTCTGACTTGTTCAACAAATTACCACCGACAAAGTACGACATAATTATCAGCAATCCGCCATACGTTTGTTTGAATGAATGGGAGAATTTGCCTCCCGAATTTCATGCCGAACCCGATGTCGCATTCAAAGGCGGAACGTCAGGATTAGATTTAGTATTGCGAATTTTGAGTAACGCGAAAGAGTATTTAAGTGAGCAAGGAATTTTAATTATTGAAGTTGGCAGCAGCGCAGAAACCTTACAAAATTTATTACCAGACGTACCATTTTACTGGCTCAATTTTGAACGTGGTGGTGATGGCGTATTTTTGCTAACGGCAGAACAAGTTTTTGAATATCATCCGCTATTTTTAAAGATACTAGAAAAACAGAACCGATTATGAAATCCCAAATACTTGGCATTTATGAAGCGAGGCATTGTCAAACTGCGTCCATGCAAAAAAGCGTAGTTTTTAAAAAACTGCTTTGGCATTAAGAATCTCATTTAAAAGGGCTATTTTTGCCGCCTAAATTTATTTCGTTTACCCTGAAAGAATCAACTCTAGGACGAATTTACTACCAAAATAGCCCAGCAATAAGAGCAAAAATCCCGCTAAAATCCAATTTACCGCCACTCGTCCGCGCCACCCATAGAGTCTTCGACCAATTAAAATTGCACAAAAAATACCCCACGCGAATAAAGACAAAATCGTTTTATGTACTAAATGCTGTGCAAACAAATTATGTAAGAACAAAAAACCTGTTCCTAACGATATTGTCAGCACACACACGCCTGCTGTAATGAGTTGAAATAACAATGTTTCCATTGTCAGCAATGATGGCAATAATAAGCTGAAGTGGGAAGGCGGGTGCTGTTTTAATTGATATTCTTGAATAGCCAATAAAATAGCCTGTACGGCAGCAATCGTTAATAAACTAAAAGCGAGTATCGATGTCAAAATGTGCATCTCCATTTCCCATCCGATGTGTTCTGATAATACATGTGGTGGAGAGTTAAAGGACGCATCTAACGCTAAAATTATCGCCGCTAACGGAAATAAAAGTAATCCTAATTTTTCAACTGGTTTTGCAATGACGGTGAGCAAAAGTATCACCATAACGCCAAGTATATTTAATGACGCGACACTTAATATACTGAAACTAAAGCCATTTTGTCGTTCGCAAAGCATGGCGATATAAAGTGTATGTAAAAACACCGCAACCCAAGCTGAAAATAATGGTTTACGCGAAGACACCCTTCGGCGCGACTGCCAGATAACTAAAACTGTGCTGATGCTATATGCCAACACAGAACCAAACGCAATAAATTTCAACATGACACAATCACCGATTTTTTGATATTCGGCAAATAATACCCTGCTTTCGAATCACAGGCAGTGTTTCATTTGTGTTGATCGTATTTATTTTTTTGAATGCTTCTCTTCTCGATAATGTTAAGCCAATGCTTTGCCATTTTTGATCGATAGCGTGCCAAATCGAATGCTGGCATTTTTTAGAACCTGCGAAAACTTGACCTATAATTTTAACCACTATGCGGTTAGAATCATCCGCTGTTACTCAACTATTCTTAAAAAGGAAAAATATGACCGCCGAAAATATACCTTGGACACGCGAAGAATTTGAAGCGCAATTGCGCGGTATGGAAAATTTGTATCACATTTACCATCCGTATCATTTGTTGATGAACGACGGAAAACTCACGAAAGCACAATTGCAAGGCTGGGTCGCAAACCGCTTTTATTATCAAGTTTGCATTCCGATTAAAGACGCGAACATTTTGGCGAATTGTCCTGACCGCGAAACCCGTGCGAAATGGACACAACGCATTTTGGATCACGACGGACATCCTGGCGACGTAGGCGGCATTGAAGCGTGGATACAATTAGGAATTGCGGTTGGTTTGACACGCGAAGAAATTACCTCGTTAAAACACGTTTTGCCAGCAGTGCGTTTTGCGGTTGATGCGTATGTGAATTTTGCTCGTCGCGCAGAATGGCACGAAGCGGCGAGTTCGTCTTTAACCGAATTATTCGCGCCAAAAATTCATCAACAACGTTTAGATAATTGGCCCACACATTACCCGTGGGTTGAGCCTGAAGGTTATGCGTATTTCCGCAAACGTTTGACCGAAGCGCGACGAGATGTAGAACACGGTTTAGAAATTACGCTCGATTGGTACAAAACCCGCGAACAACAAAATCGCATGGTTGATATTTTGAAATTCAAACTTGATGTTTTATGGTCAATGGCAGATGCAATGTATCTTGCTTATATTCACGAAATGCCACCGTATTTCAACGTTGAAAAATAGTTGACGCTGGCGCAGACAACATTCATGACATTAAAAAAAATTCTTCGTACGCCGTTTTTACCGATTTGTTCAACGACCTTCCTTTACGCATTTTATTACGCGATTAGCGTTTTACAATTTGACGTTCAAATTTTGCCAGAGCGCGTACTTTATGATTTTTTCGCGCAGTTAATTTTTGCATATATGTTATTTGCGGTATCGCGGCGAGCCTGGATTTTTATCGTTTTACACACGCTTATCATGGGCATTTTGTATTTAGGTAATCCAATTAAAATCGCCTTTTTTGGTGGGCCAATAATGCCCGACGATGTTTTTTCGTTACGTTCGCTATTGTTGATTTTAGAAGGTTGGAAATTTTTTGCCCTAGCGTTGCCATTAGTTGCGCTGGCATTTTTAGCCATCGTAAATATCAAAATGCGAACATGGAAAAATTATGCTGGCGGTGTATTTGCAGGGATTTTTACGCTAACTACGTTGTATCAACCAAATTCAATTGTGTATCCAATCGATACTTACATCGGCACGAAAGAATGGGATCAGCGTTCAAATTATTTGTGGCAAGGCGCGACGATTCACACGGTACTTGAAACGGCGCGTTATTTTTTGATTGCTGATGAACCGCCTGATGCCGATGAAGCACGTCAAGCTGCCCAATTTTTAGCACAGCATTCGCGTTCAAATACCTTTGAAGAATTCACGCCGCGCAACGTGCATATCGTGTTACTTGAATCGTTTTGGGACGTAAATAATTTGAAAAAAGTGAAATTTAGCAAAAATCCGTTGTCAGACAATTTTCGTCAATTGTGGAAAAGTTCGGGTAATTCAACCGCTGAAGTGCCAGTTTTTGCAGGTATGACAGCGAATTCCGAGTTTGAAGTGTTATGTGGTTTTCCCGTAACGAAAAATACGGTGAAATTTGAACGGCAGCTATTGAATGAAGTGCCGTGTTTGCCGCGATTATTGGCGGATAAAGGTTATAAAACAGTGGTGTCACATCCAAATATCCCCGTGTTTTGGAATCGAGTGAACGCTTACCATCGAGTCGGATTTCAAACGTATTGGTCAGAAAAAGACTTTGTTTTAGATGACATAAACCGCGAATTTTTGGGCGACAGCTCGTTGTATCGTCAGGTTTTAGAAAAAATTTCGGACACGCTAACTGAGAAAAAACCGTTATTGGATTATGTAGTGACCTATTTCGGACATTGGGATTATCCGTTGAATGAAAACCGTCCGCCACAAATTACCAGCACCTCAAATGTAGACGAAGTGACGGCGTATGCGAACACGACTTTTTACAAATCGAGTGAATTTGTTGATTTTGTAAAAGCACTACAAAAACGTGATCCGAATGGAATTATTGTGGCGTTTGGCGATCATTTACCCTTTTTAGGTGAGAATTTTGCAGGTTATGTGGAATCGGGGATTTTGACTAATAGTCGCGGAGAATTTTCAGATGCGATGTTTAAAACTTACGTCAATACGCCACTGTTGATTATCGACGGTGAAAGAGGCGCGTTAAAAGTGGGACGCTTACCCTTGTATGAAGTGCCAAAATTGATTTTGAATTTGTTGCATTTGAATCAGCCAACGATTATGGATTTCGCCGCACCGCTGGATAATCGGCGGATTCGTCCATTGGTGGGATTACATTTTGAAGAGTTTGGCGACGGACGAATGAATGTTTGTAAAGAACCGCCCTATTCACCTGAGTGCCAGCAATCATTGACGTGGTTGGAGGCGGTAAAAACCGTGAGTAATGATTTATTTATTGGGCGACAATTTACTCGTCCTTAAAGCAATTCCAGCGCGAACATTAACGCATCTTCGCGTCCGCCATTTCCCGCTGGGTAATAGGCTTTTCGCACGCCGATTTCGTTAAAACCGATAGAATAATAAAGTGCGATTGCGCCTATGTTTGTTGGGCGCACTTCTAAAAACATTTGTTCGGCGTGTTTTTTAGCAATCGAAATTAGATATTCCAAAATTTTGCGTCCAATGCCTTGTTTTTGCTCTTTCGGTGAGACGCACAAATTCAAAATATGAGCTTCACCAACCGCCATCGACATAATTCCGTAACCTAAAATATCGTCACCTAATTCGCAAACCCAACAGTGGTAGCGAGTATTCAAACAATCTCGAAAAATATCCTCACCCCACGGAAAATGGTAACTTGCTCTTTCAATTGCCACGACTTGCGGTAAGTCGGAACGGTTCATTTTTCGCAAGCGCATCAGTTCTTTGCGTCCAATTGAATCAGGAAAAACTTTGGCATAAAACTCCACATCAGCATCATAAATAATAAAATCTTTTAAACGGTCTAATAATCCACGCATTTTTTACTCTCAAATTACATTGCCGCGCGAATGGCATCGACCATATCATTGGTAAGTGGTTGACGACGATGATCTAAAACCACACCATCCATTTGCTGTGCGAATAAAACAGCGGTTGCAACGTAATCATCAAACACGGTTTGCGGGTCATCTAAACCGTCCATTTGCATAAAAAACACCACGCCTGGGCAATAAAAACTTTCTAAATCTTTATCGGGAAATGTTCCAGGTTCAACCATGCTTGCTACGCCAAAATGCACAAAACGCTTTTCATCAATTCGTTCAAAAATTTTCATGCTGCCATATTCCAAGCCTAAACCTTCTAATACATGAAAAACATCGGCAACATTAAAATCCTCATGTCCTTTTGTAATGACACTAAATTGAATTATTGCGGGCGAGACCGACGGACGTTGTGGAAGTTCTTCGTCATGATGAAGCTCTTCATGTTCATGTTCAAATTCGTCTTCAAATTCTTCCACAATTTCATCGTGTTTTTCGAGATCAATTTGTGGCGGAACTTTTTGACGCGGCTGCATTTTTTGAGCAACTGCATTTTTCAGTGTTTGCGTAATGGATGGTTTTTTTGTCGATTCTAATTCATCATCGTCAAATTCATCGTCATCATATTCGTCGTCAAATTCGTCGTCGTAATCTTCGTATTCTTCGTCTTCTGCTTGTTTATTTTTCAGGTACGCCGATACAATCATCGCCACCATGATAATTAAGCCTGTTCCAATAATTGCTATTCTTAATAATTCTTTGTCCATTAAACTTCTGCCAAATTCACCGCGTTTTCAATATCTACCACGACCATGCGAGACACACCGCGCTCTTTCATTGTCACACCTGCTAACTATTCTGCTGTCGCCATTGTACCTGTATTGTTCCAAATGTATAAAAACTGACCGATACCATTCGTGGTTAACATTCACTTGCTTCAAACAATACCGCCTGATTTCTCCCACTATTTTTTGCTATGTACAACGCTTCATCTGCCTGATGAATTAAATCTTCAGCCAATTTATGTGTCGATGGCATTCCTACTGCCACACCGATACTTAATGTTACTTTTCCAAAGTCTGAGGTAGCATGAGGTAAGTTTAAATCGCTCAACACACGACAAGCATTTTGAGCAACAGTTAATGCCGCCTTACCGTCCGTAGTCGGTAAAATCAGTGCGAATTCTTCACCGCCATATCTTGCAACAAAATCGCCGCCCCGTTGTGCGGTACACGCTAACAGTTTCGCCACTTGTCGCAAACAATCATCCCCAGCTTGATGTCCGTAATAATCGTTATATTTTTTAAACCAATCGACATCAATCATTGCAATCGCCAATAAATTGTTCATTCGGCTAGCACGCTGCCATTCACGCGCCAATTGTTCATCAAAATAACGGCGATTCGGAATGCCTGTTAAACCGTCGGTAATCGCCAAACGCATCAGTTTTTCGCGTGAACGTTTTAATTCAAGTTGATTTTTGACTCGAATTTTTACAATACCAGGACAAAACGGTTTGCTGATGTAATCCGCCGCGCCAATTTCTAAACCACGAATTTCTTCTTCAAAATCGCTATGCGCGGTAATAAAAATAATCGGAATTTCTGCCGTCAACGGCTCTCTTTTTAACAGTTCGCAAACTTGATAACCGTCCATTTCTGGCATCATGACATCAAGTAAAATGAGGTCTGGTCGTTCTTGCAAGGCAATTTCTAAGGCTTTTTTACCATTTGTTGCAAATAAAATGTCGTAACTATCATCAAATAAATTCGCCAATAAACGAATGTTATTCGGATCATCATCAACAACTAATAAACGTGATACGACAATATTTGAGTGCATCGTAGACTATCTCTGTAGGCAAAAGTTAATGTGTTCTAATACAAGCAACGCGGCTTGAAAATCTAACGACTCTAAATGTATGATCAATTTTTGAATTTCTTTGTCGAAACCATAAAGGTGTAAGTGCGGTTTCAATTGTTCAAATAATTCCAGTGCGTTGAAATGGTTGCCACTTAGTGCTTCCTGCCATTGCGTTAATAATTCCGAAAGCTCTTCTACATTTAATCGTTCGGTTTCGCTCAATTTATATTCATTTAACAACGGTGGCAATAATGCCGTCGCGTTAATTGCGATCGTTAAGGATTTTGTAAAATCTGACACCAGCCCGTCAAGATTCTCGAATTTTTCACTGTGTATGGCAGATTCCAACTCGGTCGCAGCTTGTCTTAAATCTTGCGCCGCTAACGTCCCCGCTACACCTTTAATCGAATGGGCTAGATATTCAATTTGCGTGAATTCTTTTTCTACTAACCATTGCTCTAATTGCGTTACGGAATCCTTATAACGTAGCGCGAAACTTAGCAACAATTGATGCAATAATCTAGGGTTATCACCCGAAAATTTGATGGCTTGTACTAAATCGAATGGCGGTAATTCCGTTGGCAAGCTGCTTAATATAACCTTAATCGGTTGCTTAACCATTTCTGCATCGACTTTTAACCAGCGATTCAAAATACCAATCAATTTGTCTATTTCAATCGGCTTCGTTAAATGGTCATTCATGCCCGCCGCTAAACTTTTTTCTTTATCGCCTTGCATCGCGTGAGCAGTCATTGCCACGATGGGTAAGGTTTTTAATGATGGTTCAGCGCGAATAAGCCGCGCAGCAGTTAAACCATCCATCACAGGCATTTGAACATCCATCAAAATTAAATCAAAGGGTTCTGCTAAAGCAAATCGCACCCCTTCTTGTCCATTTTTCGCCACGATAACGTTTAAATTCATCGATGCTAATAATTCCATTGCGACTTGTTGGTTAATTTCATTGTCTTCGACCAACAAAATGCGCTGTGCGCCGTAATGCGGATGAAGACTATAAATTTTTTCAGCCTCGTCAGAATGTATAGTTTGATTTGATGAACGCTCTAAAACCACATTGAACGAAAAACAACTACCTTGACCCAAAACACTCGTTACGGAAATATCACTTCCCATCAATTCAGCAAGCTGTTTTGAAATCGTTAAGCCCAAACCCGTTCCGCCATATTTTCGCGTCGTAGAAGTATCGGCTTGAGCAAACGGTTGAAAAAGTGCGTCAATTTGCTCAGGATTCATGCCAATGCCGCTATCTTGCACAGAAAAACACAATTCAGAAGTCGTTTCATTACTGTTTTTTTGTTCAACGCTAACGGTAATATGACCGTGTTCTGTGAATTTCACCGCGTTGCTGACTAAGTTAATCAGAATTTGTCCTAAACGAAGCGAGTCACCAACAAAATAACGCGGCGCATCGGGTGAAATGACAAATGCAAGTTGGATATTTTTTTCATCCGCCTTTATTTTGAGAATGTCGTTCAAATGCTCAAACACTTTTTCCACTGAAAAATCGGCGTTTTCTAAAGCTAATTTACCTGCTTCAATTTTAGAAAAATCCAAAATGTCGTTAATAATCGTCAATAAAGATTGTGCCGCAGTTTCGATTTTATTCAAATAATTCCGTTGTTTTTCGCTTAAATTCGTAAGCTGTGCTAAATGCGCCATACCCATAATGGCATTCATTGGCGTACGAATTTCGTGACTCATATTGGCTAAAAACTCCGATTTTGAGTGATTTGCCATATCTGCCGAGTTCAAGGCTTTTTGTAAATCTAGCGTTTGTTCATCAACAATATCTTGTAAATGGTTAAGATGATGCGACAACGCACTTTCCGCCGCGTCTCTTTTTTCGAAACTGATATTAAGTTGTGTCAACATTTCGTTAAACGCATCAACAACACGCCCAAATTCATCATTACTTTCTTTGGTGACTTGAAGGTAATAACTTTTTGAATCCGTAATGTGATGAATAAAATTGGCAAGTCGTATAATTGGGTTTGAGACAATTCGTTGCAAATACAGCGATAAATACAGAGCGATAAACAATGTAACGCAAAATGCCACGAAAATAATCCCCATATAATCCTGTAATTTTTGATCCAATGACGCGAAATTCGCACGCAATACCAAGTAACCCAAAACATCCCCATTCAAATAAACAGGCTGAACAATTTCGACAAAATTTTCAACTTGTTTCAAATGCTCGGCGTGACTAATTTCACCTTCTTGAAAAATCACTTTATCGTGATAAATTTCTTTGCGGTAAGCGTCTAAAAGTTGCTGTTGTTGATTGTACAAACCTGCATAAAGTACATCGGGATTGTGTTTGAGTGCGCCCAATGTTTTTCGCGTGGTCGAATCGTCCATAAACGCCAGCGAAGCTAAACTATTTTCGGCAATAATTTCGACTTGTGTTTGTAAATTGCTGATTAAATCACGTTTCACGAATGTCATTTCGTAAAAAAACAAAATACAACTAAACGCCACTAACGCAATACAGCTGCTTAATGCGGTGATAAAAATAATTTTTAATTTAATCGATCTATTTCGCAAAATCATGGTCGTGGCTCTTTTGAAAGTGACAACAATTGCGAACTGATTTTTAAGCCAGACGTTAATGCGGCTGCATTATTGATAAAAAAGCGAATTTTTTGATCATCTTCGAACAAATAGATAATGCCTTGCTCAAGAATGTTTTTTTGTGTGCTGACAGAAAGAATCGGTTTTTTATGAATTTGTGCGAGTAAATCCATTGAAACACTGTTTGGAAAATAAATGAGTTGGCAACTATCCAAATTTGATTCTGCCGTAATCGATTTAACTTCAACTTGTGATGCGCCCAGCATTTTTCCGACATAGGCGTGTTGCAACAACTCACTGAAATGAATGTCCTCATAAACGCAATAAGTAAAAACGGGGAGTTTAATTGCCCATTCGGTGAATTGACTAAAATGAAATAAATACGCAATTTTGATTTTATTTTCACGTTCGGTCGAATCATCCGCCGCGTAGCTCGCAGGTATAGAATAAAACGAAATTCCTGCAAGTAAAATCAATAAGCGTAGGATTCGTAGCAAAAATATAATCACAACTTTGCAACTGAAAAATAGAGAGCGTGTAACCATTTTAGTAAGATAAACCAACAGTGAAATATAAGCGGCGTGTTTCTTGCGGCATGTGCGGCAAACCACCACTAAAACCATCAGTCACATCAAATACATAGTATTTTGTGTCGAGTAAATTTGTAACACCTAAATCAACACTCCATTCTGCGGATTTTAAGGGCAGAACATAATGCAAATTTGCATCAAAAATTGTTGCGCCGTGTATTGTCCCGCCTTTGTATTCCGAATTAGATTCATGTGAGCGTATCTTGTCGAACCAGCGACCTGTAAAACGAGCGGTAAATTTATCAAAATTGTAAAGTAAGTTGCTTTTAATCATGTGTTCTGGCGCGTTAGTCATTCCGACTAGTTGATCTAATTTTTGAGAATCTTGTTCACCTGTTGTGAACATATAACTTGTGTCTGTACTGAAACCGAAAGCTAATGTTTGTTTGTCGCTAATTTGAAATCCCTGTGTTGTCAATGTCGCTAAATTTGCATTGTAATTGGGTCGTCCCGTAAAAGCGTTATCAACGACTCTAATAATATCTGTACCGTGCGTGTAAAATCCTGACACTTTCAACGTATTGTTTTTAAATGGCTCAAGATTAAAACCCAATTCGCTGGTCATGAGGTATTGGGGTTTTAAATTTAGATTTGGTCGGCTATAAATGAGGTCTGAGGGCATATTCCATGTTTCGTACATTAAGTATGGCGATGGCGTGAGAAAAGAAGTTCCCCACGAGCCAAAGAAGCGCAGGTCTTTCATGGCTTGCCATGAAAATCCCAAACGCGGACTGAAATTAGGCGAAAAAAGTGAATTTACATCCATTCGTAACGAACCATTTAACGCTAACGATTCGGTTAAATCGTAATTTAATTGGCTATAAATAGCGTAATTTTGATAATGGATACAGTATTTTGGAATTCGCGTATCGTTATATTGATTTTTGGGCTGTGAATCCATGAAACTTAATTCAATTCCCGTTAGCCAATTTATATCGCCTTTTAAATAAGCCAGAGTTTCAGAAAAACGCACCGCATCACCAAACCATGAAATCGGTGCTGTGACTCCCCAAGAACGGTAGCTTGAATCGTTCGATAATTCATTACTTTCATAACTTACACTGGTTTTCGCTTGCCAAAATGGATTGATGTCTAAATTATAAGTCGCATTCGCGACCTGATTAAACCGCGTCTACGCAGAAAATCGTAGTTTTTCTTGTTCAGAACAAAGTGAATTTTTTACCCAAAGCCGATCAGCAATCTCAAGAGGTGAAGTATTC
>Ga0247840_10007995_pt1 | contig 14390 bp, 6 predicted proteins | sample LaCruzMarch2015__FD_192404 | JGI IMG/M metagenome (GOLD analysis project Ga0247840, IMG submission 192404) | Freshwater microbial communities from meromictic Lake La Cruz, Castile-La Mancha, Spain - LaCruzMarch2015_17m | ecosystem: Environmental > Aquatic > Freshwater > Lake | place: Spain...
GGTGAAACATTTAATGGCCGCGTTACCAAGATGTCAAATGCCATGGATGAAGCATCGCGCTCAGCTGATGTAGAAATAGAAGCGGCTAACCCCGGTAATAAACTTAAACCCGGGATGTTTGCCAATGTAAACATTATAATCCGCTCAAAGCCGGAAGCTCTTTCTATCCCCAGAGATTCCCTTGCCGCTACCGGTGAAATGAACTATGTTTTTGTTGTAGATGCTTCGGGGGTGGCCAGGAAAAAGAATGTTAAAATCGGCATTATACGCGAAGCCGACGCTGAAGTGTTGAGCGGCCTTTCCGCCGGCGACAAGGTGGTAACCCTGGGTTGGTATAATCTAACCGATGGAGCTTTGGTAAGTGTGGTGGAAAAATGAATACTACAAAAAAGAAAACAATAAAAGTTCTGGGACTGCCGAAATTTGCGGTTCATCATCCGGTTGCCATGGCCATGCTCTATATCGGGCTTATGGTTCTGGCTACAACATCATTTTTCAGGATGGGTTTGGATCTGTACCCTGATGTCAGCCTTCCCATAATGAGTGTTATTACAACCTATCAGGGCGCCGGCACCGAAGAGGTAGAAGCAAAAATAACCAAAATGATAGAATCGCAGACCTCTATTGTCAGGAACCTCAAGGAAGTAACTTCAATTTCAAGAGAAGGCCTCTCGGCGGTTGTCCTTGAGTTTAAATGGGGAACTGACCTTGACGATTCAGCCAATGATGTCCGTGATAAAATGGGTATGATAAGAAAACGGCTGCCTTCCGGGGCAGACGAGCCGATCATCATGCGCATAGACATGAGAGATATCCCAATACTTATCATGGGAGTTACCTCTAACGAATCTTATTCCCAAATTTACAACATACTTGATACGGATGTTTCCAACATGCTCAAGCGCGTGCCCGGCGTAGGCAATGTTATGGTGATGGGCGGCCAGACAAGGCAGATAAACATTGATGTGGACAGGCGGCGCTTGGAGGCGTACGGCGTAACCCTTTCTGATGTCAGGCGCGCGGTTACCGCTAACAATATCATGCAGGCGGCAGGCAATATTCAGATAGGAATTACCGATTATATGCTGCGCGTTCCGGGGGAGTTTCGTTCTCCGGAGGAGATAGCTGATGCGGTCGTAGGCATTTCCCGCGGCAAAGCCATAAAAATTAAGGATGTAGCCGATGTCCGCGACAGCCATCCTCAAGAAACGTCAAAAGTTATGTTCAACGGAAGGCCGGGCGCCGTAATAATGGTGCAGAAGCGAAGCGAAGCCAACAGCATTGCCGTGGCGGATGGCGTGAAAAAAGCTTTGCCCGATATAATGAAGCGCATCCCCAAAGATATTAAGATAATTCCGCTTATGGATACTTCCCAGGACATCAAGCTTACGCTCGGCAGCCTTTCAGAAACGCTTTATGTTGCCGGTTTTCTTATACTTGGCGTAATACTTGTTTTTTTAAGAAGGGTGCGTCCTGCCGCTATAGTGTTCACTTCAATACCTGTATCGCTTTTAGATTCTTTCCTTGTTCAATATCTGGCCGGATACACCATAAATATGATCTCACTCCTGGCTCTTACCATAGCCATAGGCCTTGTGGTGGACGATGCCCTGGTTGTTATGGAAAACCAGATACGCCGCCAGGAAGAACTGGGCGAAGATTCCAAGACCGCGGCTATTAACGCGACCTCTGAAGTGGGCCGAGCGGTAACCGTGGCAACCCTTACCTCCTGCGTGGTTTTTGTGCCGATGCTGTTTGCGGGAGGTATGGCCGGCGTAATGTTCAAACCTTTATCAATAGTCGTCATAGTTACATTGCTTTTATCCCTTTTTGATTCGCTTACCTTAAATCCCATGTTATCTTCTCTTTTTCTGAAAGCTGAGTCTCATTCACGGACCGGGAAATTGAGCAAGTTATTAAACTATTTTGAAAAAGCATTCTCTGCTTTGGAGAATAAGTATAAAAGCCTTATAGCCTGGGTGCTTGAAAATCCCAAAAAGGTTGTGGCCGCTTCAGTTGCAATTTTTTTGGTGAGCCTTTTGATAACTCCGTTCATTCGTACCGAGTTCATGCCTACGGAAGACGAAGGCCAGATACAGGTAACGCTTGAACTTCCGGTCGGCACCCGCGTTGAAACCACTCACAAGGTCATGGAAAAAACCGAAGAAGCGTTCAGGTCAATTATCCCGCCCGAATGGATAAAAGGTATGTACTGGGGTGACGGCAGCAATTCTCAAAACAGTATGGGCGTGGCAATGGGGCAGAAACAGGGTTCCAATGTGGGAAAGTTCGCGGCAATGCTGGTAACTAAAGATAAACGCAAACTAAGCGTGACACAGATAAATGACAAGCTCCGCGAGAAGGTCTTAAAGATACCTGGTGTTACAAGAATAACATTCGGCCAGGGCGGTTCGTCAAGCCTTATGGGCGGTAGCAGCAAACCAATGGACCTTAATATCTTCGGTTATGACCTTGATGCTTCTTACGCGCTTGCTGAAAAAATAAAAAATATAATGGAGAAAGAAATAAAAGGTTTTAAAGATGTTACCATCTCGCTTGATATGACGCGGCCGGAATACCATGTTATTATTGACCGCGCAAAAGTGGGGGCTCTTGGCATACCCGTGCAGACGATAGCCGATACGGTAAACCTTGCTTTCAGCCAGCAGAAAAGTGGTGTGTACCGCGAGAAGGGCGGCGAGTATGATATGGTTATACGCCTGCGCGATGAAGACCGCAGATCCGAGCCTGACCTGGAAAATCTTTTTGTAAGGACTAATGCGGGTGATACGGTGAGCCTTTCAAACCTGGCAAGCTTTGAAAAAAAACTAGGCCCACTTCAGATAGACCGCGAAGCTCAGCAGCGTGTGATTAGCGTTGAAGCGAACATAGAAGGCAGTGATCTCGGCGGCATGACCGCGAAACTTGAAAAACATCTTGCCAAGATACCTTTGCCGGCAGGGATCTCTCTGAGTATGGGTGGCTCGGTGAAAGAGCAAAGGGAATCCTTTTTGTCCCTGTTTTATGCTCTCTTGCTCGGAATAATGCTTGTTTATATGATAATGGCGGCACAGTTTGGATCAATGATAATACCACTTATCATTATGTTTTCCCTGCCGTTTGGTTTTGTGGGCGCCATCTGGATATTTGTGCTTACGGGGTATACTTTGAGCATAACCACATTTATCGGTGTTATTATGATGGTGGGGCTTGTGGTAAAACAGGCAATAGTCTACCTGGATTACGCCCTGCAATTAATAGATGATAAATGGGATATTAAAGAAGCGTTAAAAGAAGCCGGCCGCGTGAGGCTGCGCCCTATATTAATGACGGTAAGCGCAATGGTGTTTGGTTTCTTACCTATGGCTCTTTCCACCAAACAGGGTTCCGAATTCTGGCAGCCTTTGGGGCTAACTATCATAGGCGGGCTTATTGTTTCAACGCTTGTAACTTTGGTGCTTATCCCGGCGACTTATTACCTTATTTACCGCAAACGGCAAACTGTAACAATTACAGAAGGGCAAAAACCGAGGGATATAAATTCTTAACAAAAAAGCTATATTGTTAAATGCTTGAAATCAGAATAAATATAAGAGGCAAGATACTTATAACTGCATAAGAAAAAATGTTACACTTCTTAAATAGATTGAGTTTATCTCTAAGTTGTCCTTTGTGGGACAGCTTAGAGATTTTTTTTGCAGTAAAGATTGAAGCTACAACCAGAAAAGAGGGTTGTAGGGTTATTGTTATAAAAATATTTAGAAAATAGTAAATTTAGTATAGTGCGATTAATGCTTAGAAAAGGTATAATACTTCGGTGAATGAAAATTTGGCAAACGAATTAAACAGTCCTCGGCGCAACATAGCGGCGTTAGCGGTTGCTGTTCTGCTTCTTGCAGCTGTTTTTTGTGAAGCTCAACTTCCAAAAAGTGAGATACTCCTTGCATTGGCGAATGTAGAAAATCCCGAGGCAAGCGGGCCACTCCACATTTTCAAAGATAAGAACAAAAACACACCTGACACGCTTGTCTTTCACAGTGTGCACGGCAATTTATTCAATGACGATCCAATGTACAACAAGAAATCTCCTTTATGGATTCCGGTTGTTGAGGTTATAGGCATCAATACAAGCCTTTGGGCATATAGCCGCTATATTACAGACGAAGATTTTGCGCGCATCGGCCCGGATACCTGGAAACACAATATAGAAAATGGCTGGGAATGGGATGAGGACAACTTCAACATGAATTTTTTTCTGCACCCGTTTGCCGGGGCCGCGTACTTTAACACTGCCCGTACGAACGGATATAATTTCTACGAATCAATTCTTTTCGTGGTTGGTGGAAGCATGATGTGGGAATATTTCGGTGAAAATACCCTGCCGGCATATAACGATATTGTCAATACAAGTTTAAGCGGCCCCCTTATAGGTGAAATGCAGTACCGCTTAAGTTCCAATATACTTAATGAGCAGGCTTCAGGCTCGGAAAGATTTTTCCGCGAGGTCGGCGCCGCGCTGGTTAATCCCGTAAGAAGCGCCAACCGTTTGATATTCGGGACTACAGAAAGAAAAACCGATAAAGAGATTTATCAGAAAGAGCCAATAAACATTGTGGCATCCATAGGCGCCCGTTGGGCAAATGAAGGGTCAGATTTTGGTACCGGGCAGGGTAACACTACGGTGGATGTTAATCTGGATTACGGTTATCCATTTGAATACAGGTTTCGCAATCCTTACGATTATTTTAAGTTATGGGGAAATCTGTATTTTGGTGCGGGAGATAAAATACTCAATAACGTTATGGGTTACGGAATTTTGTACGGCGAAAATTATCAGTATAAAGATATGGAAATGCTCGTCGGCATATTTCAGCATTATAACTACTGGGATACTTCAACATTTGAACTCGGCTCTCTTGCTTTCGGAGGCGGCGCAATCACTCAGCTGCCGCTTGGTAAAAACAAAAAACTTTTAACTGATTTCCATCTCGGTGTTGTGCCGTTGGCGGCACATAATACTTTTAACGGGCCGAATAACAACCAATTAAGAGATTATAATTACGGATATGGCTTGCAGACTGAGCTTGAAAGCACTCTTGAAATAGGGTGTTTAAACTTGGTGTTTGCCGGATACTATTACTGGATCCGCACCCACTACCAAGAAAAAGAGGATGATTATATCGGAGTATTGAAACCCAGAATATCGGTAAATCTTAATGAATTCTTAAGCGTTGGTTTTGAGCATCTTATCTATTACTGCGACAGAAATTCGGATGTTTATCCGCACCATAATGTTATGAGAACCGAGCAGAAACTCTATGTTTCATATTTTTTCAAGGATCCCTGGTACGACAGATAATAGTGTCTGATGAAAAACTCATCAGCCCATTAAATAGGTATAAGATGCTAAAAAAATACTTTTTTACATTACTACTTTTAACGGTGTGCGGGCCTTTGCTCTTAGCACAGGAAAAATATGATTTTTCCCGGTTTGCTGATGAAACAAATGAATTTATCAAGCAACCATCAAAATGGCAAGGTAACGATTATCTTAAAATAGGAGTGATAGCTGCTGGTACAATATTGGCAATGCAGTCCGATAGTCAGATTCGCGATGGAGTTCTAAAAGACACACGATATAGCAACAACTTTACCCTTGACGGCGGAAGAATATGGGGAGAGTGGTATTCGGCCCCTCTGCTTGCCGGCGTGTTCGTACTTGACGGATTAGTAAGCAAAAATACCGGCGCAAATAAAATCGGTTTTGAACTTGTTCAGGCGTCAATATATTCTTTTGCTGTTACAGAGGTGTTAAAGGTGAGTATTGGCAGAGCAAGGCCGTATTTAAATGATGGCGCGTTTTCCTATAAGCCGTTTAATTTAAGCGACGATTACTGGTCGTTGCCTTCCGGGCATGTAACCAATGCATTTGCGGTTTCAACGGTGCTTTCAAAAAATATTAAATCAGGTTTCTGGAAAATTGCTGTTTATGCGCCTGCCGTATTTACCGTCGCTTCCCGCGTTTACGAGGATAAGCATTGGGCGTCCGATTGCTTCCTTGCTGCAGCTACAGGTTACCTCTGCGGGGCTTGGGTAGTAGATAATCATGATAAAAAAGAGTCAGTTTTAAAAATATCTTCAATATATCCGCTCATTGTCAGTATTAAATTTTAAATGTCCTTTCAATGTTCAGCAGACAAAAGTATTTGGCATTCTCAAATCTGAAAAGGCCGTTCATATAACCCCCATTCGTTTCGGTTCTTCCCTTTGGGTCCAACACCGTACAACCCTATTGCAAAATCAGGGTTTTAAAAAAGGAGACAAGATAATGAAAAACAATCCTCTAAAACAATTGGAAACGCTCGGGCAGTCCGTCTGGCTGGATTATATCCGTCGTGATATGATTTCAAGCGGCGAACTTCGCCGTTTAATTGCGGAGGATGGATTGCGTGGAATAACCTCTAACCCATCCATCTTTGAGAAGGCAATTATAGAAAGCCACGATTATGATTCAGATATCAACGGAATGATAGATGATAGGAAAGGCGCTATGGAAATTTATGAAACAATCAGTCAGCGGGATGTGCAAAGTGCCGCCGATGAGTTTCGCCCGTTGTACGAAAGTACTGACGGCAAAGATGGTTATGTTAGCTTGGAAGTCAATCCCCATTTGGCGTACGATACTAACGGTACGATAAAGGAATCCCGTTGGTTGTGGAGTGCCCTGAACCGTCCAAATGTTTTTATAAAGGTTCCAGCGACATCGCAAGGGCTGCCTGCCATCAAGCAGCTTACGAGCGAAGGAATAAATGTCAACATTACATTGCTATTTGGGCTGCCCCGTTACCGGCAGGCCGCGGAAGCTTACATCGCTGGCATAGAAGCGCGGCTTGCTATGGGCAAGCCCGTAAAATATGTGGCATCAGTGGCAAGTTTCTTTTTAAGCCGTATTGATACATATGTGGATCCGCTGTTGGAAAAAATTATCGCGCAAGGCGGCAATAATGTGGAGCTTGCCAGGCAAGTGCTTGGGCAGACCGCCGTCGCCAGTGCAAAGATGGCATACCAAATTTATAAGGATATATTTAACAGTACACGGTTTAAAAAACTAATTGAAAAGGGTACTCGTAGTCAGCGGGTTCTTTGGGCAAGTACAGGAACCAAAAATCCGCAATACAGTGATGTAAAATACATTGAGGAGCTCATCGGGCCGGACACGGTCAACACTATTCCGGTAGAAACCCTTAATGCTTTTTGCGGCCATGGAGTTGCCAATGCCCGGCTTGAAGAAGATATAAATGAAGCCCGCCTGGTATTGGAGCGGTTGCCAGAACTGGGTATCAGCATAGATACTGTGACACAGCAGCTTGAAGATGAAGGTGTTGAGAAATTTAATAAACCATTTGATAAAATAATAGCTACATTGGCTCAAAATATTGCTAAATCTGTTTAACTTGATAATTTCGCCCAGCTTGCCTGGAGGAGATTCATTAAGTTAAAATACCTGAGCGAATTGTTGCAATCCGTATAATTCACACTGACGAAGAACGCATCATATGATAGTCAAGAGAGAATGTCCAAGTTTGTGATCAACTTTAAAAAGGATAAATAAACCATGAAAAAAAACACACTTACACCGGAACTGCTTTATAAGATGGATGCCTATTGGCGCGCCGCTAACTATTTATCAGTCGGCCAACTTTATCTCCGTGATAATCCTTTATTGCGCAAACCTCTGGAACTTTCACATGTAAAGTCAATGCTGCTTGGGCATTGGGGCACAACGCCCGGACAGAACTTTATTTATGTGCACCTAAACAGAGTAATAAAAAAATACAATCTTGATATGATTTATGTATCCGGCCCCGGCCATGGCGGGCCGGCGCTGGTGGGCAATACTTATCTTGAAGGCACTTACAGTGAAATATACCCAAACATCACTCAGGATGAAGATGGATTAAAAAAATTGTTCACTCAGTTCTCTTTCCCCGGAGGAATTCCCAGCCATGTCTCGCCGGAGTGCCCGGGGTCAATTCACGAGGGCGGTGAGCTGGGGTATTCACTCAGCCATGCTTTTGGGGCCGCATTTGATAATCCGGAACTGATTGTCTCATGCGTTGTCGGCGACGGGGAAGCGGAAACCGGCCCATTGGCAACAGCATGGCACTCCAACAAATTTTTAAACCCAATTACCGACGGAGCTGTTCTGCCGATACTGCATCTCAATGGTTACAAAATAGCAAACCCAGCTGTGTTAGCTCGTATCACTCATGAGGAGTTGGAACAATTATTTCGTGGCTACGGCTGGACGCCTTACTTTGTAGAAGGCGATGAGCCGGAAAAAATGCATCAACTTATGGCAACTGTTTTAGAAAAGGCCATTTTGGAAATTAAACAAATTCAAAAAAATGCACGAAAGAAAAATGACGCCGCTCGGCCATATTGGCCGATGATTGTACTTAACTCACCCAAGGGCTGGACTGGCCCGAGAGAAGTTGATGGATTACAAATTGAGGATACTTTTAGAGCTCATCAGATTCCTATACTGGTAGATTCCGACCATCCAAATCATTTAAAGCTCCTTGAAAATTGGATGAAAAGTTATAAGCCCGAAGAACTCTTTGACGAGCGCGGCCGTCTTTTACCGGAATTGGCCGAGCTTGCGCCTAAGGGTAATTTACGGATGGGTGCTAATCCGCACGCCAATGGCGGATTATTATTGCATGACCTGATTATGCCTGATTTTAGAAATTATGCAGTAGATGTGCCCTCGCCTGGGTCGGTGCAAGCCGCCGACACTCACGAGCTTGGAGAGTTCCTGCGCGAGGTGGTCACGCTCAATGCGAAACAAAGAAATTTTAGAATTTTTGGCCCCGACGAAACACTTTCCAACCGGTTAAATGCTGTTTTTGAGGTTACAAATCGTCAGTGGGAAGCAGAAACTAAGAACAACGATGAATTCCTTGCAGCCGATGGCAGGGTTATTGAAATGCTGAGTGAACATCAGTGTGAAGGTTGGCTTGAGGGATACCTTCTCACGGGTCGGCATGGGTTGTTTAACTGCTATGAGGCATTCATTCATATAATTGATTCAATGTTTAACCAACATGCCAAGTGGCTTAAAGTTAGTGCGCAATTACCGTGGCGGCCGAAAATTGCATCGCTTAATTACCTGCTTGCTTCGCATGTTTGGCAGCAGGCTCATAACGGTTTTACCCATCAAGACCCAGGCTTTATTGACCATGTGGTAAACAAAAAGGCCTCAGTAGTGCGCGTATATCTTCCGCCCGACGCCAACTGTCTGCTATCAGTTTGGGATCATTGTTTAAGAAGCCGGCATTATGTAAATGTTGTGGTTGCAGGCAAATATCAGGCACCTCAATGGTTAAGCATGGATGCCGCAATTGAGCATTGCACCAAAGGAATTGGCGTTTGGCAATGGGCCAGCAGCGATAAAGGCACGCAACCAGATGTGGTGATGGCTTGCTGCGGCGATGTCCCAACGCTTGAAACCCTTGCCGCTGTTTCCATCCTTCGTAAATATCTGCCCGGCCTTAAAATTCGGGTGATAAATGTTGTAGATCTAATGAAATTGCAGCCAGATACGGAACATCCTCACGGGCTGAGCGATAAGGAGTTTGATACATTATTTACTAAAGATAAACCAATTATTTTTGCGTTTCACGGCTATCCCTGGCTTGTGCACCGGTTAACATACCGCCGTACCAATCACGACAACATACATGTTCGCGGCTATAAGGAAGAGGGTACCATAACAACATACTTTGATATGACGGTTTTAAACGATCTTGACAGGTTCCACTTAGTGCAGGATGTGATAAATCGCCTGCCACAGTTGGGCGACGATGGAGCTAAGCTGAAACAGATTATGAAAGACAAACTCATTGAGCACAAAGAGTATGTTAATAAATATGGTCAAGATATGCCGGAAGTTCGTAACTGGAAGTGGGAGTCATAATGAAGTGTTAAAAAAGATGAAACTATTTTGAATTGTATTTTGTCTAACGGGTTATATAATAATGAAGCACGAGTATGTAAATACCATAGGTCTAAACCTGTCATAAGTTTAAACAAATGGTTACTAAAATTTATGGGGATATTATAAAGGTGATTTTTGATGTTGAGTTTATTGTATAAAGAGAGAAAAACAATGAAAGTTAAGTGTAAACATATCGTATTTGTATCAGCCATATTGTTGTCACTCATTTTATTTCATTTATCTGTGGGTTATGCGCAGGAAAATAATGTGGTACTTACACTGGATAAGTGTATATTGGCAGCTCAAAATAAGGGCGAAGTTCTAATGATAAGCAGGGAAATACAGGCTCAAGTTGCAGAGCAGGTAAAACAGGCGAGAGGCGGGTTTCTGCCCGCGGTTAAATTCAAATACCAGAAAACCTACCGAGACACCGCCGGTGGAGAATACACGACAAATCTTGACGACTCAAAAATAGCGTTAAGCCAACCTTTGTTTAGCGGTTTCGGAAAAAAAGCAAATTATGACCTGTCAAAAAATGAACTTCAAAAACAAAAATTTAATTATGATAGTGTTGAAAGGATACTTAGTTCAGAAGTAACCTTGGCATTTTATTCTCTTGCGCAGGTAGATGCGGATATAGCAAATATTAAAAATACTGAACAATTAATGCAAGAAAGGCTCAACGAACTTAATGAAAGAGTGCGTCTTGGAAAATCCAGAGATAGCGAAGTGCTGATGGTGGAGTCTCAGCTTGCTACTTTTATTGCTGAGGAAGAAAAATCACAAGGAGAACGCGCGAAAGCGGCCGAAACATTGGCATATTTAACAGGTTTTGATTCTGAAAATCTCGTAGTAACTGACAATACACCCGACACTGCTGGTACGGAGTTGTTGGAGAAATACCTTGAAAGCGCTAAAAACAGGCCTGTTATTGAAGTGGAGAAAAAGAATGTGATATCTCAGCGCTTTAGGATAATTGCGGCCCGCAGTATGCTTTTGCCGTCACTAAACCTTGAAGGGGCATGGTACACTCAACGCAGCGCCTCATTAACAGATAGCAAATGGGACACACTTTTTACGCTGGATATGCCTTTATTCCAGGGCGGGTCGGCTATTGGAAAAGTAAACGAAGAGCTTTCACGTTTAAGGGAATATGAAGCTAAACTCTCCAGAGTGGTTCGTGAGTCAGAAACTGAAATAAGAAAACTTTACCGGTCGGCTATTTTTTCCATTAAACAGGCGGCGGCTTACACGGTTGCTTACAATAAGGCGAGCGAAAGTTACCAGATGCAGTTAAAAGATTACCGTTACGGGCTTGTAAATAATATGGATGTTATACAATCAATGATAACAATGCTGGATGCTAAAAGAAATTTTGACCGTATGTTGATACAAGCAAAATTGGATAAAGCCATACTTGAGATAGCATCAGGAATAAAATAAAGTTTTAAAAAATTATAGCGTATAGAATGAATGTGGTAAGTAAGTTTTTGGTTTTAAATCTCCTATGTTAAAATAAAAACAAAAGGAAAATTATGTCTTTATCGGATATTTCTATAAAGAACCCGGTTTTTGCGTGGATGCTGCTGATAGGCATGGTGGCTTTCGGAATTCTTGCTTTTTGGCGTCTTGGACTAAGCCAGCTGCCGGATGTTGATTTTCCGGTGGTTAATATTTCTGTTAATTGGGAAGGTGCCGCGCCTGAAGTGGTGGAAACCGAAATTACGGACCCGCTTGAAGAAGCCGTTTTGGGTGTGCAAGGTGTTAAAGAAGTAACTTCCACTTCTCAAAAAGGCCACTCTAATGTAACTGTTCAGTTTGACATAAGCAAAAATATTGATGTCGCGCTACAGGAAATACAAAGCCGCATTGCCCGTGCCCAGCATGACCTACCTAGCGATATTGACCCGCCTTTTATATCTAAAACAAATCCAGAAGACCAGCCGATAATGTGGATAACACTTTCAGGCAACAGGCCTATGAAAGATATGATGCAATACACCAGTAAAGTGTTGAAAGATCAGTTTTCCACCATTGACGGCGTAGGCGAGGTATCACTTGGCGGTTTTATGGAGCCGAATTTGCGCGTATGGCTGGATGCCGGTAAAATGCGCGAAAAAGAATTGACGGTGGATGATGTTGTTTCTGCCATATCAAGCGAGCATTCCGAGGTGCCTGCGGGATATATAAGTACCGGAAAAAATGAAATGAACATTCGCGTAGCGGGCGAAGCGGAAACCGTTAAAGAATTTACTTCAATAGTAATTCCGGCGCGTAAAGGCTCGCCATTATGGAAAACTTTTCACATTGGCGATGTGGCTGTTGTTGAGGATGGTACAGAGGATGTCCGCCGCATTTCGCGGGCCGATGGCGTCAGCGCGGTCAGCATAGGTATACGCAAGCAAAGGGGAACAAACTCAGTTCAAATTGCCAAAGCTGTAAGGGCAAAAATGGAAGCTATAAAAAAATATGTCCCTTCAGGGATGAATTTGGATATTCGTTATGATTCTACAAAGTTCATTGAAGATTCTATGCGTGAAATGTATTTTGTACTGATACTTTCTGTGTTGCTTACGGGTTTAGTTTGCTGGTTTTTTCTCGGATCTTTTAGTTCAGCTTTGAATGTATTTTTAACCATACCAATGTCGCTGTGCGGGTCTTTCTTCGTAATTTATATTATGGGGTTTACTCTAAACACATTCACACTTCTCGGGCTCTCGCTGGTTGTAGGTATTGTGGTAGACGATGCCATTATGATGCTTGAGAATATTGTGCGTCATCGGGAATTAGGGGAAACGCGCGTTAAAGCCGCCATAAAGGGTGCCCGTGAGATAACATTTGCGGCAATAGCGGCGTCTGTTGCTATTCTTGCTATTTTTGTTCCGGTTATTTTTATGAGTGGTGTTATTGGAAGGTATTTTTTTCAGTTTGGTGTAACTATTTCGGTAGCTGTTGCGATATCTCTTCTCGGCGCGTTAACTTTAACACCCATGTTTGGCGCGCAGTTTCTTTCAATTGGCCACACGACCGGCATGGGCAAAGTGGTGGATAGTATTATGAATTTTTTGCGTGATAAATACGGCATACTGCTCGCATGGTGCTTAAAGCACCGTTGGTATATAATAATTGCTTCATTAATAATATTTTTTGGTTCGTTGTTATTATTTAAATCGGTCAAGCGGGAATTTGTACCGCCTCAGGACTTGGGTATGCTTTCGGTGCGTATGCAAACAAAACCCGGCACCGCACTGGAAATAACTGACGGTGTTTTTAAGCAGGCCGAGCAGATTTTATCCAAATTGCCATTTGTGGATAGTTATTTTGATTTTATCGGCGGTTCATCCGGAAATATAATGATTACTCTGAAAAAACCCTCTGACCGCCCGATAGATGCGAAGAAAAAACGGCCGCTTACACAGCAGGAGCTAATGCCTATCGTTCGCAAAGCCCTTAAAGATATCCCGGAGGCCAATAAAGTTGTTGTTCAGGACCCGTCATTATTGGGCCTTAGTACAAGGCGCGGATACCCCATAGAATTTACAGTAAGCGGGCTGAAGTGGGAAAAACTTATAGAGTACAGCAATGTCATAGAAAAGGAAATGATTAGTACAGAATTAATGTCAGATATTGATTCTGATTACGACCAGGGCCCGCCCGAAATTCAGGTATTGCCTGACCGCAGGAAGGCCGCGGAGCGGGGAGTAAGTATTTCTGTAATTGGACAGACAATCAATGCTCTTATCGGCGGGGTACGTGCAGGCAAGTACACTCATGACGGCAGGCGTTACGATATACGGCTTCAGCTGGTTTCAAAAGACCGCAGTAACCCCGACGATATCAGCAAAATATGGGTTCGCAATAACCGCGGCGAGATAATTCGTCTTTCTGAAGTTGTAACAATAGTTGAGAAACCTGCCCAATTATCAATAACTCGCAACAACCGCGAGCGTGCTATTAGAATGTTTGCTAATGTTGCCCCCGGCAAATCGCAGGCTGCTGCTATGGACAGTGTTGAAAAAATAGGCAAGAAAGTGTTGCCGGAAGGGTATAAACTTGTTTTTTCAGGCAGTGCACAGACATTTCAGGAATCTTTTACTAGTTTATATCTTGTGCTGTTCCTGGGTATTTTTGTGGCGTATATGGTTCTCGGCATACAATTCAATAGTTTTGTGCATCCATTTAATGTATTGCTTGCTCTTCCGTTTAGTATATCAGGGGCTTTGCTTGCGTTGGTAATAACCGGGTATTCATTAAATATATACAGTGCTATCGGATTAATTCTGCTTATGGGTATTGTCAAGAAAAATTCTATTCTGCTTGTTGATTTTACAAACAGGCGGCGTGATGAAGGTATGTCGGTAAACGAAGCGCTGCTCAGTGCCTGCCCGGT
>Ga0247840_10007996_pt1 | contig 14389 bp, 17 predicted proteins | sample LaCruzMarch2015__FD_192404 | JGI IMG/M metagenome (GOLD analysis project Ga0247840, IMG submission 192404) | Freshwater microbial communities from meromictic Lake La Cruz, Castile-La Mancha, Spain - LaCruzMarch2015_17m | ecosystem: Environmental > Aquatic > Freshwater > Lake | place: Spain...
TCAAAATATTTCAAAATAGCCAGGAATTCTTATCGTGCGGCGTTGAGAACTGCTTTCTTCATCGCGGGGTGGTGCAATTCTGAGGCGGCCCCGGTTTTCTTGGACACGGAATTGTAGCAGACTGAGTGTCCAAGGAAAACCGACAAATGGTAAAGGACAAAGGTGAATATGGGGAAGGGCCGGCCGCTGGAACGGAAAGAGGCCCAGGGAAGGGGTCATCACCGGCATGTATGAGAGAAGGCAAATTATTTGTCTGGGCTCTGCTCTGATAAATATTTAGCGCAAGCAATAAGATACGTCACATCTTCATCCAGGATAGAGGCGATACGCATAGCGTCCGAGAGCAAGACGCCTTGCGGGTTGCCTGTCTTCGACACCCGACCGCGGATGGCCGCCCACTTCGCGGCGGAAGATTTTGGGTGGGCTTCGGGCCAAACTTTTCGTGCAAATTCGCTCTTATTAAATCCTTTTTTTTCAGCGCGTTGGACCACGAGCTCCACGAAGATTCTCTCGAATTGCTCTGGATTGCTCATCGCTGTCTCCATTAATTATTTTAAAAAAAGGGTTGCAGCAGCTCAAAGTTTCTTATAGCTAGCCCGTTCCCAGGTCAATGATTTTACCTGTATCTTGATATCAATATTTGTGATGGATTTTTGGCTTTTCCATTTGGCTTTTAGATGGAAGAATTTTCATTAAATATTAGTGTATTGGAGGTGTGGATGACTTTGAAGACACGAACGCCGCGTAGTATGGCGCGGATTGAGCTGATCGCCAGCTCGGAAATGATCAAGAATATGCGAGATCGGGGTTACGATTTTAAGCGAATACATGCTTATCTCGTAGATGAAGGAAAAGTTACGATGGCTTACACAACATTTTGCTCATACGCGTCACGCATGTTTTGCAAGAAATTCAGCATGAATTTTATAGAACACTTAGGTCATAAGACCGAGAAAGAGAGTAAGCAAATGCATTCTCACAAATTGCATAGTTTTGTAATTGACAAGAACCTAACCCTAGATGAAATGGTTTAGAAAAGCATATGGCTACAGTACATTTCATGTTACAAGGAAAAGGCGGCGTTGGCAAATCACTTATTTCAGCATTTCTTATTCAGTATCTGCGCGGTAGGGATGTGAAGGTGCATAGCTTCGATACTGACCCGGTCAATGCAACGCTTTCTGGCTATAAAGAATTGGATGTCATCCCCCTGAACATCATGAACGGCGACGACATTGACCCGCGCTGTTTTGATCCATTGATGGAGGCGATTTTCTCCCTGCCAGAAGACGGGCACGTGGTGGTGGACAATGGCGCGTCGTCCTTTGTGCCGCTGTGCTCCTATCTGATTGAGAACGAAGCGATCCGCCTGCTTGAAGAGCAAGATCATCGGGTTTTGCTGCATTCAGTGATCACGGGAGGTCAAGCCATCGGGGATACCATGATCGGCCTCAAGTCTTTGGCTACCCATTTCGCGACAAGTCCCCTTGTGGTTTGGCTCAATAGCTACTTCGGCGATATCGCCATTGACGGAAAGTCATTCCAGGAATTCAAGATATACGAGGAATACTCGTCGAATTTTCACGCCGTCATCACGATCCCGCACCGCAAGCAAGCGACCTTTGGCAAAGATCTTGAAGAGCTTTTCGCCAAGCGCCAAGGGTTTGTCACGGCCATTGGCTCCGGTCTGCCGATCATGGTCAAGCAGCGTTTGGCCAGCTTCTGGCGCGACGCCGTGGCTGAGATGGACAAGGCGCGGCTTTGTTAATGGCGGGCATGTCAGAAATCGAAGCCCATCTCCCGGATGGCATTGGCCTTGATTTCGAAGAAGTCCGCGCGTTGCTGGCTCATAAGCACGAAACCATCGTTGGGACGGATGATCCCGTGCTAATGCTGGTCACGCTGCACAACGCCTTTCTCGGCGAATACGAGAAGCTCTTGGCGCGTCACAACGCGGCGATCACGACTATGCTCGCAGAAAAGACGGACGGCTACGTCGCCGGCGTGCTCGCCGCTACTGAATCCTTGGCCAAGGGTCTTTCCGCCGCCTCAATCGAAAGTGTCCGCAAGATGCACCAAGAGCACAACGCGGCTATGCATGCCTTTCGGCTCAACCTCATGTGGTTGGCGGCCATTGTAGCTATTTCTGCGCTGGTCAACGTCGTGATCTTCGTTCTCCGGGGGGCGCAATAGCATGGACAGGCTACACGCGAACCTCGAATACAACCTCGGACCGGTAATTATGGCCGCGCTGGGCGATCCAGACGTGATCGAGATCATGCTCAACCCGGACCAGACGCTGTGGATCGAGAAACTCGGCCAAGGCATGGTCCAGCACGGGACGCTGCCCGCGCACCAGGGCCGTTTGATCATCTCGCTTGTGGCCAGCGCCTTGGAGACCACGGTCACGGTGGAGCGGCCAATCGTCGAGGGCGAATTGCCCTTGGACGGTAGCCGCTTCGAAGGTCTCTTGCCGCCGATTGTGGCCGGGCCTTCGTTCACCATCCGCAAGAAGGCCAGCAGGGTCTTTACGCTCGATGAATACGTCGCGTCTGGCGCCTTGGACGAAACGGCGCGCGGGATTCTTGACGCGGCCGTCGCTAAGCGTCGCAACATCCTCGTCGTAGGGGGGACAGGCTCGGGCAAGACGACCTTTGTCAATGCGATTATCGACAGCATTTCCGGGCTCTGCCCTGCGGATCGGCTGCTGATCATCGAGGACACGGCCGAGCTTCAGTCCCAGAGCCCGAATACGGTCTTTCTGCGCAGTTCGGACTTTGTGCCCATGCAGCGCCTGGTGAAGGTCACCATGCGTTTTCGGCCAACGCGCATTCTTGTCGGCGAAGTGCGCGACGGCGCGGCTCTGGACCTCCTGAAATCCTGGAACACCGGGCACCCCGGCGGCGTAGCCACTGTCCACGCCAACAACGCCGCGGGCGGGCTCATCCGCTTGGAGCAACTCGTGGCCGAGGTCACACCCGCGCCCATGCAGCCGCTCATCGCCGAGGCCATCGACCTCGTATGCTTCATCGAGCGCACGCCAACAGGCCGACGCATTTCCGAAATTGTCCGCGTCCGCGGGTACAGTTCCCAAACCCTCAACTACGATCTGGAGCACTTATGTTGAAACCTACCGTGCGACTTGTTTTGCTGGTGGCATTGGTATTAACCTTGCCCGAACTCGCCCAGGCCTCGGGCGGCATCACCGAGTTCTCCGGTCCTCTGGAGAAGGTGGTGGGCACGATCACCGGCCCGGCCGGCCGCTGGATTTCGATTGTGGCTATGGCGCTCTGCGGCGTCCTCTACGTCATGAACAAGGATGATCTGACCGGCGCCTTCAAGCTCCTGCTCGGCGTGGTCTTCGGCATCTCCTTCATCGCCTTTGCCGCGAGCATCGTAGACAACATCTTCTCCTTTTCCGGCGCGGTGATTTGATGCGTACCTTGACCATCCACCAATCCCTGCACCGGCACAGCCAGGTGATGGGCGGGGAGCGTGAACTCGTGCTCATGAGCGGGCTCATCGCCTTTCTGGTTGGCGTCGGGGGGCTGACTCTGCTGTCGGCCGTGACCGCGTTTTGTTTCTGGATTACCGCGATCTTTGTGCTGCGGCGCATGGCCAAGGCAGATCCGATTATGAGCAGGGTCTGGCTGCGGCATATCAAGCTGCAACACCACTATCCTGCGCGGTCCAGCGTCTGGAGAGCCTGAGATGCTCAAACTTAAGGGGTATCGCGCCCGAACCAAGGGATTGCCTGACCTCTTGCCATATGCGGCCTTGATTGCTCCAGGTGTGGTGCTTTGCAAGGATGGCGCGTTCCTGGCCGGCTGGGAGTTTCGAGGCCAAGACACGTGCTCCAGTACGCCCGAGGAGCTGGGCTTTGTTTCGGCGCAGTTCAACAACGCGATCAAGCTCTTTGGCACGGGTTGGATGCTGCATGTGGACGCGATCCGCAGCAGGAAGCGCGCGTATTCGCGGCCAGACGAAAGCTTCTTCCCCGACCCGGTGACGACGCTCATTGATGAGGAGCGCCGCAGATACTTCAGCGGGGACGCGTGCTTCAGCACCCGGACTGTCTTGGTCGTGAGCTACAAGCCGAATCTACAGGCGACAAAGATGGCTGCGGCTGCGCAGTCCGGCGTGGTCGCAGCTAATGTGTTGCAGAAAAGTCTGACGTATTTTCAAAACGCCCTACTGGAGCTCGAAGACGCCTTGTCCGCCGTGTTGCGCATGTACCGGCTCGACGAATACGAGGAGGTCGACGAACAGGGGCAGACCTGTTTGTATTCTTCGTTGTTGGAACATCTTCAGCAATGTCTCCTTGGTGAAGAGTACTCGATCCAGGTCCCCAAAAACCCCATGTATCTGGACGCGCTCCTCGGCGGCGAGGACTTGGTCGGCGGCCTGGCGCCGCGGATCGGCGAGAAGCACATCGCTGTTTTGGGTCTCGACGGATTGCCTCAAGAGAGCTGGCCGGCCATGTTGGCGACTTTGGACGGGCTGCAACTGGCGTTTCGTTTCTCCACCCGTTTCATCTGCCTGGATCAACTCGACGCGACGAAGGAGATCTCGACCTACCGCAAAATGTGGAACCAGCAAATTTTTCGCTTCTTCGACCAGTTCTTCAACAACCCCAACGCGCGGGCCAACCGCGACGCGCAGCTCATGACCGAGGACGCGGAGCAGGCGCTGGTCGAAGTGCAGTCCGGCTACGTCGGCGCGGGCTACCTCACGTCCAGCATCGTGCTCCTGCATGAAGACCCGGAAATGCTGCACGATTGGGCGCGTGAGCTGCGCCGCGTCATCCAGACTTTGGGTTTCGGCTGCCGCATCGAATCTATCAACGCCTTGGAGGCGTGGCTTGGCACACATCCAGGCAACGGCTTCGCCAATCTGCGGCGACCGCTCGTTAATACGCTCAACCTCGCCGATCTTCTGCCCCTGGCCAGTGTCTGGGCTGGCCGCGAGCAATGCCCGTGTCCGTTCTATCCGCCTTTCTCGCCGCCGCTCATGGTCTGCACCACGGACGGATCGACGCCGTTTTGGTTCAATCTGCACGAGGGCGACTTGGGCCACACGCTGATCTTTGGCCCGACTGGCTCTGGCAAGTCCACACTACTCGCGCTCATCGCCGCGCAGTTCAGGCGCTACAAGGACGCGCAGCTCTTCTGTTTCGACAAGGGCATGAGCATGTTCCCGCTCTGCCTAGGCGCCGGGGGGGTGCATTACGCCATAGGCGACGACGCCCTGTCCTTCGCGCCCTTGCAGCGTATTGACGAGTCCGAGGCAGAGCAGAGTTGGGCCGAAAGCTGGGTTGCCGATTTGGCCGAATTGCAAGGTTTGCGCATCTTGCCTGGCCACCGTAACGCGATCCGCACGGCCATGAGCGCGCTACGTGAAAACCCGGCGACCATGCGCTCGCTGACTGATTTTTGGCATGTTGTTCAGGACCAGGAACTCAAGGGCGCGCTCCAGCACTACACGCGCTCGGGCGCCATGGGCCGGCTCCTGGACGCGGCCAGCGACGCGCTCGATATTTCTGCCTTTATGGTTTTTGAGATTGAAGAACTCATGCAGCTTGGCGACAAGAATCTAGTCCCCGTGTTGCTGTATCTCTTCCATCGTATCGAAAAATCCCTCAAGGGCGCGCCCTCGCTGCTCATCTTGGACGAGGCCTGGATCATGCTCGGGCATCCAGTTTTTCGCGAAAAAGTCCGCGAATGGCTCAAGGTCTTGCGCAAAGCTAACTGCGCTGTGGTCCTGGCCACGCAGAGTCTGTCCGACGCGGTGCGCTCCGGCATCCTCGACGTGCTCGTGGAGTCCTGCCCAACCAAGATTCTACTCCCCAACCTCGCGGCCCGGCAGGACGGCCAGCGCGAGCTCTACGCAGGCATGGGCATGAACGCGCGACAAATCGAAATAGTTGCCACCTCCACGCCCAAGCAGGATTACTATGTTGTCTCGCCCTCTGGCCGGCGGCTCATGCAACTTGCGCTGCAAAAGAAGGCGCTAGCCTTTGTAGGTTCCGGTGATAAAGAGAGCATCGCCAAAATAAAATCGCTACATAACATACACGGAAAAGAGTGGTTCCACGTATGGCTACAAGAAAAATTGGGGTCGTCATGAAAAGATTTTTAGTCGTGTTACTTGTTACATTTGTTTTTTTATATTCTTGTATTGCGTATGCAATACCTGTAGAATGCGTGAATTGCAGTGATAACATTGTGCAAGCACTCAATCAGATTACAACTCTGGAAGAACTTGGGCAATTGATTTCTTCTTATGAGGAGCAGGTAGAACAAACTTTGAAACAGATTCAAATGGTCCAGAATCAGATTCAGCAATACGAGAACATGGTAAAGAACACCATCAAGCTACCTGCGCAGCTTTTAAACAAGGTTACCGGTACGTTCAAGCAGTTGGCGAGCCTGACCAGCGGTGTACAGAATCAGGTGGGCGACATCGCGGCCTTGGGCGATGTATTTAAGCAAGTCTATATGAACAAGGATTTTTTAAAGGGCATCGCCTCGGCCGGCACGGTCTCGGGCGGCGGAATCAACGCCATTCGCCAGCAGAACGCGCAATACTACCAGAAATGGCAGGCCATGAACGCGGAGATCGAACGCGCGTCGCAGGCCACGTTCCAGATGTCTGGGCAGCAGTTGCAAGACCTGGTGCAGGACGCGGACGGCTTCGACGCGCATATAAGCAGTCTTTTGAACACGCCCGAGGGTGCGGTGCAGGCGCTCGATTCCGGGAACCAGCTCGCGGCGCTCCAGATTCAAGAAGCGCGGCAACTGCGTACACTCATGCTCAACTCGGTCCAGGCGGTGACGCAAAAGGACATGAGCGCGCAGCGCAGGGAGGAATTGCGGATGGAGCAGCAGCGCGAGATGTACAATACGGATAAGCTGCGCGGCAAGGTCGGCGTCGAGAACGCGCACAAAGACCCTTTTTAATCCCGATGTTCGAATCCGTCAGATTCCCCTTGGCCGCTCTGGTGGTGGGCCTAGCATTGTGTTCTCTGCCCGAGGTCGCCCTTGCCGATACCTCGCCCGGAACAGTGTCGCAGATCGTCCAGGCCTTCTTCACCAAGACCTCGTCTTGGTCCTCGGCGCTGCATGACTTTGCCTTCGCGCTGCTGCGCTGGACCATAGTGCTTGAAATCTGTCTGTTCGGCATCCGTATGGCGCTCCAGCGCTCGCAGTTTCAAGACATCGTGAGCCAGTTCATCATGATCCTTCTTTTTGCCGGCCTCATCGCCGCGGTCATCAACAACTACCAGGCCTGGTCTTGGAATCTGATTAATGGGCTTTCTTCGGTGGCCAATTCGCTAGGTGCGTCAAGCTCCTCGGTCGATGCGCCGTTCATGGCCGGCCTAAGCCTCGTCATGATCATTTTTGACAAGGTTTCGATCACCTCACCAGGCGACAGTCTGGCCTACGTCGTTTGCGGGATCGTGGTGCTCGTCTGTTTCGCGCTCATGACCGCGCAAATCGTGCTCATAAAATGCGAGGCTCTGATCTCGATGAATGCCGCGGTCATCATCCTGGGACTTGGAGGCTCATCAATTTTTAAGGAGTACGCGATCAACGTAATGCGCTACGTGTTTGCCGTGGCTTTCAAGCTCTTCATCATGCAATTACTTCTGGGCATGGCGCTCTCGTTCATCTCAGACATGCAGCTTGCCGAGGCATCGTTGCAGGACATCGTTGTGGTGCTCGGCATCTCTGTCGTCTTGCTCGCATTGGTCAAGACTCTCCCGGAGACCTGCGCCGGCATCATCAACGGGTCGCACGCGCATGGCGGCCAAGTCCTGGCCGCAACGGCCGGGGCTGTCGTGGGCGGGGCAATCGGCGCGGCGGTTGCTTCAGCAGGGATGGGCGGGGCAGCCTCGCAGGGCGTTAAAAACGTCCGCGAGGCCTCGAAACTCGCTCAGGCCAGTGGGGCGGGGGGAGGTTTTGGGACGCTGGGGCACATGGCCAGCAGTCTTTACAGTGCGCATAAGCAGGCCAAGGCCGAGAGCCCGCGCGCAAGCCACGGCCTGCGCATGGGGAGCCGTCTGCAAAGCCAGACGCAAGCAAAACGCATGGAGAACGACATGAAAGAATCTGGAGAAGAGAAGAATGAAACTTAAGCTTGGACCAAAAGAGCCCGCTGCTGGCGCCAATCCGTATCTGAACGGACGCGAGGAATGGTTGGAACGCTACGGGGATTACATTACGCGCGCGGCGCATTGGCGCATAATCGCTGTTGTTTGTCTGCTGATTACGGCCTTCTCGGTCGCTGGCAACGTGATTCAGGCCGCGCAGTACAAAGTCGTGCCGTATATCGTCGAGGTGGACAAACTGGGCAAGGCCGCCACCGTGAACCGCGCGGACATTGCGACTCCCACGCCCCAGCGCGTGATCCAGGCCGAGCTTGCCAACGTGATCCAGTCTTGGCGCACGGTCACGGCCGACCTGGACCTGCAAAAGAAGATGGTGGAACGGCTTTCGTATTACATGGCCGGCGCGGGCAAAGGTCTCATCAGGCAGTGGTACGAGGCCAACAATCCCTACGAACGGGCCAAGGAAGGCAAGCTCGTCCAGGTGGTGGTAAAGGGCTTGCCGCTGCCGGTCAGCAACGATTCCTGGCGTGTGGAATGGACAGAGACCCTTCGCGGCTTCAACGGCGCGTTGCTGCTTGATCCGCAGACCTACGAAGCCACGCTGGCCGTCCAGGTACATCCGCCGACGACCGACGCGCAGGTCATGAAGAACCCGTGCGGTATTTACATCACGGGCCTTTCGTTCTCAAAAGTCCTTAACTCAAATGAACAAGCAAAAACTGAAAAGGTTGGGGAGTAAATATGCGCGGTTTGGCATTGCTGATCCTCTGTTTCTTGTTGGGGTTTTCCGAAGTTTCGTTAGCGGTGCAGCCGGGTAAGGCCTTTGTGCCTGCGCCCAAGAGGGAGCAAACTACATTCCCTGGACCTACGACAGGCCATACTTCAGTTCCGATCCCAGGGCCGACGCAGGCCCCTCTTGAAGACATGGCCCAAGCCCCCCTGCCGGACTATCTAAACGGCAAGGACGTTAAGTTGAACTCCAAGGAACGGAAAGCGCTCGGTCTGGCCAACGAGTGGGAGGCCAAATCCGTCCCGCCCAGCCGCGACGGTAAGGGAAAGGTGGTCTTCGTACACGGCGCGAGCCTGCCGACGATTATCGCCGCACCCCTCAACGTTACGGATGTGGAATTGCAGCCTGGCGAGACGGTCAACGAGGTGCTGGTCGGCGATTCCGCACGCTGGCTGGTCGAGGTGGGCAAGTCGGGCGCGGCAGAGAACGCGACCGTGCATCTTCTGATCAAGCCCGTGGACGCGGGTCTCGAAAGCTCGGCTGTGGTCACCACAAGCCGCCGTGTCTATCATCTGCGCCTGGTCTCGCAACGCAGCGAGCACACGCCGTATGTGGGCTTCATTTACCAAGAGGACCAAGTGAAGCGTTACCAGGAGCAAGCGGCCAAAGATGCGAAGGAAAAGCACTGGAAAACGGCGGATATCGACGGTGAAAACCTCGACCTGAGCAAACTGAACTTCGCTTACGCGGTGAAGGGCAAAGCCTCGTGGAAACCCACGCAGGTTTATGACAACGGCCGGCAGACCGTCATTCGCCTGCCGCACGCCACCAAATCCGGGGAAATGCCCATTCTGCTTGTGCGTAAGAGCGGCAACGACGTGCTCGTGAACTACCGCGTCAAAGGCCAGTCCATGGTCGTAGATGGGCTCTTTGAAAAAGTGGTGCTCGTCGTGGGCGTTGGAGGGGATCAGGAGACAGTCGAGATTTTGCGGGAGAAGAGCTGATGCGCACTGTTTACATCGTCCTTTTCTCCTTGTTGTTTTGCGCCTGTGTGCGACAGCAGCCAATCGGATCTTTTTGCGGGAGCGGCATTCAGACGGATCAAGAGGCCGTGATCGCTGAGGACGCGGCCTCGCGGCTCGCGTCTGAGTATCCCCCAGGCCGCACGGCCCTTCACTTGGAGCAGGCTAAGCGCGGGAGCTTTGGCGAGGCCTTGGAGTCGAACCTGCGCGCCAGGGGGTTCTTGCTCCAAAACGAGGGAGCAAAAGACGTACTCTCGTTGACCTACCGGCTTGACGCCATCAAAGACGAGCCCAGCGCATGGTATCTGCACGTCACGCTCTCGAACGGGCTTTCCTTCTCCAGAGTGTACACATTGGGCGCGCAAACCGCGCCGGAGGGTGTCGTCGTACAGCGCTCGCAGGCGGCGAATGAACAGCCCTAACGAATTTACACCCGCTAAAGACGGCGCGATTGTGGCCCGGATGAGCAAAAAGCCGTTGATCCTTGTCTTTATCGCAGGGCTTATTCTGGCGTCAGTTTTGATCTACGCGGTCAACTTCTCCAAGAAGGACAAGGAGGCGCGGCCGCGGCCGCCCGTCGAAACGCAGCCTGACAAGCCGTTGGCGGTTGAAATGGCCGGGTCGGGCTTAGCCGTGAAGCCTCCAGCAAAAGAGAAGACGGAGCCTAGGCAGTTTACGCCAGATCAGCAGGTGGTGATTGTTGCGCCCCAGAAAGACGAACGCGCCGAAACGATGCGACGCGAGCACGAGCAGCTCCGGCGGCAGAAAATGCAAGAGACAACCAACGCGCTCCGCGCGCCCATGGGAGTTATCAAGGGTGGGGGGCAACAGCCAAAAGTTCAGGTTACTGGCGCGCAGGAAGCGCCCAAAGAACGCACTGCGACTCCTCCTCCTGGCGGCGCGAACAGCGCCGAGGCCCTCGCCGCCCTCACGCCCGGAGCGTACAATCCTGCGGCGGACAAGGATAAAGAGGGGTTCTTCGCCCGGAACGCTGACCATAAGTGGCAACTCGCGGGGACGCGTACGCCTGGTCAGCCCTGCGAACTCAAAACCGGCGCGGTCATCCCCGGCGTCATGATCACGGGCATAAATTCTGAACTCCCTGGCTCGATCATCGCGCAAGTAAGTCAGAACGTCTTTGATACGGCCAACGGCGCGTATCTGCTCATTCCGCAAGGCTCAAAGCTCTTCGGCGTCTACGATTCGCGCGTGGTTTACGGGCAATCGCGCGTGCTCGTGGCCTGGAACCGCATCATCTTCCCCGACGGCTCAGCCGTCACCCTGGAGGCCATGCCTGGCGCAGACATTGGCGGCTACGCCGGATTCAATGACGAGGTGGACAACCACTATGTGCGTATCTTCGGTTCGGCGGTGCTGATGTCATTGATTTCCGGCGGGCTGGCCTACACGATGGACTCCATGAGCAGTGCGTCTCATGGAGCTGGCGCGGCGTATGGTCAAGCCCAGCCCTCGATGCAAAATGAAATGACCTCAGCCTTGGCCAGCCAGCTAGGCCAGACCACGACCAAACTCCTCGAAAAGAACCTGAACATCAAACCAACGCTGGGCATCCGGCCGGGCTATCAGTTCAACGTTATCGTCACCAAGGATATGGTTTTCGAGGCGCCCTATGCCGCATGGCAATAGTGGGGCTTGGAGCTTAGGACTGCCGGGAATCGACCGCTTGGGACAGCGTTTCCGCCACCCAGTGGTTGAGGCTTTTGCCGTCGGCCGCGGCTTTGAGCGCGATGCGTTGGTGCAACTCGGGCGTGACGCGCAGGTTGAAGCGGCCCGAATAGGGCTTCTCGGGCGCGCGGCCTTTCTCGGCGCACAACTCCAGATAGTCTTCGACCGAGTCGGCCAGGGCCTGCTTCATCTCGTCAATGGAGCGGCCTTGAAAGGTGATGACGTCGGCAAGATTAATGACCTCGCCGTGAAAAAGGTCGGCCTCGGGGTCGTACTCAAAACGCCCGTGATATCCCTTGTAAATCAATACGTTCATGGCTTCACCCCTTCCTTTACCCCTGCATTGACGAGAAAATGGCGCACAGATTTTACCGCGTCCCTGTCGGTTGTGGGTTGCGGATGCGGCCGGTGGAACACGGCGAACCGCTCGTTCAAGTTCACCTGCACACGCGAGCCGCGTCCCTCACTGATCTCCGCGCCCAAGGCCCGGAACAAGGCCTCGATGTCCGCCCAGGCAATGGACGGGCTGACCGGGTCTGCGAAGATCGCTGCCAGAGTTTTGCGATGCTTGTTGTTCACTCGGAAATGGTACTACTTTTTGGCGTCAAGTCAAGGCGCGTCCGACGACGTTTTCCAGCGGAGGCCGGCATGACGCGCAAGGGCAATTCCTATGGCCTCGGCGACGTCAGGTCAACGTCGCGGCCACAACGTTGGCCGTATCTCCTGTTTGTGGCGCTCCTCGGACTTGGCGCCGTGAGCTTCACCACGCAGCGCGTGGCTGCATATTTCGGCTACCAGGCCACCCTTGGCGCCCCTTGGGGTCGGGCCTTCGGTCTCACCTGGTACGCGCCGTGGAAGATTTTTGTTTGGGAAGGTTTGCCGGACCCTCAAGGCTACGTGCGTCAGTCCATGGCCTTTGGCCAGGCCATCTTTTTGCTGCCGCAGTTCTTTGTCCTGGCCCTGTTCATGGGCCGTCGCAAGCTGAGCAAAGGGCTCCAAGACCTGCACGGTTCGGCGCATTGGGCGGATGAAGGGGAGATTCGCGACATGTGCCTGCTCGAAGGGCAGGGCGTGTACGTCGGCGGCTGGCTTAAAACTTTTCACGGCAATCAGCGTTTCGCGCGCATGTTGCGAGGCTTGCCCGCGCGTGTGCAACTCTACCTGCGCCACAACGGGCCGGAGCATATGCTTTGTTTCGCGCCCACGCGCTCAGGCAAAGGCGTGGGTTTGATTCTACCAACCCTACTTTCGTGGCCCGGATCGTCGCTCGTGTTCGACATCAAAGGGGAGAACTGGAGCCTCACGGCTGGCTATCTCAAATCTTGCGGCCACCTGATCATGAAGTTCGACCCCTCTGACGCATCCGGCTTGTCAGCTCGCTTCAATCCCCTCGAAGAAATCCGGCTGGACTCCATCCACGCTATCCCTGACGCGCAAAATCTCATCTCCATGTTGCTTGATCCCGAGGGGAAGGGCCTCAATGACTACTGGAACAAGGCGGCCTTCGCCTTTCTCTCCGGCGCGTTGCTGCATTGCCTGGTCATGACGCAACATCGTGAGAACCGTCACGGCACGCTCTTTGACCTCGCCAGCCTGCTTGCCGAAGAAGGCCGCGGCATTAAGGAACTCTTTAACGAGATGCTCGCGACAAATCATACGGCCTTGCTCGACGCCATCTTTCCGGGTGGGCACGAGGCAACGGCCGTCCACGCCTTTGTCGCAGCCGCCGCGCGCGATATGCTGAACAAGTCGGACAAGGAAATTTCTGGCGTGGTCTCTTCCGCGGTCGTGAATCTCTCGCTGTATCGCGATCCCGTGGTGGCTATGAACACGGAGCGTTGCGACTTCCGGCTGCATGATCTCATGCACCACGAGCGGCCAATTAATCTCTACCTGGTCATCAGCCCGGCCGACATCAACCGATTGCGGCCGCTTATTCGCATCGTACTCAACCTGCTCCTGAACCGTACCACGGCCAAGATGGAGTTCGCGGCCGGCGCCACAAAAATCTCCTACAACCACCGTCTGTTGCTCATGCTCGACGAGTTCACCGCACTCGGCAAGCTCGACATCGTCGAGCGGGCTATCGCCTTCATGGCCGGGTATGGGGTCAAGGGCTACTTCATCGTCCAAGACATCGTGCAGCTCAACGCGGTCTACGGCAAAGACAACGGCCTCATGGCCAACTGCCACGTGCGTATCGCTTACGCGCCGAACACCATCGAAACCGCGCGCGTGCTCTCGGCCATGACCGGCAAGACTACAGTGGTCGAAGAACGAACCTCGCTCTCGGGTACGCGCAGTTCGCTCAAAAACGCCTCAGTCAGCGTTTCAGAGACCGCGCGATCGCTCTTGACCGAGGACGAATGTATGCGCCTGCCCGCGCCCAAAAAGGACCTATCGGGCAAAGTCATCGAGCCCGGCGACATGCTCATCTTCAATGCCGGTCGTCCGCCGATCTATGGTCGACAGATTCTGTACTTTCTGGACCCGATCTTCTCTCAGCGCGCGAAGACGCCAGCTCCCGCACGTTCGGACTCGCTCTACCGTGAATCGCTCGCATCTAGCGAAAACGTTGCCAAAAACGGCGCCAGCTATGAAAGCTATCTTGCTCGCATCTAGTTTTCTGCTGCTGCTCTATGTCCCGCTCTGGGTCATGGGCTTTCGGCTCAACGCTACGGCGTCCATGCCAGTTGGCGTCTATCGTCTGGAAGATGATCGACTTGAGCGTGGCGACATGGTCAGTTTCTGTCTTGAGTCGGAACTTGCCGCCTTGGCTCTGGAGCGTAGCTACCTTCGCCCTGGCTTGTGTCCCTCGGGAGTACAGCCCCTGCTCAAACG
>Ga0247840_10008006_pt1 | contig 14377 bp, 11 predicted proteins | sample LaCruzMarch2015__FD_192404 | JGI IMG/M metagenome (GOLD analysis project Ga0247840, IMG submission 192404) | Freshwater microbial communities from meromictic Lake La Cruz, Castile-La Mancha, Spain - LaCruzMarch2015_17m | ecosystem: Environmental > Aquatic > Freshwater > Lake | place: Spain...
AAAAAATCAAAAGTTGTGAACATATCATTTTAATATTATGAGAATTGTTTCGGTTAGAATTTCTCAGGTTTAATTAATGTATAAATCAAATATCCCAATATAGCCACAGCTATAATTGCACCAATGATGTACCCTGTCGGGGTGCTCATTTCGGTAGTTGCTACCATTAAAAGTGTTGTTTCCATTTTGTTTGTTATTTAAAATTGTAGAATTGATGAATAATATCAACTTCTCTCATTTTGGTATTTTCAAAATACCCAATTTTGTTGTTTTTTATCCGATGCAAAAATACATTGTAAGTTATAAGGGTTTTATTAGGAAAAGTGGTGAGGGTATAAAGATTTTATAAATAAAAAAAACCGCAGGATAAATCCCACGGTTTCAAACCTTATTTTTCGATTACATTTATTTATCTTTTCCAAAAAGCTGGCGTAAACAATAAAAATACCGTGTACAATTCCAATCGTCCGGCAAGCATCATTAGCGACAAAAACCATTTGCTAAATTCGGGAATTGCAGAGAAGTTACCTGCTGGGCCTACCAAACCAAATCCGGGACCTACACCGCCGAGGCAGGTAACCATACCGCCCACCGACTCCATAAATCCCATGCCCGAAATGGCTAATACCAAAATGCCAAAACCCGCAACTACTAAATAGAGTAGCGTAAATGCCAATACCCGTGTCAAAATATCTTCGCGTACGGTATGACCATTGTAACGAATGGGTATTACAGCATTGGGATGAATCAGTCGTTTAAATTCGTAGTAACACGCTTTTCCTGAAATAACAACTCGTATCATTTTTATACCGCCACTGGTGGAACCTGCCGATGCACCTGTAAGCATTACAATGATTAAAATGACCCAAGTTAATGGTTTCCAGTACATATAATCGGCTGTAACAAATCCGGTTGTGGTCATCAGCGACGAAACGGTAAACATTGAATCGCGCCATGCTTTTTCAACTACTGTAAAATTAAATGCTTTTGTAAAATCGACCAATGATAAAGCTACAACAGTTATGAAAAAGAAAAGTACAATAATGTAATAACGCAGTTCTTCGTTTTCTCTTACTTTTATAAATTTATTTTTAAATCCAAAATAATATAAACTAAAGTTGATTCCGGATAAAATCATAAAAATGGAAATAACATATTGAATATAAGCAGAATCCCAATAGCCAACACTTGCTTGTTTGGTCGAAAAACCTCCTGTAGCAACTGTTGCAAACGAATGATTTACAGCATCGAACAAATTCATGCCACCAAAAAGCAATAAAATAGTTTCGGACACTGTAAGAATGATATAAATTAGAAACAAGCGTTTGGCTGTTTCGCTAATTTTGGGATGAATTTTATCTTTGGTTGGGCCAGTAGTTTCGGAACCAAAAAGCTGCGTTCCACTTGTGCTGAAAACAGGTAAAATTGCCAGTGAAATAACGATAATTCCCAATCCGCCTACCCAATGCGTTAGGCTTCGCCAAAATAACATGCCATGCGACAATTCCTCAATATTGTTAAGTATAGAAGCTCCGGTAGTGGTAAAACCCGATATTGTTTCGAAAAATGCATCAGCATAAATGGGGATGCTTCCACTCATATAAAATGGTAATAGCCCTATAACTGTAAAAATTATCCATGTGAATGTAACAATAACCGAACCTTCGCGCTTACCAATGTTAGTGGGTGGATTTTTGCCAATAAGTAATGATATGCCCGAAAATGCAAAGCTTATGAGTGATGCAGTCAGAAAATAATGGGCATCATTTTCGCCATAAATGAGTGGAATAATGCAGGTAGCCAACAGCAAAACACTCTCGACAAGTGACAAACTGCCCATAACCCTGAAAACCAACTTGTAATTAAATTCTTTTGTCATTGAAATATGTATATCTAAAGAGCATTTATTGGCCTGAAAAACATCTCGTTAACGGCGGTGCAAAAGTAATTTATTTTTGCGAAATACGTTTAGTAAATACATAATATTTGTAGATAAAAAGTGTTGAGTGATGTAGCATCTGATTTTTCACTTATTAAAAGCGGGTTTTCACTGATACTATTTTTATTATAGGAATGTGAATTCTATTTTTGCAATGTTTTAAAATTTAATTGTTTTACCAAAATAACAAAATCAAAAAAATGAAATCAAACAGAATTTTTCTTTTAATCTCCGCAGTTGCTTTGGCAAGTTGGAGTTGTACTTCCGAAATTTCGGATGGTTCGTTGCAATCGAGTTTGGATAAGAGCTCGCAAACTTTGAGTGTTGCTCTACAGAAAATTACCTCTTCGGAGGGCTATCAGGTATTGGCTACTCCAGCTGTAAGTACTTCGTCGATGGCTAAAGCGTATTCACCGTTTATTGACTCTACTTACAACACAATTTTGCTGGCAGATATTGTTGGCGAATATGAGTTTAACAAAGCCAATACCTACAAACGCTGGAAACAACCGATTACTAATTTCTTTAGTAAAACGGCCGATAATGCTTCGCTTATGATTATTCGTTTGCCCGAAGAAAAAATCAAAAAACCAAATTCGCTTTTTGTGTACAATCCGGCCGATACATTGCTTACCAACAATTATGTATTTTCGCTGAACAAATACGATTACAAATTTAATCGCGTTTTGGGTTGGACTTATGACATGGCTTCGACTATTAATGTGAAAACCGTAGATGCCGGTGCACTAAGCATTCAATCGTCGAGCAGCAAGGAAGCTGGTTATAAATTTGCTTCGGAGTTTGCATTTACAAATGGTTTTACCACCAAAAGCAGCTATACAACGGGCGATACAGCCGTTTCGGTGTATGCTATTTACGAAGGTGCAAAAGTGATTTACGAAGAAAGTTTTACAGCCATTAAAACTACAGCCGACAATCGCCATCGTGAAAGTGAATACTCAATGACTATTGGTGATGTGAAAATTATTCGTCAGAGGGGGCCAAACAGTTTGGATAGCGCTAAAGTATATGTAGCTGGTGTGCTGCAAACTACAGCCAAAGTAGAAGTGGTGGATATTGCAACTACTGATGGCACTGATGTAAGTGTAACAGCTCACAAACGCGAACTTAAAATTACCTTCGACGATGGTACCAGCAAAACTATCAGTGAACTTTTAGGCACTTCGGTGGAAACTATTCGCAACTTATTTATATCTTTGCGTCAATCCTATTTTGCAACAGGTATTGTAGATAGAATTGCTTGGGATATTTATATGAAGAAGTGATATTAATATTTGCCAATAGTAAAAATATACAATGAAATGTATTTTTCTAAACGCAAAGACGCTAAGATGCAAAGCCGCAATGAAATAATATAAAAAACTTCGTGTCTTTGCATCTTTGTGTACTTAGCGTTCAAAATATAATAATTGGGGTTTAACGGGGAAGTATAAAAAGCTTCCCCTTTTCAAATGAAAAAAAAACAAATGCAGGAAATTAAAGACAAAAAGCTGAGTATCAATACCATCGAAATTCTTGTTTTTACAATAATTTGGTTGGCCATTTTTTCCATACCGTATTTAGTGCAACAATCATCAAATACGATTTTTTGGGAGAAAATATTCTCTGAGTGGATACGAATGGCTGCTTTGTTGATTTTGTTTTTAGTCAATATTATCTTTCTTGTACCACGCTTATTGTTTGCAAAAAAATACCTGAAATATACTTTCGCAGCACTGATTTTAATCCTTACCGTCAATATCGGAAGTGTTTCGTTACAACACTTTGTAATTGCACCCGAACCAGTTTCGATGCCTAAAATGGAACTCGGACCCGGAATGCCGCCTATGGAGTTGGGTAATAAAATGCCTGCACCTATGGGATTCAGAGCGCCAATTCAACAAGAAAGACCTTCGCTTGCCATGAAATTTGTCAATAGTTTTTTGTTGGCAATATTAGTAATGGGTGCCAGTATTGCATTTAAACTAATGTCGAAATGGTTGAGCGAAGAAAACTTGCGTAAAGATGCCGAAAAAGAACAACTCAAATCGGAATTGGCGTTTCTGCGTCATCAGGTGAGTCCACATTTTTTTATGAATACGCTTAACAATATTCACGCACTGATTGATATAAATGCAGAGACAGCTAAAGATGCAGTTATTCGTTTATCGACCCTGATGCGCTATTTGCTTTACGAAACTTCGGAGGGACATATTGCTTTGAAAAAAGAAATTGATTTTATTGAAAGTTATATTTCGCTTATGCGCTTGCGCTACTCCAATAAAGTGGCTGTAACTATTGAAATTCCTGAAAAAATTCCTGAAGTTGAAATTCCACCCATGCTTTTTGTTTCGTTACTCGAAAATGCCTTTAAACACGGTGTAAGCTATCAAGCACAGTCTTATATTGCTTTTTCGATGGCCATTGTGGAGCAAAAAATTGTATGTGTGCTTCGCAATAGCAAACACAAAAACTCGTCACAGGGCGATAAAAAATATTCGGGTATCGGACTTACCAATATTAAAAAAAGTTTAGATTTGCTTTTTCAAAAAGAGTATAGCTTAAATATTAACGATACTGAAACTGATTTTGAAGTTCAACTAACAATTCCACTATATGAAAATAAAATGTTTAGCCATTGATGATGAGCCACTTGCATTGCAGCAAATAAGTGCCTACATCGACCGAACACCGTTTTTGGAAAAAATGGCCTTGTGTCAGAGTGCATTCGAAGCCATTGAATTTACCGACCAACAACCGGTTGATTTGATGTTTGTGGATATTAATATGCCCGACCTGAACGGGCTCGATTTTGTAAAATCGCTTAAAAATAAGCCTTTTATAATTTTTACAACGGCTTACAGCGAATATGCGTTAGAAGGTTTTAAAGTTGATGCTGTGGATTATATTCTGAAACCTATTTCGTACGACGAATTTTTACGGGCGGTAAACAAAGTGCGAGACCGAATGACGGCTACAGCTGCTGCCACTTCCGAAACAGTTACCATGAACAAGGAAAGTTTGTTTGTAAAATCGGAATATAAATTAATCCGGATTCAATTGGCTGATATTAAGTATATTGAAAGTGCCAACGAATATATTCAAATTCATTTGGAAACTGAAAAACCGATTACCACACTTGTTCGCCTCAAAACCATCGAAGGAGAACTCCCCAAGGAGAAATTTATGCGGGTGCATCGTTCATTTATTGTAAATTTAGAAAAAGTAAAAGTAATTGACCGTAACCGAATAGTGTTCGATAAGGTGTATATTCCTGTCGGAGAACAATATAAAGACGAATTTCAAAAATTTGTAGACAAAACATTTTTAGTTTAATAAATATTTTTATCATGAAAAAAATCACTTTTACTATCCTGTTTTTTTTAGCAGGAATAAGTCTTATTGCTCAAACTAAAACATTAAATGTAGCTACGCAGGGAAATCTTAAAAACCTGATTACGACTACAGAGCAAAAAACAATAACGACACTTACGCTTTCAGGTAGCATCGATTCGCGCGATTTTGCTTTTATGCGCGATAAAATGTCGGCTCTTGCCGTGTTGAATTTAACAATGGTTAGCATAAAAGCTTATACAGGCACCGATGGTACAAATTCCGGAGTTAATACAGCTTACAATGCCAACGAAATACCGATTTATGCGTTTTACGACCCCTTACTATTTACCTACAAGGCTTCGCTCACAAGCATAAGTTTTCCTTCTACAACCTCAAAAATTGGCGAAAAGGCTTTTTATTATTGCTACAATTTATCGAGCACCATTACCATTCCGGCTTCATTAACCCGCATTGGCGATGCTGCGTTTTATGGTTGCTCGTCGATTTCTACTTTTTCGGTTGTACCAAGTAATCCGCGTTATTCTTCGAGTAGTGGTGTTCTTTTTAATAAAAGTCAGGACAGTTTATTTATTTTTCCACCAGCAAAAGGCAACTCATACACTATTCCTTCAACCGTGAAACATGTTGGTAGTTCAGCATTTGATAATTGCTATAAAGTTTCGTCGGTTACAATTCCTTCGTCGGTAACAAGTATTGGCAGTTATGCTTTTTCGGGATGTTCGGGTATTGTAGGTAGTTTAACTTTGCCTGCTTCGCTCAAAACAATGGGCGATGGAGCATTCTACGCTTGTTCGGGTTTAACAGGTACGGTAACAATCCCGGCTTCGCTAACCGATTTTGGGAATTACTGTTTTTTGGAATCAAATAATATTAGTTCGTTTGTAGTTAATGCGTCGAATCCTAATTATTCTTCCGAAAATGGAATGTTGTATAGCAAAAACAAAGATTCGCTTTTTATATGTCCACCAGCCAAGCAAGGTGCTGTGGTCATTCCTTCTACGGTCAAATTAATAGGAAGCCATGCTTTTTACAATTGTAGTAAACTCACAGGCACAGTAACTATTCCGGCTTTGGTCGATTATGTTGGGTATTATGCATTTTATGGATGCAGTTTACTGAGTGCTTTTGAAGTAAATTCTCAAAATAATTATTTTACGGCCGAAAATGGAGTTTTATTTTCAAAAAATAAAGACCGATTAATTGCATTTCCAATTACGAAAACTGCTACTTACAGTATGCCTGCAACGGTTATGCAAATCGACCCCGCAGCGTTTGCATTCAGTCAGTTGTCGGGCGCATTAGTGCTTCCGGCAAGTGTAATCACTATCGGCGATTATGCTTTTTACAATGCAAAACAGATCTCAGCAATTAATGTTGATGGGGCAAACCAGCGTTATTCGTCGGATAATGGCGTATTGCTAAATCGTACTCAGGATACGCTTTTTGTTTGTCCGTTTGCCAAAACGGGAAGTTTTGATGTGCCTGCAACCGTTAAGCATATTAATTATTCAGCTTTTGATGGCTGTGCGGGAATTTCAGTAGTGACTTTTCCTAATTCACTTATAAGTATTGGAGGGTATGCATTTGAGTATTGTACGGGTTTGACCAAAATACAATTGCCTCCAAATATTACCAATATTTCGGACGGTGCGTTTTATAGTTGTACCAATTTGACAGAACTTAGCATTGCTAATCCAAATCCTCCTATTGTTGATTATTATACTTTCGACCAAATTAATAAATCAACCTGCAAATTAATTGTACCTGTAGGCAGTTCCACAAAATATTCATCTATAAATTATTGGAAAGATTTTACATTGGTAAACGAACAAGTTTTTCAGAGTGCATTGTCCGAAAATACGGAGAAACAAATCAGTTATTCGATAACCGGGAATATATTGTCTGTAAAAATTAGTAATCCGAACGATAATTTGTTGATTTATTCGGTAATGGGTGTTGTAGTGTACAACGCAAAACCAGTATCCACCAGCATTCAAATTACCTTGCCGGCTAAGGGTTTTTATATTGTTAGGTTGGGGAATAATGTCCTTAAAATCAGCTTTTAATTTTGTGTTTGTATTAGAATAATATCACTTTCGCAGATAGAATTTGCCTGTTCACTGAAATTGTTTGGAATGCCTTCATCGATGTAGTAATTTTGAAGCAATAAATTAAATAACAAACAATTTTAAAAACACATTATCATGAAAACAACAAATTTATTTTTAGCTGCAATGCTAAGTTTTGCTTTAATGTCTTGTAACGATTCAATCGCCGCAACCGACTTGGAAATGAGTTCAGAATTAAGTAGTGACCAAATGTTACAAAGTATGGAATTTACTTCCGATTCGACTTCGATAACTGATGTCGAGCGTGAAGGACTATTGTTAATGCGTGAAGAAGAAAAATTAGCGGGTGATGTTTATATTTATTTTTACGGAAAATATGCTTTACGTCCGTTTACAAACATCAACAAAAGCGAAGTTCAACATTCAAATGCTGTGTTACGATTATTGACCTATTTTGGAATTCCAGACCCTGCACTTACCGAAACAGGAAAATTCAACAATCCCGATATCCAGGCTTTATACGATAAACTGACAACCGATGGCGATACTGCCGAAAAAGCATTAGCAATTGGAGCTTTTATCGAAGAATACGATATTGCTGATTTACGGAAACTAATAGCAGAAACTCAAAATGCTGATATAAAAATGGTGTACACTAATTTATTAAATGGTTCGTACAATCACATTAAAGCATTTACCAGAGTATTAGCCGGCAGGGGCGTAACCTATACTCCGCAAATTCTGACAGCAGATGAATTAAACGATATTTTAAACTAAAAACGCAGGTTTTACAGATAAAATAAGGCTATTTACTGAAACTAATTTATTTAAGCAATTAAATAAATTAGTTTTGTAACATAATTTTTAAAATCAAATATTTATGAGAGTACGTAAAAATATCGCTACAAGCGACGAAGGGTTTCTTTTCAACCCAACTACCGGCGATTCGTTTTCGACCAATGCTATTGGTGCTGAAATAATTTTATTAATGAAAAAAGACATTCCGACTTCGGAAGTGGTAAATACAATTTGCGAAAAATACGATGTGGATAAAGCCCTTTTCGAACGTGATTTAGAGGAATTTACATTGCAATTAAAAGGACATAGTATTTTGGAATAACTATTAATTCCCCCTTTAGGGGGTTAGGGGGCAAATATGAAAAAAATGATAACAATAGCAGTAACTGCACTGAATGCCATCGATAGTCCGGGACCGGGCGTGGCAGTTATACGGGCCATTCGCGAGTGCAATGATTTTGATGTACGGATTATCGGATTATCGTACGAATCGTTGGAACCAGGGCTTTATATGCACGATTTGGTTGATAAAACGTATCAAATTCCTTATCCTACAGCGGGAACTGATGCACTGCTCGGACGCTTGCAATACATTCACGAAAAGGAAAACTTAGAGCTGATAATCCCAAATTTCGATGCCGAACTTTTTAATTTTATTAAACTGCGCGATTCGTTGAAAAAAATGGGTATTGCTACTTTTATGCCCGATTTGGAGCAGTTCGAAGCGCGCGATAAAATGAAATTATTAGACTTTGGCAAAAAACACGGTTTTGAAGTGCCCGAGGATAAAATTATTCACGAGTTTCGCGAATTAGCAAAAATCGAAGAGGATTTTGATTTCCCATTAGTGGTGAAAGGAAAATTTTATGATGCCATTATTGCAAATACCATGGAACAAGCCGAAAAGGCCTATTATAAAATTTTGTCGAAATGGGGCTTACCAATTATTGTACAGGAGTTTATAAAAGGAACTGAAATAAATATCGCAGCTTTGGGCGATGGCGAGGGAAATGCAATAAGCGTGATACCAATGCGCAAACTGTACATTACCGACAAAGGTAAAGCGTGGGCAGGTATAACTTTAGACGACGAAACATACATTGAATTGGCTCGAAAGTTTATTAAAGTTACAAAATGGCGTGGCGGTTGCGAACTCGAAGTAATGCTTAGCAACGATGGTAAACCTTATATTATGGAAGTGAATCCACGCTTTCCGGCTTGGATTTACCTAACGGCAGCGGCCGGACAAAATCAACCTGCCAGTTTAGTGAAAATGGCTTTAGGGCAAAAAGTGGAGCCTTTTACGGAGTACGAAGTAGGAAAAATTTTTGTGCGATATGCATGGGATTTAATTACCGATATCCGGGAGTTTCAGAAGATTTCGGGGAATGGGGAACTCTAAATGCCCCCTAAATCCCCCATGGGGGACTTAAAGACATACTATTTATAAATCAACATAATATATACAATACTAATTAAATTTCCCCCTAAGGGGGGACTAAGGGGGGCATTATGGAAAAAATAAGATACGAAAGGCCATTCATTATTAAAATGAACGCCGGATTAATGAATAAATTTGGAACACAGTCGATAAACGAACCTGTAACACATATCGAAAGTGTATCGGTAAAAGGAATGTTGAGCGAATACGGATCGCCGCTGTTTGTAATTTCGGAAAAACAAATTCGCCGAAATTATCAAAATGCAGTGCGTATTTTCAAAACGCGCTACCCAAAAGTGCAATTTGCATGGTCGTACAAAACCAATTACAACAATTCTGTTTGTCGCATTTTCCATCAGGAAGGTTCGTGGGCTGAAGTGGTTTCGGGTTTCGAATACAACAAAGCGTTGGGAAATGGTGTACATGGTAACAAAATCATTTTCAATGGTCCGGACAAAAGCGATAGCGACCTGATACAGGCTGCACAAAATAATTCGCTGATTCATATCGACCATTACGACGAATTGTATTCGCTTATTCGCCTAAGCGAAGAGCACGGTTTAAAACCGCGCGTAGCCATCCGCGTAAATATGGATACAGGCATTTATCCTAAGTGGGATAGGTTTGGTTTTAATTTCGAAAACGGACAAGCCTGGAATGCGCTCACACGTATTGCAAACTCTGATAATCTGGAATTGGTTGGTATTCATTGCCATATCGGAACTTTTATGTTGTCGCCTACAGCTTATGCCATTGCTGCACGTAACCTTTGTGAGTTGGCTTGGGGCGTAAAAGAACGCTTTGGTAAAATGGTTCAATATATCGACCTTGGCGGTGGTTTTCCTTCCACAAATACGCTCAAAGGGGCATATCTTCCGGGAACTGACACTGTTCCGTCTATCGACCAATTTGCCGACGCCATTACCGATGTAATTCTTGGATACGGTTTTAAACAAGACGAATTGCCAACCCTAATTCTCGAAAGTGGTCGTGCTTTGATTGACGATGCGGGTTATTTATTGGGCTCGGTATTAGCTACCAAACGCCTTTCGGACGGACGACGTGCTACCATTATGGATTTTGGATTAAACTCCTTATTTACTTCACTTTGGTACGACCATAAAATTAGTCCGGCACAAAAATTGGGCGATCAAACCGAAGATATGGTCATGTTTGGACCGCTTTGTATGAATATTGATGTAGTACGCGAAAGCATTACCATGCCTCTGTTACAAAAAGGCGACCAGGTAGTGGTGCACAAAGTGGGTGCATATAATATGACTCAGTGGATGCAATTTATTACCTACCGTCCGCCTATTGTGTTGATTGATAATGATAACAATACACATATTATTCGCAAAGGCGAAGATTTGAAATACATGGAAGAATTAGAACAAATACCGGAACATCTAGTATAGTGGGTGACCGACCATAAGTCGGTCTCACACGTTTCAAAAACAGTGAGAGTATGACTTCAAGTCATACCCTCACTATAAACGATAAGCGAATGAAGCAATTATTAAAAGATACTTTCAACGGAATTTTAAATAGCTATTCCATTATTTTCTTTTTAGATAATAAAATACTGGCCGGCACTTTGCTGTTGGTCAGTTTTCTCAATTTCTGGTCGGGTGTAAGTGGTTTACTGGCAGTTGTTTTTGTGTTGTTGCTTGGTAATTCTATGCATCTACACCAACCTACACTTCGGAGTGGATACTACAGTTTCAACGCGCTGTTGGTAGGGTTGGGGATGGGTACTTTTTTCGATCCAAGCGTAGTGTTTTTTAGTTTGTTGGCGTTGGCTTCGTTGCTCACACTTTTGCTATCGGTGAGCTTAGGCGGTTGGCTTTACAAATACAAATTGCCTTTTTTGAGTATCCCTTTTGTAATTACATTCTGGTTTGTAGTGTTGCCTTCGTCGCATTTCGAAAACTTAGGGCTAACTCAGCGCAGTATATTCTGGATCAACGAATTATATGCTGTAGGTGGCAATGGATTACTCGAATTGTTTAAATCAATTGATTCGTTTCGGGTTCATAATCTTGTTGATATTTACTTGCGTTCGTTAAGTTCCATTTTTTTTCAAAGTAATTTGATAGCAGGGTTTTTCATAGCCATTGCATTGCTCATTAGTTCGCGTATTATGTTTTCGCTGTCAATTATCGGATTTTTGTCGGCCTATTTGTTTGCACAATTTACCGGTTCGGAGGCTGCAAGTATCAATTATTACAACATTGGTGCAAATTATATGATGGTGGCTTTTGCTGTTGGTGGTTTTTTCACCATTCCGTCGCGCCAATCGTATTTGTGGACAATTTTACTTATTCCTCTCACATCGTTGGTTTTGCTTTTTTTCTATAAATTGTTGGCATTTATTCAGTTACCGGTGTTCTCGTTGCCATTTTCGTTTGTTACCATACTTTTTATTTATTTCTTGCAAATGCGTACAAAGGCCGAAAAGTTGGTACTTACACCTTTGCAATTGAATTCTCCTGAAAAGAATTTGTATACGTATCAGAATAATGTAGAACGACTTTCAGGCTTGTATTATTTTGCAATAAATCTGCCTTTTATTGGCGAATGGACTGTAACACAGGCACACGAAGGTGAATTTACGCATAAAGGGGAATGGCGTCATGCCTTCGATTTTATGATTACGGACAACGATGGCCGCACTTTTAAAAACGACGGATTTTTATTGACTGATTATTATTGTTACAATAAACCTGTTTTTGCTCCCGCCGATGGCTATGTTGAACTTATTCAGGATAATATTGATGACAATATTCCCGGACAGGTAAATACAGTCAATAATTGGGGAAACAGTATTGTTATCAGACATCTCAATGGATTATATAGTCAGGTTTCGCATCTCAAAAAGGGAACTTTCAAAGTGCAGCAGGGCGAGTTTGTACATAAAGGCGATTTATTGGCACATTGTGGTAACTCAGGACGTTCGCCCGAACCACACATCCATTTTCAAATGCAGATACATCCGGTTATTGGTGCTAAAACCATCGATTATCCGTTTTCCTATTTTTATAAAGTAAATTCCGGAAGTGATGCTTTGGTGCAGTATAAGAAACCACAAAAAGGCGATATTGTTACACCTGTTTCTTCGGACCAATTTATGTTTAATGCATTTAATATATTGCCCGATAGTGTTTTAAATATGAAATATAGCACGAATGGGTCGAGCGAAAAAACAGAACGTTGGGATACGTATACTGATGCATATAACCATAAGTATTTTTATTGTGCCGAAACTAATGCTACTGCTTACTACATTGTCGATGGCTCGATGTTTTATTTTACGGCATTTTATGGAAATAAAAATTCGTTGTTGTATTACTTTTATTTATCGGCATTTAAAATATATTTGGGTAATAAACAAATAGAAATTCATGATTTTATGCCTCTGAATGTGCTTAAAATGCCGATTTCGCTTAAATGGTTACACGATTTTGCTGCACCGTTCAAAAGTTTTATTAATGTGGAATACTTATCGAAAATCGAGTTTTCGGATTATGCACTCAACAGCGGTGTGGTTCGGTTTGCAAGCGGAGTGAATTTCAATATCCTGAACAAGAAAAGCGTGGTAAGCCAAAGCAGCATTACAATTACAACAACCGGAATCAGCGAATTTGAATATAAAACGAAAAATACGAAAATCAAAGCAACATGTATAAATATATAATAGCATTTTTGTTTTTTGTAATGCCTTTATTTTCACAGCAAAAACTGAATACAGTAATTGTTGATAGCATAACTTACAACTATTATTTAAACGGTAGTTGGAACGAATTGATTACGCTCGGAAAAAGTGCAATGTCAGAAGATATTGATTTTAAATATCTGCAACAGCGAATGGGTTATGCTTATTTTGTAAAGGGAAATTATTTTGCAGCAATAAGGCATTATCAAAATGCACTCTATTTTGATACCGAAGATCCCGTTTCGCATACTTATTTGTATTATTCGGCCATAAATATTAACGACGAAGCAATGGCTCGTTATCATTTTTCGAAATTAGATGCTGAAAATCAGGCATTTTTAAAATTAAAAAAAACAAGACTTGTTGATGCGATAGATATAGAGTATAATCACAAAATAAATAAGGATTATGCCCCGAACGAAGCATTAACAAGCGATTTGAGAAGTAACCCGTATTATAAAAGAATCGGATTAAATTCACAATTAGGTTATCGTTTCAACTTGTATCAATCCTACTCAACTTACTCGCAATTAACGGATTATTTCAATCAAACTATTCAAAATGAGTATTATGTGGCGGGTGTATTATCTTTATTTAGCCGCACAAGTTTTATGGGTGCTTATCATTATGTTGGTACAACTTTTAATACCGATACCGATAGCTTGAAAACTCCCGGAAATCTTTGGTTTGGTAAGTTAACGCATAGCTTCAACCGTTTCGATGTATCGTTAAGTCAATCACAATTTACGAATGAATACATTGATTCAAAGCAAACCGGTTTACAACTTGGGTTTTTATTGCCAACAAAAAGTAAAATCTACCTGAAAAGTTCGCTTTACAACATTACCGAATCGGACACATCACGGTTGGTTTTTAATCAAACAATTGGCGCGCTTATTGCACGTAGGTTTTGGTTGCAAGGTTCGGTTACGCTCGGAAATTTGAATAATTTTGTTGATAATAACGCACTTTATTTATACAATTCGATGGATCATACCACTTTTAGAACAGGTGCATCGCTGTTTTATTATTTAGGTAAACATCTTACATTATTTACA
>Ga0247840_10008008_pt1 | contig 14374 bp, 12 predicted proteins | sample LaCruzMarch2015__FD_192404 | JGI IMG/M metagenome (GOLD analysis project Ga0247840, IMG submission 192404) | Freshwater microbial communities from meromictic Lake La Cruz, Castile-La Mancha, Spain - LaCruzMarch2015_17m | ecosystem: Environmental > Aquatic > Freshwater > Lake | place: Spain...
GTTCGTCAGTACCGGACTTTGCAGTCTGGCTTCCTTCACTGCTGTCGTTGCCGACAACCAGCTTGCCACTTGCTAATGTTTCGGGTCGTTACTCCCGCACATAAGGGACTTTCACCCTTTGGAAAAAAAAATAAATTAACCCTACTTGTTGCTCGTTTGATAAATATTTGTATTTTTGAAATATTTATAGAGCTTTCGGCAGGGTATGCTCAGCTCATGCAGGGCACACACAAACAGTAAGCCCAATACCTTACTTTTACTTAGTTTCAAAGCATTTGGTTTAAATAAAATATATTGAAAAACGAACGTTAAACGTATAAATTCGGCACTGGGCCTACTGTCGGGCGTTATGGGGCATAGTAGAAAAAATCACTACCAATAAAATAGTTTCGTTATATAGAAACTATTTTGTGTATCTTTGCACTATCAAAAATTGAACGAATGGACAAACTTTTTGACATTGTATTCTTAGACGAATCATTTGAATTTCTCGAACATTTAGAAAAGAAGCACTACGAAAAAATTCTTTTTAATATTCGTAAAGCTCAAACAAGACATGATCCTGAATTATTCAAAAAACTAAAAGACGAAATTTGGGAATTAAGAACGCTATATCAAGGTATCCACTATCGCCTACTAGCATTTTGGGATAAGACAAATACAGAAAATACCCTTGTAATTTCAACACATGGTATAATAAAGAAAACTAGTAAAGTACCTGATAGTGAAATCGAAAAAGCTAAACAACTCCGTTCAAGATATTTTGAAGACAAAGAAATTTTAAAAAAAACAAAGAAATGAAAACACATACATTAGACGAGGTTCAAGATAAACTTATCGGGAAAATTGGTACTCCTGACCGAAACAAATTTGAGTATGAATTACAAATGGACTTGATAGGACAAGCCATTAAACAGACGAGACAGGAACGAAAATTAACACAAGAAGATTTAGGAAAACTTATTGGCGTACAAAAAGCGCAAATTTCAAGAATTGAAAATAATACCAGTAATGTTACAATTGAAACCTTATTGCGTGTATTTAATGCTTTACAAGCAAAAGTAATGTTGAAAGTTGAATTACCACATTTCAAAATCAGTCTCGGACAATAACTACATCCCATTACTCGGGTTTTGCATCAAGCGGACTGACGTGAAAACTTTGAGCTTTTTATTTCTATTCAGGTTCAGTGCTTATTAACAGTTTTCTGCTCTGCAACCCATCAGAACGCCAAACCAGAAACCGTTGCAAGTGAGAAGTGAATTGGAATAATGTAGGAGGAATACAGATTTGCATATCTTTGAAAAACTAAGCAATTACTAAAAGAAAAAACATGAAAAATATTATTACAATCTTTATTGGGTTATTTGTATTTTTTATAAATTTCGGATGCACCAAAGATACAATACAAAGTTCACCCGCTCCACAGCTTAATCTGGAAAATCTATATCAGGCTTCAATTTCAGATGCCATGATTGCCGATTCTTCAGAAATTTGTGATACGCTTTGGCAAATAAATCATACGAATTCAAATCTTGAATGGAAAACCATTAATGGTGAAGAATACTTACTGGTAGGGAATTTCAATAAATATCCCGGCACCTATTCTGATACTTCATTGACAAATTCCTGGGGACTTATCTGGGTTTTTATCCCTGATCAGTTTAGTAAAAGAATGAAATCTACTACGTATATGGCAAACGACACTCTATTGCGTATGCGCCAGTTGCTAGGACTTCCACCGAACAATCAAAATAATTACATCGTGGAATTGTGGGTAAAACCTGAAGATCTATTTCGTCCGGCTGCCGATTCGGAAATAGATGATCAAAAAGCAGGACTTTATTTTCCGGCAAATGCGGATACTAATTATGTGAAATGGTTTAACCAGAATATCTACGATTCCTATTTTAGCAACTGGACACACTATCCATGGACAAGACTAGGTTATTCCTACGACTGGTCAGGTTATAAATCGGAAGTTGGCATAAGCGAATTTTGCATTAAAACTGCTTCCTTACTGTACGTTAAAAAATTAAGCCTTGCAACAAAATATATTGGGAATTAAAGGACTTGAATAAAATCTGAGAAGAAAAACAACCAGTAATCGAGTGGACTACCCTATGCAGTAATTAGCTGACAGGGAGAGCCTTTCACACCACTGTACGTATGGGTCACTTCATACTTTCTTTCATATTAAATGTCCACTGGACATTTAATATTCAGAAGCCTATACAGCGGTTATTTAAGATGTGGAGCAATTTTACTCCCAAAAGTCATGATAACGCTTCGCTAAGTTCACGTAAAGGTCAAGCATAGCATCATAACCTCTTTTTCGTAAGCGGTCTAAAGTAATAGTTGTAAGACCAATTTATTTCCAAACTCTTAAAAAACAAATTCACCCTTATCTTGTTTAATTGATAAATATTTTTGATTTTGAGATATTTATAGAAGACTGGAAAGGCTGTGCTCAGCTCTTGTAGGGCAGCTTGCTTTATTTTCATGCAAAGCGACCACATCCTCAGAACAAATCACACATTCTTGAAATTAACAATTTAACTTTAAAAACAAATTATAAATAGCAAACAACAAAAAATAATTATGACAAAAAAAATACTTACATCTGCATTCTTAACTTTTATTGCTTTAATCAGTTACAGTCAACCAACAAACATTTACCAACCTAGTGGAACACCGACTTTTGGTCGAGCAACAAACGACTCTTTAAGCTATTACATCAATCTTGGGCATTCTCCCTTTAGTGTAAAAAGAATTGACAACAATAACATCATAACTCAAGTATGCGACTTACCAGCAATAACAAATCAAATGCTTTTTAATAACGATAAAGGTATTTATAAAACAAGTTCAGGATATTCTCTTTATGATGGTTCAAGTCATATCGCTATACCTACTGCGACTCTGCCCGCAACATATCCGTTTAATACAATTAACGAAGATTTTTTTCATATTGGAACAAATACTTATTTTCAAAATGGCAAAGATATATTTAAAACCAACCTTTCTTCTGTTTCAAGTATTCAAACTCTCTATACATCGACAGCAGCAGTGCTGAACCCAACCTATTGTGGAATTACCAAGATGTACAATACAGGTAATTCAATTTATTTCGTTGAATCTGGAGACCCTTTTATCCCTAATCCTAACCTTTTAAAAAGAATTGATTTAACAACAGGAAATGTTACTATTCTTGATACTATTGCTTCTGCTGCATTAGGTATTCCGAAAATTGTACGTTCAAATAGTTTATATTATTCAGTAGGTTCTTCTGCTTCCCATCCATTTGGAAAAGTTAAAAAAGTAGATGATAATGGTGTTGTTTCAACTCTGTATGCAGTAACTAATGCTGATAACAGTATTTTATCTGTATTAGGCGTTTTGCCATCTGGTGTTGTTTGCTATACTTCCCAAAATATATTGGTGCTTATATCAGGAGGTACAATCACACCATTAAACTTTAATACAGTTTCTAGTCCGTTACCACGTGTTAGCTTCGTAAATGGTAAATCAACTAATACATTGGTTTATTTTCAAGCGTATGACTCATTAATCGTATCGCCTCCAAAAGATGCTTTATGGGTAACAGACGGAACTTTAGCTGGAACAAAAAAAGTAATTTCTAAAAATGATTATTATAGTGGAGCAGCTTCTTTTGGTGATGCTAATTCAAGTATGTCTTCAGTTGTTTGTGGTGACGATCTTTATTTTCCTGGACAACAAACCGTTTCATCTCAATTAAATTTATTTTATGTTAATGGTTCAAATTATACATACACAATAAATACAAGTTTTAACAGTGCTCAACAACTATATAAGAATCCCAATGGTGGTATTTATATGAAAGGTTCGCCTGCATTAGCTCAGTTTGCCGTTTATAAAACAACTTGTTCTGCTGTAAATACAATAGAAGAAAGTAATTCAAGTAATATCCTATTTGACTTGTTTCCAAATCCAAATCAAGGGCGTATCACCATAAGCCTTACTGACAATATCAATAGTTACACTTTAACGGTTTTTAATACACTAGGCGAAACATTATACAAAAAAATAATAAGTGGGCAATCAACTAATCTTGACTTAAATTTAAAGTCTGGTTTATATTTTATCTCGCTTGACAAAAATGGACAAAAAACTACAAAAAAGATAATCGTAGAATAGTTGCCAGCAGCTAATCGAGGTACTGCTCTATGCAATAATTAGCTATGCAGGGAATGCATTTCAGTTATGCTCAATAACCACCTCTCACAGTGTTGCTAAACCTATTGAAGCACCATTAATCATACTAGTACTTCGTACTTTCTTTCACATTAAATATCCTGTGGATATTTAATGTGAAAGAAGCCTATAAAGCAGTTCATCAAGATGTGGAGCAATTTTACTCCCAAAAGTCATGATATAGCTTCGCTAAGTTCACGTAAAGGTCAAGCATAGCATCATAACCTCTTTTTAGTAAGCGTTCTAAAGTAATAGTTGTAATACCAATTTATTTCCAAACTCTTAAAAAACAAACTTAAGCTAATCTTGTTTATTTGAAAAATATTTTTGATTTTGAGATATTTATAGAAGATTAAAAAGACTGTACACAGCTCATGTAGGGCACACACACTTTATATGAGAGAGGATCCGAATACATCAACATTAATAATCTCATCATTCATGCAGAAAAAAAACCATGTTTAAACTAGAGTATTCTTATTTATCACTGCCCAGTAAGTTTTATCATCTTGAAATCCCTGCTTCAATTAGCAAACCTGAAATGCTTTTGCTTAATGATACATTAGTGGAAGAACTCAATATTCCCTTAAAAAATCAAGAAGATATTATTTCTTTTTTATCAGATAATCAATTTGATAGCAATCTTTCTTCTTTTGCCCAAGCTTATGCTGGTCATCAATTTGGTTACTTTAGCAACTTAGGCGATGGAAGGGCTATTGTGATGGGTGAATATTTAACTCCACTCAACAAACGATTTGACATTCAACTCAAAGGAAGCGGAAGAACGATATATTCAAGAGGTGGAGACGGAAAGGCAACTTTAAAAGCAATGCTGAGAGAGTATCTTATGAGTGAAGCGATGCACTATCTAAAAATACCCACTTCAAGAAGTTTAACAGTGGCAAAAACAGGAGAATGGGTGCAACGAGAAGTAAAACATGAAGGAGCGGTTCTAGCAAGATTAATGAAAAGCCATATCAGGATTGGAACTTTTGAGTATGCACGAAATTACGGTACAACCGAAGATTTACAAGCACTTACTAACTATACTATCAATCGTCTGTATCCAGAAATTCAACTCGAAGAAAATCCGGTTATAGGTTTATTAAAAAAAGTAATGACAGTTCAGATTGATTTAGTGGTGAATTGGATGCGTGTTGGTTTTATTCATGGGGTTATGAATACCGATAATGTATCCATCAGTGGCGAAACATTTGATTATGGCCCATGTGCATTCATGAACACCTATCATCCCGATACTGTTTTTAGCTCAATTGATAACAATGGACGCTATGCTTTTGGAAATCAACCAGAAATTATCAAATGGAATATTGCCCGCTTTGCAGAAGCCTTATTACCAATTATACACTATGATATAGATAAATCGCTACAACTTGCACAATCTGCCATTAATGAATTTGATGAGATTTGGGAACAAAAATATTATAAAACAATGCTAAACAAAATCGGTATTGAAAGCAATAATCCCAAACTTTATAGTTTAGTGGACGAACTTCTCGATTTAATTAAAAGACTGAAAATGGATTACACCAATACATTTTGGGATTTATCTCAAGAAATGAGTTCGGAAGATAGCCCAATAAACAGATCGGATTTTAAACCTTGGTTAGAAAAATGGAAAAATGCCATTGATAATTCATGCGAGATGCAACAGGCAAAACAACTGATGAACACTCTTAACCCCGTTTTTATTCCAAGAAATCAAATAGTTGAGCAAGCACTTGACGAAGCAGTTAATGGAAATCTGAGTTTATTTCTAAAACTTTTAAGTATGCTTTCAAACCCCTATAAATACAAAAATAATTTGGACAAGTTTATGAAGCCGCCTGATAAAGATTTTGAAAGAAATTATCAAACATTTTGTGGAACTTAAAAATACCAGTTTAGAAAATATAGAAAAACAAATTTATCCTAATGTTGTTTATTTGATAATATTTGTGATTTTGAGATATTTATAGAACATTGCAAAGAATGTGTTCTACTCATTTAGGGTACTCGCAAGCAATATATAAGCAATGTTAGGACGACTATTCCTACGAAAACAAAATGACTAAATTTTAAACGAATCGAATATCTTTCAGAAAGAGGAAAATGTATAAAGCTACTGTAAATATATTGAAAATTACATATTTTTGAAGAAAGCAATGTTGAATTTTAGTAACCCAAGCTTTTCCTGAAAAAGGAATAGGATATGCAATAATTTAAAGATTAAAGGAAAGCTATATTTTAATATTATTTAAAATAGACTAAATGAATAGATTAATAGCAATTAAAGAACAGAATGATATTTTTAAAGAATATCAAAATACGCCAATAGGACTATTGTTAGAATATCATAATTTGAGTAAACCTTTTGAAAAACACACTATTGCTCAATTACTTGTTGGTATGTGTATGGATAATCGCAATCAGCTCCGCATCCCAAACAATTTTACTTATATTCTTCGTTCTGGAGGCGGAAACCTCAGATATAGTGAATTTAAGGTCTCGTATGCTGTTGCTGTTGGTAAAGTTAAACATATTGCACTAATCGGACACAGCAATTGTGCAATGGTAAACTTGCATTCTCGAAAAGAAATTTTTATAGAAGGACTTGTTGAAAATGCAGGTTGGGACAGAACTTTGGCAACCGAACATTTTATACAGTTTTGGCCTTTGTTTGAAATCGGTAACGAAATTGATTTTTTATTAACTGAAACAAAGCGATTACGAATGCGTTATCCAAAAATTACAATTGCTCCATTGTATTATAAGGTCGAAGATAATTTACTGAATCTGATAGATGAAAAATGAAAGCTGCAATATTTTTGCAGAAAATCATTAAATAATGAAAACATCATTTTGGGAGCCAGCATTAGCGGAATATTTTCAACAATTGGCTGAGTTTGTTTGCAGGGTTTTTATATATAACTTTTGAAATTCTTACTATTATAATCTTCTTATTTGAAATATAATGCCGATTACAACAAATCACCGTCATTTTATAATTCATAAACCTTTTGGATATCTATGTCAGTTTGTTTGCGAACTTCCCAAAAAGAAATTAATAGGCGAATTATATGATTTTCCGCAAGGTACAATGGCAATTGGCAGATTAGACGAAGAAAGCGAAGGTTTGCTTTTTCTTACTACCGATGGCATGATGAGCGAAATAATCAGAAGCAAACATATTGAAAAAGAATACTATGCACAAGTTGATGGTATAATTACCGATGATGCCATCGAAAAACTAAAAGCAGGAGTTGAAATAGGAATACGAAATATAAAATACATTACCCAACCCTGTAAAGCTTTTCGTCTCCAAAACCCACCCAACTTCCCAGCTCGTATTCGTAAAATCAGAGACGATAGGCATGGTCCTACTTCATGGTTATCAATAACTTTAACCGAAGGAAAGGAACGACAAGTACGCAAAATGACCGCTGCAGTGGGCTACCCTACCCTTCGCCTTGTCCGTATCCGAATCGGAAAAATTTTATTAGACAATCTATATGCTGGAAAAGTTATTGAATTAGAAAGCTTTATATAAGTAATTGAGTAAGTTATCTACGAATTGGTTTGTCTTTTTAATACAAATGTCGTTTATTGAAGTTGTACTGGCTCAAAAGGCAAAACTGATTTGAAACATCGTCCGACAATTTTATTCAAGACGATGGGAGTAAAAGAAAATTTAAAAAAGAGGCATTTTAACGAAATTAAAACCCCTACAGCTAATTTAGGTATTGTCTTGAATAAAAACCACTATAATCTCGCTTATTAGAAAAAATTATTGTAATTTTGAAATAAATATTGAAATTTAGACAGTGTGTGCTCAAATCATACAGAGTTCACACAAAGGCTATTTATAATTAAGGTTTCGGTGATTTTTGGATTTCATTACTCACATTTTTTAAAATTGTTTTAAAAGAGTCTGAGTCCGAAGTCCCCTAATTGGTATAGCAAAAGTCATTTTTCAAATTTTAAAATAAAAATTGAATCATTATGAGAAAATTAATTTTATTTTCAATTGGACTTTTAGTTCTGATAGGCTGTAATAAACATGAAGACACTACTTACATCCCTGGTGAAATTATTACTAAAATGAAATATATAGGAAATTCACAAAAGTTTATAATAAATAGTTTCATTCAGAATACAACTAGAACAAAAAAATTATATACCGGTTTTGGAGATTATATCATGAGTTTAACCCCCAAAAAACTAAGTGCAAAATTCTATTGCATTCGATATATTCAGGATATAACTGGACATAACACGATAGAATTGATAAACAATAATTTGCCATCTTATGATCCTCTTAGATATGCTGATTTTACAAATAATAGCAGTATAAGCATGAAACCGTCTTTATATGGGGATCTCACAGGAGCTTCTTTTGCATATAGTGTAAAATTTAACTTTCTGACTTTTGATATTGGTAATATATATCATGAAATTCAATTACCTCCGGAATATATTGGTATTGATACGCTTGATCAATTCTTTTTTAATGATAATAACAACTCAAATGATGAATCACAAGTTTATTCTACTTTATCTAATAATATTTTGAATTCGAGATACAGAGTATTTTTAAATCCTATTTATGGAAATAATCCTCAAATAGTTCCAACTGCAATCGTTTTTGGGGGAACAGATACATCTTATATTTTAAATCTTGCAACTGATATACATGATTATCCAGTTAATACACCCTATCATGGGAATTATATAATCAGAAGTAAAAAATTTAATCCAATAACTTTTGTACCTTCGACAAACTCAAATAAAACTACATATATAAATGCAACACTCTCTTTTGATTACTATAATCTTATACAAATTTATGCAGGCAATGATAATATTCCTTTTACTAAAGATGATGTGTTTTTATACGAACCTGATTTTTTTGACAGATTTTCAGTAAATGTTACAATAGAATAGAAAAACTATGTATAACAATATGTAAGCTCATTTTTCCCAGACTTATATGTTAAGTCAGACACCAAAAAATATTTAATATGAGATGCTCTAAAAGAGGGCAAACACAGTTAAGAATTACCGCCAAGTTTAGAAAACAGTAAAGATAGATATAGATTAAAAAGTAAACCATTGTGAAATTACAGAATAAATATATTTGCTAAAATAGAAAGTTAATATAATAATTTTTAATAAAAACGAGGGAAATATTATGAAAGAGAATGAATCAATTGAATCAAATTCTGCTTTATGTTCTATCAATGTCGAAGATATCAGCATGGGGTATCGTATTTATGGAAGTGGCTATCCTCTTATCCTAATCATGGGCTATGGAAGCAGCAAGAACCTGTGGGAATCTGCCCTGATAAGTAAACTTGCCAATCAATACAAGGTGATAATATTTGATAATCGAGGTATAGGTAATTCCGATAAAGGAACAAAACCATTTTCTCTAAAGCAGTTTGCTGATGATACAGCAGGTTTTATGGATGCAATTGGCATACAAAAGGCACATGTATTGGGGTGGTCTATGGGGTCGATGATTGCTCAGGAACTTGTCCTCCACCATCCATCAAAAGTCAACAAACTGATTCTCTATGCTACGCACTGTAGTGCCGAAATGTTCCCACCTAATCCTGAAATCATAGAAAAACTAACAGATTTAACAGGGACTGACCAAGAACGAGGCATGCGATTCATCAGTACACTTTTTCCAAGTAATTGGCTTCAAAACAATGGGCATCGTATTGGAGAAATCTTCTTTCGTCCAATGGGGAATCTAGCAGAAGATACCTTACAATTGCAATCTAAGTCAATTGAAGAATGGATTGGCACTTCAAATCTTTTGGGTGAAATTCACAATTCAGTGCTGCTTATAACGGGTATGGATGACTGTTTGGTCGTTCCCCAAAACTCTCGCTATATGAGTGAGAAAATCCCCAATGCTAAGTTGGACTTAATAGAAAATGGCGGTCACGGGCTAATGTTTCAGTTTCCGGATATATTCTGTGAAAAAGTTTTAGATTTTCTAAGCTAAAGAATTTAAACAGTCTGCCGAATATTGATTTTTGAAAATAAAATTCTCATCAATCTACAATTAAATTAGTGAACTTCACACATTATACCCTTGCAATTTCTAATTTCGATTAAGCAAAATCAAACCAATATGCATTTTCATCGTAATCAGATACTACATTGGCAGTATTTGCAAATTTATAGGTATTTATAAGAAAAGACACTTCTTGTTTTAAAACTATCAATGCGTTTTCTATTAAATCTTTTCTGAATCCATTTTCTTCCAGGTATAAAACCTGATCCATCGAAACAATTCTACTGATAAGTTTACCAAAATCAACAAGTTTTCGCTGCGAAATGGGCAGGTTGACATCAAAATTCACCAATCCTTTAATATCATCGGCAATACGGGTTGTATAGCCTTTTAAAAAATGGAATAAGTTATTATTTTTTGATGCTTTCATCAATTTAATTACTGAATCGGCAATTTGATGATACAAAATATCATTTGAACCTTCAAAAATCTGAAAAGGACGACTGTCAACCAAAGATCGTCCTGCAAAATGATTGATATTATAGCCTACAGCACCAACCAATTGTAACAGAGATTGAGCAGATTCTTGCATTAAATCAGAAGTAACGGTTTTAACAACATTGGCTTCCAAGCCAAAAGGTGATAAATCATTTTCAATTCCTGCAATTTTACTCGATTTAAGACAAAAAGCAGAACAAATAGTATAATTAGCTTGCAAACGAGAAAGGCGATTCTGAACCTGATCGTATTCAAACAGGTTTTTCTTTCCGATAATACGTGAGTTGGCATGTTTAATGGCTTCGTCTAAAATTCGTTTTATAAAACCCAGCCCCATGGCAGGAAACTGAAAACGACTCCTATGAAGTAAATCGAGCAACATCTGTATCCCTGTGGTTTGAGGTATAAGTTTTTGTTCTTCGGGAATATAAACATCTATAATATTTCTGCCGTAAGGTATTTGATAAAGACCTAAATTTTCGAAATACTCTTCTACAACTATCTTTTGACGTGGTGCATTTACATCGCAAACAAACATATCGATATCACGTAATAAATGACCAGATTCTGACTTTTTACGCGCTGTTAATAACCAAAAATCAGCCATACCCGTAAGACCAGCCCAATGTTTGGTGCCTTTAAGATGATAAAACCCATTTTTTTCTGAATATGAAGTGAGCATACTAAGGGCATCACTTCCAAACTTAGGTTCTGTAATCATTAAACCACCCATATTGCTATTGGTCAAAAATTGTTCAAAAACCTTTGCTTTTGTAGATTTTTGCCCATATTTACTTAAGGGTTGAATGAATAAGCCGTTATTTATACCCAACGTTAATGCAAGAGCAAGCGATTCATACGAAGCCTCTGATATAAAAGCAATGTTTTCTTTTATACTACATCCAAACCCACCAAATTGTTTTGGAATACAAAGTGCAAGCGGATTGGTTGACATTAACTCTTTTAACACTGCAGGAGGAATTCCTCTTGTACTACAAAAATTATCTATGTTGTGCTCTTCGTGAAAAGCACGTTTCATGCTTTGTTTAAACTCTTCTAAGAATTGATGAAATGGTTTGTCTTTGAATTGTGAATGTTGGGGGGTGTTTGTTTTCTGATTTTGTTGATGCGGCATTTGAGCTTTAATTAATTAGGCAATATTGAAGCATTAGCTAATAGCTACTACATCTTAAATTACACCAAGTTTTAATGTTTTATATGTTCATTTAAAATGGTAAAATATTGCAGCGAATATTATTTTGACTAAATAAACTAACAAAGCGAATATCTTTTTGTTCAAGACAAACGCATCTTAGATTTCAGCAATACAATATGTATTGATGCAAATAAATTGATTTTTATAATTAAGTATTAGCTATGCCGAAAAGCAAAACTTTTGAATGAATTACCCAATCTTATTTGCAATAAACCTACCAGATAAAGCTTTCCACGAAATCCAAATAGTTTTTCCCGTTGTAAGTTGTAGCTTTTCTACAGATTTGCGAGTTACTGTTACATGGAATAATTCGCCGCAATCTACTAAAATATCAATTCCTCTGATTGTAGGAATTATATCTTGTATCACACCCTCAAAGCAATTGCTTGCACTCGAAGTTTGTTTATCTATAGATATAATAATTTCTTCGGAAGCTATTACAACAAAACCTTCGCCTTCGGTCAATTCAGTTTCTATTTCAATACTCATGCCCGATGGCAAAATAACTTTGCAATTATCATTTTCAACAGATGGTTTTAAAATAGCTGGAAAAAAGTTTTTAATTCCAATAAATCTTGCAACAAAAGGATGATTGGGAGCATGAAAAATTTCATCAGTAGTTCCGCAATTTATCAGCTTACCTTCATGTATCACCGCAATTTTATTTGCTAACGATAATGCCTCATCAAAATCGTGGGTGACATGCAAAATTGTTATTCCTTTCCGATTTAAGCGTCGCAACAAAACTCGCAACTGATCTTTCAGTCGAATGTCAACCGCTGCCAATGGTTCATCAAGCAAGAGCAATTGAGGTTCCGCAGCCAATGCACGAGCCAACGCCACTCTTTGCAATTCGCCTCCCGATAATCCTTTGGGTTTACGATGAAGTAAATTTGCAATTTCCATCTCTTCGGCTAAATCTTTCACTCTGCTTTTTATTTCAGCTTTGGGGTAAAATTTAGCTTTTAAAGAATAAGCAATGTTTTCGGCAACAGTTAAATGAGGGAATATTGCAAAATCTTGAAACACCATACTTATTCCTCTATCTTGAATAGGCTGATGCGTAATATCTTTCCCATTTAAATAAATAAAGCCGGCGTCCACTTTTTCCATACCAGCTATCAGTTCAAGTATTACTGATTTTCCTGCTCCAGACTCACCCAGCAATACAAAATAATTTCCTTTAGCAACTGTAAAGCTGATATTTTCAAGTGAAAAATCTTCAATATGTTTTGATATTCCTTTTAGCTCAAGCATTTTTCTTTCCTCCCGAAATGTATCTGAGTAAAATAAAAAACAGCAGGCAAATTAATATAAAAACAACCGCCACAGGTTGTGCGTAATGCAAGCCAAAAGAACCAAATCGTTCGAATATTAAAACTGGCGTTACCATTGGATGATAAGCAATAATAACGATAGCACCAAATTCGCTCAAACCACGTGCAAACATCATTACTAAACCCGAAACGATATTACGTCCTGCTAAAGGAACTGATATCGTAAAAAAAACTCTTGCAGGTGAAGCACCTAAACTCATAGCTGTTTTTTCAAGTCTAACTGGAACAGAGAGAAATCCATCTCTGGCTGCATTTACTAAAAACGGAATACTTACAAATGCCATTGCTGCTGCAATACCAAGCGGATTCCCAACAAAATCCAAGCCAACTGCTGAAGCTGCTTTGCCCATTACTGAGTTTCTCGATAAGAAGCCCAATAAAGCAATACCTGCAGCCGAATGAGGAATTACCACAGGCAAATCGATGATGCCAAACACTAATTTTTTTAAATAAAAATCTTTACGAGCCAATAAATATGCCAGCGGAATGGCACCAATTGCCATAAACAAAGTAGCTCCTAATGAGGTTAAAAGTGTTAAGCGAATACTGTTTAATACTTCTTTATCATTAACTGTTGCAAATAAATCGGGAGCTGTTGCAGAAATAAACATTCCACATATTGGTGCAATAATAAATAGCAACACCAATGCACTACCTGTTATTAATAAAAGCCTGAAAGTATTTGTCATTTGTATTCATTGTTTTTTTGAGATACCTCGCTCACTCGGGATAACAAAACAAATTGTTGGTTCATTTTTTGTCATGCTGACGAAGGAAACATCTCATTTATTCATTTTACTTCATTTGTAACTCTTATATAAAACTTCCTTTTATTTATTTGTCAAAATATAAATGAAATAATTGTGTAATCCAATTGGTTTTATATTAATATACTATTTAATGAGATCCCTCGCTCACTCGGGATGACAAAACAAATTGTTGGTTCATTTTTTGTCACGCCGACAAAGGAAACATCTCATTTATTCATTTTACTTCATTTGTAACTCTTATATAAAACTTCCTTTTATTTATTTGTCAAAATATAAATGAAATAATTGT
>Ga0247840_10008012_pt1 | contig 14367 bp, 9 predicted proteins | sample LaCruzMarch2015__FD_192404 | JGI IMG/M metagenome (GOLD analysis project Ga0247840, IMG submission 192404) | Freshwater microbial communities from meromictic Lake La Cruz, Castile-La Mancha, Spain - LaCruzMarch2015_17m | ecosystem: Environmental > Aquatic > Freshwater > Lake | place: Spain...
CACCCGCTTTACTCTGTCCCTATAGGAAAACTTGGCACTACATTTCGATCTCAGGCTGGTGTGTACTTACGGATCAATTAGTTGAATGCCTGCTAGGGCCGTATATCAATGGGGTCATGTTAAAGATAAGCTTGGAGGCGGCGGTGGTCGCCGTGGCGTGTGAGCAACGGGCGGCGTTGGCGGTGGGCATGCCGCACCGCGCGATCACGGCGTGCGAGGATGAGACCTTTCATCCGCAGATTTTGTTGGTCATGTTGGAGCCGGTGTCGAACTTTCTGCTGCGCGAACAGTACGCCGCCGATCGCACGGCGGCCACCTGGACGCAGGCGTTGCGCGCGGGTCTGGACGGCTTGAACGTGACCGTGATCCAGGGCACCAGCGACGAGGCCACAGCGTTGCGCCGCCATATCCAGACGGATTGTGCGGCCCATCATTCCCCGGACCTGTTCCATGTGCAACAGGAGGTGTCCAAGGGCACCAGCCTCCACCTGGCCCGCCACGTGACACAGGCGGGCGCCAGCGTCGCGGGCGCCCAGACGGTTCTGGACGCTGAGCGGGCGGCCGCGCAGGCCTATGAAGCCCAATCCCCGCGCCCTCGCGGGCGCCCACCAGCGTTCACGCCCCGCATTGAAGGGTGACATGCTTGAATGTTGGGGTGAGTAACGAACCCCAACATCTTCGGTCGGTGGTATACCGGTGTTGGGGTTCGCAAAGCTCACCCCAACCTACACGCCGGTGCCTGAATGTGGTGGCGTCGATCAAGATTCCGGCCGCTTGGGCTCGCCGGGTGCGTAGTCAGGCCATCTTGGCCTGACACCGTCAGGGCTGGAAGCCCTGACTACGCACGCCGCTGGCCGGGATTATGATCAAGGCCAATGTGGTTCAGCCGCCGGTGTTTGCGGCGCCGCTGGGGCCTGCGGTCAGATTCGTCGTTTGCTCGGCGAACCGGAGCATCGCGCGCAGTGCCTGGTTAACGGACTCCGAGGTATGAAAAGCAGCGGCCACATCCGGATCCAGCACCACCACGTTCGAGCCTTCTTGGTACTGGCGGTAATACTTGCCGCGAACGGCCTTGGAAAAGTCGAAATCGTACTCGGGACGCAGGTCGTCCGCGGATTCTTCAGGACTCATAACGTTTCCTCTCATGGGCAGTGGCGAGCCGTGCACTGATGATGCGGACCTGCCCGTTGTATTCAGTATGCGAGACGACCAACAGGCGTCCTGCGTGCGAAATTCCGACCGTGATCAGGCGCGCCTCTCCCAGCGAGTGATCCGCGTCGGCAAAGGTGCCGGCCAAAGGGTCTCCAAATGCCGTGGTCGCCTCATCGAAGGCGACTCGATGGTTTCTGAAGTTTAGTGCGGCCTTGGCGGAATCCCAAGTAAATTTCATCGCGGTGATGCCGGGTGCCGAGGGTCTGGAAGTCCGATCGGCGTGACAATATACCCGCACGCAAGCGGCGGTCAACCGCCCCCCAACCACTCCCGCAAGGCCACCGCCGTCGGCAGGTCTCTGCCCGCCGCAATCTGCTCCGGCGTCCCCTCCGCCACCACCTCCCCGCCCGCCTCACCCCCCTCAGGCCCCAAATCGATGACCCAGTCGGCCGCGGCAATGAGGTCGAGATCATGCTCGATGGCAATGACCGTATGCCCGGCATCGACCAGCCGGTGCAGGACGGCGATCAGGCGCTCGACATCGGCCATGTGCAGGCCGACGGTCGGTTCGTCCAGGACATAGAGGGTCGGTCGGGGGTGGGTGCCGTCGGCGGTGGGGCGGGCCTTGGTGAGTTCGGTGACCAGCTTGAGGCGCTGGGCCTCGCCGCCGCTCAAGGTCGGGCTCGGCTGACCCAGGCTCAGATAGCCGAGCCCGACCTCCTGCAGCAGGGTCAGGGGGTGGCGGATGGCGGGGTGGGCGGCGAAGACCTCGACCGCGCGGTCCACGTCGAGCGCCAGGATCTGGCCGATGTCGAGGCCCAGATAGCGGACCTCGCGCGTCTCGCGGTCGAAGCGGCTGCCGCCGCAGACCTCGCAGGGGACGCGCACGTCCGGCAGGAAGCTCATCTCGATGCGCTGCACGCCCTGGCCCTCGCAGGCGGGGCAGCGCCCGCCGGCGGTATTGAAGGAGAAGCGTGCGGCGCCCCAGCCCTGGATGCGCGCCTCCGGGGCGGCGGCGAAGAGCTTGCGGATGCGGTCCCAGAAGCCGACATAGGTGGCCGGACAGGAGCGGGGGGTCTTGCCGATCGGGGTCTGGTCGACCTCCAGCACCCGGCTCAGCGCGTGCCAGCCGGAGATCCCGTCGCACCCATGCGCAGTCCCCGTAGGAGCGGCGTCCCGCCGCGACAAGCCCGCCGCCGACACCGGCCCATCGGGACCGGCCCGCCGCCCGGCGCGCACCCCCTCATCCGCCGCCCCCAACAACCCCTGAAGGCTGCGTACCAGCACATCGCGCACCAGCGAGGACTTGCCCGACCCCGAGACCCCGGTGACGCAGGTCAGCCGCCGCAACGGCACCCGCACGTCCATGCCCCTGAGGTTGTGCAGCCTGGCCCCGCGGATGGCGAGCCACTCGCCCTTGCCGGGCAGCGGGCGCCGCGCCCGCGGCTCGCCGAGTCCGTGACCGCGTTGGCGCGCCAGATAGCGGCCGGTCACCGAGTCGGGGGCGGCGATCAGGTCCGCGGCCGTCCCCTGGGCGACCACCCGGCCGCCCTGGACCCCGGCCCCCGGCCCCAGGTCGATGACGTGCTCGGCGCGGCGGATGGTCTCCTCGTCGTGCTCCACCACCACCACGGTGTTGCCCCGGTCGCGCAGCCGGGTGAGGGTGTCGAGCAGCAGCCGGTTGTCCCGGGGGTGCAGCCCGATGCTGGGCTCGTCCAGCACATAGCAGACGCCTTGCAGGTTGGAGCCGAGCTGGGCGGCGAGCCGGATGCGCTGGGCCTCGCCGCCGGAGAGGGTGGGGGCGCCGCGGTCGAGCGTCAGATAACCCAGGCCCACCTGGGCGAGGAAGGCGAGCCGTTCCCGGACCTCCGCGAGCAGGTCCCGCGCAATGGCGGCCTCCCGTTCGGTCAGTTCCCAGCCGGCCAGGGCCGCGGTGGTCGCGGTGACGGTGAGGGCGGAGAGTTCGGCGATGGAGCGCCCGCGAAAGCGCACCGACAGGGCCTCCGGGTTCAGCCGGGCGCCCCGGCAACTGGCGCAGCCTTGGTGTTCGGTCCCTGAGTCCAGCCACTGGTCCTCCTCCCCGGTCTGCTCCCCGTCGAACCCGGCCATCGCGAGCCCGGAGCCGAAGCAGGCCGGGCACCAGCCGTGCTTGGAGTTGTAGCTGAAGAGCCGCGGGTCCGGTTCCGGGAAGGCGCGCCCGCAGCCGGGGCAGGAGCGCTGGGTGGAGTAGGGGGTCTCCGGGCCCCAGGTCCCGCGGGTGACCTGCACCACCCGCACCAGGCCTTTTCCTAAGTCCAGGGCCACATCGAGCAGGGCGCGCAGCTCGCCCTCGGTCTTGGGGCCGACCCTGACCTCACCCACCGGCAGGTCGATGGAGTGCTCGCGGAAGCGGTCCAGACGCGGCCAAGTCCTGGTCTCGATGGGCTCGCCGTCCACCCGCAGGACGAACCACCCCTTGCGCGCGGCCCAGGCGGCCAGTTCGTTGTAGAGGCCCTTGCGGGCGACCACCAGCGGGGCCATCACGGCGACCTGGCGGCCCCCCTGGTCGCGCAGGATGCGCCCGAGGATCGCCTCGCGGTCCAGCGGCTCGATCGGCAGGTCGCACCCCGGGCAGTGCTGGGTGCCGAGCTTCACATAGAGCAGGCGCAGGAAGTGGTGGATCTCGGTCTGGGTGCCGAGCGTGCTCTTGGCCCCGCCGCGGCTCACCCGCTGCTCGATGGCGACCGTGGGCGGGATGCCGCGCACCGCCTCCACGTCGGCGCGGGCGGCGGGCTGGACGAACTGGCGGGCATAGGCATTGAGCGACTCCAGATAGCGCCGCTGGCCCTCGTTGAAGAGTATGTCGAAGGCGAGCGTGCTCTTGCCGCTGCCGGAGACGCCGGTGATGACGGTGAAGCGGCCGCGGGGGATGGCGACGCTCAGGTCTTTGAGGTTGTGCTCGCGGGCGTGGAGGATGTCGATGCAGTGGGAAGGGGATAGGGGATAGGGGATAGGGGGAGTGGTTGGGAGGACCTGCATATAGGCAGGCGACGGGGCCTCGGCGATGGCGCCGATCCTTGTGGGAGCGGCGTCCTCGCCGCGCTCGGACCCGTCGGCCACTGCGCCGCCTAAGCTTGGCGCCATCGGGCCGGCGGCTGCTTGCTCCAGATAGTCGCGTAAGGCCTGTGCCGTGTGGCTCAGCAAAGCCCGGGCGGGACGCCCGGGCTCCCATGCAAGGTCCGCCGGGGTGCCGACGGCGACCAGCTCACCGCCGCCGTCGCCGCCCTCGGGGCCCAGGTCGATCAGCCAGTCGGCCGCAGCGATCAGGTCCAGGTTGTGCTCGATCACCACCAGGGAGTGACCCTGGTCGAGCAGGCGCCGCAGCGCCGCCAGCAACACGGCGACGTCCGCCGGGTGCAGCCCGGTGGTCGGCTCGTCCATCAGGAACAAGAGCCCCTGGGTCGTGGACCCGAGACCGCCGCGGCCCTTGCTCCGTCCCGTCTTGCACAGGTGTCCGGCCAGCTTCAAGCGTTGCGCCTCGCCGCCGGACAGGGTCGGGACCGGCTGGCCCAGGCGCAGGTAACCGAGCCCCACCGCGGTCAGCGGCTCCAGTGCCCGCGCCAAATCCCGGTCGTCCGCGAACCGGGTCAGGGCCTCAGTCGCCGTGAGGTCGAGCACGTCGGCGATGGACAGCTCGGCGCCCCCGCCCGCCGGGTCCGGGAGCCGGACCTCCAGGACCTCCGCCCGGTAGCGGCGCCCGTCGCAGTCGGGGCAGCGCAGATAGACGTCGGAGAGGAACTGCATTTCCAGGTGCTCGAAGCCGTTGCCCCCGCAGGTCGGGCAGCGCCCGGTGCCGGCGTTGAAGCTGAAGGTGCCGGCCGTGTAGCCGCGCTCCTTGGCGAGCGGCAGCGCGGCGAAGCGCTTGCGCAGCACGTCCAGGGCGCCGACGAAGCTTGCCGGGTTGGAGCGCGAGGTCCGGCCGATCGGGGACTGGTCCAGCAGGGTCACGTCCGCGATCAGTTCGTCCCCGTCGATGCCGTCGAACTCCCCCGGGGCCTCCTCCGGGTGACCCTTGCGCTGGCACAGCGCCCGGTAGAGCACATCCCCGATCAGGGTGGACTTGCCGGAGCCCGAGACCCCGGTCACCACCACCAGCCGGTGCAGGGGGATCGCGACGTCAAGTCCCTTGAGGTTGTGGGCGCGCGCCCCGCGGATGCGGATGCAGGGTTCGTCCGGCGCGGGCGGGTTGGCGGCGCGGGGTGCCGCCACCCGGCGGCGGCCGGCCAGATAGTCCCCGGTCAGTGAGCCGTCCGCCGCCAATAGCTCCGCGGGCGTCCCCTGGAAGCAGATCCGGCCGCCGTGCTCCCCGGGGCCGGGGCCGATGTCGATGATGCGATCCGCCGCCCGCATCAGTTGCGGGTCGTGCTCCACCACCAGGAGCGAGTTACCCTGGTCGCGCAGGCGGCGCAGGACGCCCAGCACCCGATTCAGGTCGCGGGGGTGCAGGCCGATGCTCGGCTCGTCGAGCACGAACAGCGTGTTGACGAGCGAGGTGCCGAGCGCGGTGGTCAGATTGATCCGCTGCACCTCCCCGCCCGAGAGGGTGCGCGACTGACGGTCGAGCGTCAGGTAGGGCAGGCCCACGGCGCACAGATAATCGAGGCGCGAGCGGACCTCGGTCAGCACCAGGTCCATGGCTTGGTCCAGGGCGGGCGGGAGCACCAGCGCGGCGAAGAAGACCCGGCAGCGCTCCGCGGGCAGGGCCATCAGTTCGGGCAGGTTGAGGAGCGCGGGCGTCCCGCCCGCGTCGCCGGGGCGGGACGCCCCGGCTCCCAGGCGCCACCCGAGCGCCTCGTCCTTCAGTCTGTCGCCATGGCAACTGGGACAGGTCTCATAGGACCGGTAGCGCGACAGCAGCACCCGCACATGCATCTTGTACGCGCGTGCCTCCAGCCAGGCGAAAAAGCGCCGGATACCGAACCAGACCCCCGCGTCCCACTCGCCCTCGCCCTCGATCACCCAGTCCCGGTCCGCCTGGGACAGGTCGCGCCAGGGCACGTCGGTCGGGACCCCGCGGCGGTGGGCAAAGCCCATCAGTTCCTCTTGAACCTCCGCATAGCTGTCCGACTGGATGGGCTTGATGGCCGCTTCGATCAGCGACTTGCCCGGGTCCGGGACCACCAGCCCCCAGTCGATCCCGATGGTCCGGCCGAAGCCCCGACAGGTCTCGCAGGCGCCGATGGGTGAGTTGAAGGAAAACAGGTTCGGCAGGGGCTCGCGATAGGTCAGGTCGCAGTCCGGGCAGTGCAGGTCGGCGGAGAAGCGCCAGGGCGTGCCGGTTTCCTGCTCCGGCCCGACCGGATAGACCAGCAGCCGCCCGTGACCGCGCTCCAGCGCGGTCTCGATCGCCTCCAGGGCGCGGCCCCGGTGCTCGTCAGTGAGCCGCAGCCGGTCCTGGACCACCGTCAGCGCCGGGCCTTCGGTTTCCAAGAGCCGCACATAGCCCTGTTGGGCGAGCATCCGCCGGACCTCCTCGGCACCCAGCGACTCCGGCACTGCCACTGGGAAGCAGACCTGCACCCGCGGGCGCTCCGCGTCGCGCGTCAGTTGTTCCCAGACGGACTCCGGTGTGTCGCGCCGGACCTCCCGCCCACAGCCCCGGCAGAAGAGCCGCGCCGCGCGGGCGAACAGCAGCTTCAGGTAATCCGCCAGTTCAGTCATGGTCCCGACGGTCGAGCGGGAGTTGCGCACCGTATTGGTCTGATCGATGGCAATGGCCGGCGGGATGCCCTCGATCCGGTCCGCCGCGGGTCTGTCCATGCGGTCCAGGAACTGCCGGGCATAGGGCGAGAAGGTCTCCACATAGCGCCGCTGGCCCTCGGCGTAGACCGTATCGAAGGCGAGCGACGACTTGCCCGAGCCCGAGACCCCGGTGACCACGATCAACTGACCGAGCGGCAGATCCAGATCCAGGTTCTTGAGATTGTTCTGGCGCACCCCGCGCAGGCGGATACAGTCGGGGTGCTGGGGGCGGCTTGGCATGGGTGGGACTCGCGGGAAAGGGGAGGGCGGACACCGGGGGTCCAGTGGCGGCGGCGACGCTGGGGCCGCCCCAGGTCATTTGTCCTTGGTCACATGTCCGGCCGCGCGGCATCGTAGGGTGGACAAGCGCAGCGCAGTCCACCAGCAACGGCGCGGGATTCGGTGGACTGCGCTAGCGCTTGTCCACCCTACGGCCGGAACTCTGATCAAGGCCGGTCATTTACGCACGGGTCCGAAACGCAGGCCGACCGTGGCCAGCAGGATCTCGCGCAGGAGCATGGTCAGCGCCGAGATAAAGAACAGCATCGCCAGGATGAACAGGGCCGCGACCGCCAATGAGGTATCGAACGAGAAAAACGCGCTGAGAAACATCACGGCGATCACCGCGCACACCAGGAGCGCGGTGAGGGTGCACAGCCCGATGGACAGGCTGATGATGCGGGCGCGTCGCTCCAGCGTGAGCATCTCCTCGTGGATGGGGCCGGTCTCGTCCGTCTCGCTCGCCAGGACCCCCTCGACCACCCGGGCGCGGTCGACGATCCGCGACAGCCGGTTGGCCATGACCCCGAGGACGGACCCGATCCCGGCGAGCAGAAAGACCGGTGCGACTGAGACCTGGATCAGGTGCGAGACGCCCGAGATCGTTGGTTCTATCGGCATGGGGGGACACCTAACAGCATTCGACTTCCAGGGTTTCCAGCAGCGCCGCCAGGTCCGGCTCGTCCCAGCGCTCCAGCAGGTCGCGCAGATCGTTCAGGTGGCAGTGCAGGTGATAGAGTTCATCGTGGGCCGGCCCCTTGGTGCCGTTCAATTTGGCCTCGAAATAGTCCCAGAAGGGGTCTTGCCGTCCCTGCGTACCCATCCTCTCACGCAGGGCCGCGACCAGTTCACCCGCCTTGGTATCACAGTCCAGGCCGACGAAAGTGCGATAGCGGTCCGTCGTCGGCCGGTCGTTGAATTGTGCTTTCAATACCTGTCACCCTATGAAAATCGTTTCGCGTTCCCAGGCCCCGCACACTGGGAGCGCCGCACCCCAGTGCGGCGCGGCCTGGCGCAACCCTCAGGGCCGCGGTCCTGTGCGAGATCGCGCCGCACTGGGGTGCGGCGCTCCCAGTGCGCCCCGGATGATCAGGCACCGCGCCCGATCAGCTCGATCGGGTAGCCGTCCGGGTCCGCCACGAATGCAATGATGGTGGTGCCGGCGTTCATGGGCCCGGCCTCGCGCATGATCCGCCCGCCGCGCTCCCGGATCTGGGCGCACGCCTGGTAGACATCATCCACCTCCAAAGCGATATGACCATATCCGGTCCCCAGATCATAGGCGCTGGTATCCCAATTGTAGGTCAACTCGATGACCGCCTGTTCCGACTCGGCACCGTAGCCCACGAAGGCCAGCGTAAAGCGCCCCTCCGGGTAGTCCTGTCGGCGCAGCAGGGTCATCCCCAGGACCTTGGTGTAGAAGTCGATGGCCCGGTCGAGGTCACCGACGCGCAGCATGGTGTGCAGGATTCTCATAAGTTTCTCCTCAGGTTATTCTAGTCGCCACGCTTTGAAACTGTGCAAGAATTGCCGTAGTCGTAGGATGGGTAGAGCGCAGCGAAACCCATCGTTTGCATTATCGCTGGGCTGAAGGCCGTAGGGTGGACAAGCGCTAGCGCAGTCCACCAAATTCCGCGCCGCTGCTGGTGGACTGCGCTGCGCTTGTCCACCCTACGATGCTACCGGGACACCTGCACGGCCTCTCCGCGTGGGAGTGCATTCTTAGCCGCTCCAGCGGCCTGAAATCCTCCGTGACGCCGGGTCCTCGCCATTTGCTCCCGCGCCGGAGCTTGGTACCCGCTTCCCGTTGAATTACGTACCGACCCCAACGGGGTCGTAAATACCAGCCCAGGGCAACGCCCTGGGATAGGGTCGTACCATCGGCCTAGCCCTGAAAGGGCGTGACATAACGGCACAGACTGATGTCACGCCCTTTCAGGGCTGGGCTCCCGTATATCTCGTACCCAGGGCGTTGCCCTGGGCTGGTATGTCGCGCCCCTTCGGGGCTTAGGCGGACCGTATAGCACGGCGCAAGGGCTCGCCGGTGTTCGCACCCAGTTCGGCAAAGACCTGCTCGGCGTCAAACGCGTCCAGTTCGCCCGCATCGTATGCGGCGAGACGATCCTCCGCTTCTTTGATCCACAGTACGTCCTGGGAAGAGTCCGCCTTGTCAAGGGTGGCAATGGTTCCTCCACGGTAAAGATCCATGGCCGGAAAGCATAGCGCGAAATCACCCCACACCAATTCGCCGTATTCCAGCCGAAAGGACGCAAACCGCCCCGGATCGAGGAACGCACGAATGTCCGGATGGTGGGTCCGCGACAAGAACGGCAGGAAATCGACGGTTTGGGTGGTGCCGTCGTCGAACCTGAGCCTCAGTCGGTAGTCGCCGTCCGGCTCCGCGCTCACAATATTGATCTCACGTTGGCTCATTTCAACCTCCGGGTGATGCGTTCGGGCAGGATGGACTTGTCAAAAAGCGAAAAAATCGACCCACTCCTGTTGCGAGGTCTTGCTGCGCTTCAGCCCGGGAGTCAGATGATTTATCGTGATTTATTGGACCGCACGCCCTTTTCAGGAGGTTGCGCAAGGTGTGCGATTTCCTCTGCTAGATCTTCAAAGGCCAGGTGTTTCAGACCGTGCTGCTCAAGCGGTGACAGCCCTATTGATTTCTGCTCTTTGAAGTTATTGTTTAAGAAAGCAGAGCGACAGGCAAGAAAGAACCATTGCTTAAGATCCAATGGGTCAGCAGACGCCTTATCCGTCGCAGAAAAGACGCAAAAGACATAGATGTCGGCATATCGAACTGCCTTACCCGACCTTTTGCCTTTCTCCTCATCCCATACCTGCTTGCGAGCAATATCAAAACGTAAAAGGCTATCCTGCTCTTGGTCCCATGATTGCAGATAAGCGGACGATTTGACCTCGATGGTTGTCAAGCCATCCGGCGTTTTCAGGTCATAGGCATCCCACTGACTGCGAGGTTCGTGATCGCCACCAAGTGCTTTGGCAACGATGTATTCAGCAAGCACGCCGCGAAGGGCGTTCGACATAAAGTCGGAGAAGGCCCATTTCCAAAATTCCTGACGTTTAATTCGCTGCATGAGAGGCACCTGTTCAGTCTGGCTGGGGCGGATGCGCCGTAACGTTCTCGGCGGTCCTGTCGGCTTACTCGACGAGTTACTAGGGGGAATAAACATTCGGGACGGGGCGAATGCCCCGTCCCGCTCCAGCGACGGGGCGAATGCCCCGTCCCGCTCCAGAGTCACCGACGGGTGCGCGTCCTCACCCCGCCATCGCCGCCTTCATCTCCGCCGCATACTGATCGGCATTGAGCCCGACCAACAGGTGCAGCACATTGTCGGGGAGCCGCAGGATGCCCTGCACCCCGGCCGCCTTGAGCGCCGCTTCATCCAGACCGCCGGCATCGGTCAAGGTCACCCGCAGCCGGGTCTCGGCGGCGGCCTCGGCCTGGCGCACATTGGCCGTGCCGCCCAGGCTCGCGAGGATCGCGCGGGCCTTGGCCGGGGCCTCGGCGTCGCGGGCGCGGGGCTTCAAGGTATCGGCCTTGTACTGGACCTGGGGCGCGTCGGCGCCGCTCGGCAGTTCGGCCTCGGGGCCGGCGCTGTCCAGGTATTCCTCCATGTCGGTCTTGAGATTATCGGAGCGGGGGCCGAAGATCGCCTGGAGGTTCTTGCCGACGGTGACCACGCCGGCCGCGCCCAGGGCCTTGAGCTTCTCCGGGTTGGCCTTGCCCATGTCCGACACCTCGACGCGCAGGCGGGTGATACAGGCGTCCAGGCCCAGGATATTGCTCTTGCCGCCGAAGGCCAGCACCAGTTGCCGGGCGAAGTCGTCGCCGCCCGCGGCCTTGACCTCGACCTCATCGACGGTCTCGGTCTCGCGCCCGGGGGTCTTGAGGTCGAGCCACTGGATCAGGACGCGGAACACGACGTAATAGACGACCGCGAAGATGGGTCCCAGCACCAGGACGATCCAGGGCTTGATGTCGTTGACGTAATAGAGCGCATAGTCGATGAAGCCGTGGCTGAAGCTGTAACCCAGGCGCGCATCGAGCAGGTAGGTGCTGAGATAGGCCGCGCCGACCAGTACCGCGTGCACGGCATAGAGCAGCGGGGCGACGAACAGGAAGGAGAACTCCAGCGGCTCGGTGATGCCGGTGAGGAAAGCGGTCAGGGCCGCGGAGCCCATGATGCCGGCGATGCGTGCCTTGTTCTCGGGCTTGGCGCAGTGATAGATGGCGAGTGCCGCCGCGGGCAGGCCGAACATCTTGAATACAAAGCCGCCGCCCAGGATGGCCGCCTCGTAGTCACCGGCGAAGAAGCGGCTGATGACGCCGTGCACCGTCTTGCCGGTGGTCGGGTCCACATAGGTGCCGACCTCGAAGAAGAAGGGCACGTTCCAGATGTGGTGCAGGCCGAAGGGCAGGAGCATACGCTCCACCACGCCATAGATGGTGACCGCCGCCGCCGGGTTGCCGTAGGCCGCCCAGTCGCCGAAGTCGCGGATACCGGCCCCGATGGGCGGCCAGATGACGGCGAGGATGGTCGCCAGGCCGATGGCCGCGAAGGCGACCGCGATCGGGACGAAGCGCTTGCCGGCGAAGAATCCGAGATAGGAGGGCAGCGAGATGCGGTAATACTTGTTGAACAGGAAGGCAGACAGGAGCCCGATCAGGATGCCGCCGAAGACCCCGGTGTCGATGGACTCGATGCCGAAGATCTTCTTGATCTCGGCCCGGCTCTTGGCGGTTGGGAAGGGGGTCAGGTCGCCCTTGCCGGCATCGTAGAGTGCAATGGCGCCGCCCCCGGTCTCACCGGCCCGGATGATGAAGGGCACCGTGACCTTGTCGCAGGTGACGCTGCTGTCCTTGAGCTCTGCGGCGCGCAGCTTCTCCAGCGTTCGCCCATCCTTGTCGAGACACAGGAAGCGCCCGCGCTCCGCGTCGTATTCCACGTTGACCGGGACGGCCTTGCCGTCCTCGCCCACCATCTTGAGCGGCTCCACGGGTGCCACCCAGCCGATGAACAGGAGTCCGATGACCCCGAGCGCGGCCAGCAGGACGAAATAGCCGACGGTGGCCGCCATGGCCGCCACGCCGTCGTTCTTGGTGAAGCCGAGCACCACGCCGATGGCGAAGATCAGGGGCAGGATCATGAAGATCGCATCGCCCGAGGCGGACATGATGCGCCCGATCTCGGCGATCCAGGGGGTCTGGGCCTCGCGGGCGATGGAGGCCCCGACACCCAGCAGGATGCCGGCGACCGGCAAGACGGAGACCGGCAGCATCAAGGCCTTGCCGATCTTTTGCAGACCACCGAAGGTGGTGCCCCAAACGGTTTGAAGACTCATGTCATTCTCCAGGATTCCGCTATCACTTAAGTTCCAAAAATGGGCACCGCAAAGGCGCGCAGGCTGCTTGATCCTCTCACGGAGACACCAAGGCACAGAGAAGAAAGACCCGGTAACGGTTGAACAACAAACGGCACATCGTCGGCCGGCGGGCGGCCGGTTCTTGGCCCGAGGGTCGCAGAACCTGCACCACTTGTTTCTGAATCGTTACTGACGAACATCTTTCTTTGTGTCTCCGTGTCTTTGTGAGAGCAATTCCCCGCCGCCCGCACCCTGCTGCCTTTGCGAGTTGCGTGTCCGGCTCAGTAGTCCAGGGGCACCAGGGCGCGCACCGCGGCGGCGCTGTCCTGGGCGAGTGCCTGCTCCGCTAAGTCCTGGCATTGCGGGAGCGAGCGGGCCCGCACCTGCGCCTTGACCGCCGGGATGGACGGGACACTGACCGACAGCTCCGCCACCCCCAGGCCCACCAGGATGGGCACCGCCTGGGGATCGCTGGCCAGACCGCCGCAGACCCCCACCCATTTGCCCTCGGCGGCGGCCCCCTCGACGGTCTGGGCGATCAGTTGCAGCACCGCCGGATTCATGGCGTCGGCCTTGGCGGCGAGCTTGGGGTGGCCGCGGTCCATGGCGAGCGTGTATTGGGTCAGGTCGTTGGTGCCGATGGAGAAGAAGTCCACCTCGCGGGCGAATTGGCGGGCCAGGACGGCCGCCGCGGGGACCTCCACCATGATGCCCAACTCCACCGCATCCGTGACCCCCAGACGCGCGCGCTCCTCCTCCACCAGGCCCTTCACCGAGCGGATCTCATCGAGCGTCGCAATCATCGGGAACATCATGCGCAGGCGGTTGTCCTGGCCGGCGCGCAGGATGGCGCGCACCTGGGTGCGCAGGATCTCCGGGCGGTCGAGCCCGATGCGCACCCCGCGGATGCCGAGCATCGGGTTCTCCTCGCGCGGCATCGGCAGATAGGCCAGCGGCTTGTCCCCGCCCACATCGAGCGTGCGGATGATCAGTGGCCGCCCTTCCAGGGCCTTCGCAATGGCCGAGTAGATGGCGTATTGGTCCTCCTCGGTGGGGGCGGAGGTGCGCTCCATATAGAGGAATTCGGAGCGCAGCAGGCCCACGCCCTCACCGCCCAGGGTCACGGAGCGGGCCGCGTCCTCCAGGCCGCCGATGTTGGCGACCACCTCGATGCGGTGACCGTCGCTCGTCACCGCCGGGTCCAGGGCGGCCGCCAGGTCGTTGGCGCGCCGGGTCGCCTGGCGCTCCTTCAGGGTCTTGATGCGGGCGATCTCCAGCGGGTCCGGGTTCAGCCGCAGGCTGCCCTTGCTGCCGTCCAGGATGACCGGGGTGCCGTCCGCCAAATCCATGGCACGCGGCTCGATGCCGGCCACCGCGGGGATGTCGAGCGAGCGGGCGATAATGGCGACATGGGAGGTCGAACCGCCGCCGACGGTCGCAAAGCCCAGCACCCGGCCGCGGTCGAGCCGGGCGGTGTCCGAGGGGGTCAGGTCCTCGGCGATCAGGATGGTGTCGGGCGGCGCCTGGGGCTCCTCCAGCGGGGTCCCGGTGATGATGGCGAGCACCCGCCGGCCCACGTCGCGCAGGTCATTGGCGCGCCCGGCCAGCAGCTCGTTGCGCAGCCGTGCCAGGCCTTCGGCATGGGTGGTGAAGGCGGCCCGCCAGGCGAAGGCGGCGCTCTTGCCCTTGGCGATGGCGCTCTCGGCGATGTCGAGCAGGCCCGGGTCGCCCAGCAACTCCTGATGGGCGGCGAAGATCGCC
>Ga0247840_10008013_pt1 | contig 14367 bp, 14 predicted proteins | sample LaCruzMarch2015__FD_192404 | JGI IMG/M metagenome (GOLD analysis project Ga0247840, IMG submission 192404) | Freshwater microbial communities from meromictic Lake La Cruz, Castile-La Mancha, Spain - LaCruzMarch2015_17m | ecosystem: Environmental > Aquatic > Freshwater > Lake | place: Spain...
AAAATAACTTTTTTATCTGTAAAATCAACATCATTCATACTTCCACAAAGCCCATAATCCTTATTAACTGTTGTTTTTAGGGCATCAATAACTGTGTTACCAGTAATAAATATGTCATTTTCATTCATATTTTCATTAAGTAAATTATTTTTGTTGTTGATCGTTGGTGCAAAGTGCAAATCTGCAATTTGCCCTGTTAATCGCCTGTTTATTTCCTCTGGGAATGGTGAATATTTATCAAATGTTCTAAGCCCAGCCTCAACGTGACCAACTTTTATTTGGTTGTAAAATGCTGCAAGTGAGCCAACAAAGGTTGTGGTTGTGTCGCCGTGAACCAAGACTATATCAGGCTTTGCCTGCTTGAAAACCTCATCCAAGCCCTCTAATGCACGAGTGGTAATGCCTGTAAGCGTTTGCCTATCCTTCATAATATCAAGGTCATAATCTGGGGTAATGTCGAAAATCTCAAGAACCTGGTCTAACATCTGCCTGTGCTGTGCTGTAACGCACACAAGGGATTCAATTAATGGGTTCCTTTCAAGCTCCTTAACGAGTGGAGCCATTTTTATTGCCTCTGGACGAGTGCCAAACACCGTCATTACTTTAACCTTATTGTAACTCATTGTTTTCCTCAACTTCCTCTTCTATTGTATTATTAAACAAATTAAAACCAACACCAGTAAGTAAAATAACGGCAGCAATTAAAATCATAGCCCTAAATGCACCACTAATCATAAGTACAACTGCTGACAAAGACAAAAGTCCACTTGCAATGCACAAAATAGTAACAGTTTGCTTTTGGTTAAAGCCCATATCTATAAGGCGATGATGCAAATGCCCTCTATCTGGTGCCATAGGCGACTTCCCACGATACAGCCTTCGAATAATAGCAAAGCCTGTATCAAAAATAGGTAGCCCAAGAATTAAAAACGGAATGGCAAACGAAATAACTGCATAGCCCTTAAATAGCCCCAAAATACTGACACAGCTTAGGATAAAGCCCAGAAACATTGCACCCGTATCACCCATAAAAATGGTTGCAGGGAACATATTATAAGGCATAAAGCCAAACCCAGCACCTGCGACAGCCGCAGTTAATATAGATATATTCGTTTCTTTTGTTATTAGTGAAATTGAAAAAAGTGATGCAGATGAAATTGACGAAACACCAACTGCAAGACCATCAAGACCATCGATTAAATTAACTGCATTAGTAACGCCAACAATCCACATAATAGTAATTGGAATTGCCCAAACGCCAAGTGGTATATATGTTTCTGGGCTTAAAAAATTAGGGTTAGTGAAGTATTCAATTGTAACACCGTGGAATACAACAGCCCCAGCCGCAAGAATTTGACCAAGCAATTTATATATTGCTTTAAGCTGGATAACATCATCAAGCACACCAACAGCAACGATAATAACGCTGCCTATTAGTATTCCCTGTATTGACCTGTCTATCTCGCAAAAGCAAAGTATTGCGACAATAAAACCATAGAAAATTGCAACACCGCCAAGACGTGGAATAGGCATTTTGTGCATTCTACGGTCGTCCTTTGGCACATCAATTGCACCAATTTTGGCCGCAAGAATTTTCACAATTGGCGTTGAAGCATAGGCAACCAAAAAAGCGACAACAATAGTGAAAAACAGACGAAGCATATCATATTGCATTTGTTTTTTCTCCTCTTTTATCTTTCTATAAAACCAATTTTCTTGTGTACCTTACGCAAGGTTTTGTTAGCAATATAGCCAGCCTTTTCTGCACCACTTTTATAAATTGCCTCTACATAATCCTTGTTTTTTTGTAGGTCATAAAATTTATCTTGAATTGGCCTTAGGCATTCCACGATTGCCTCGCCAACTGCTAATTTAAAATCACCATAGCCACTGCTTGCAAATTCGTTTTGTGCCTCGTCAAGAGTTTTTCCAGTTACTCCACAATAAATACTAAGAAGGTTATTAATTCCATCCTTGCCCTCACGGTAGATAACCATACCCTCTGAATCGGTCACTGCCTTCTTAACCTTACGAATTATTGTGTCGGGGTCATCAAGCATTGCTATATAAGAATTAATATTCTCGTCTGATTTACTCATTTTCGAGGTTGGGTCTTGAAGGCTCATAACCCTTGCACCAACCTTTGGGATATACGGCTCTGGAACAGTAAACACATCACCATAAACACCATTAAACCTTGTAGCTATGTCCCTTGCAAGCTCTAAATGCTGTTTCTGGTCCACGCCAACAGGTACTAAATCTGCCTGATATAATAAAATATCTGCCGCCATAAGCACAGGATATGTGAAAAGTCCACTATTTATATTATCCTCATTTTTCTTGCTTTTATCTTTGAACTGAGTCATTCTTTGAAGCTCACCCATATATGTGTAGCAATTCAATATCCAACCAAGCTCTGCATGTGCACTAACGTGACTTTGGAAAAAGAGCAGGTTTTCCTCGGGATTTATGCCACTTGCAATATAAAGCATAAGAATTTCCATAGCACGTTTTCTAAACTCGGCAGGATTTTGCCTTACAGTAATCGAGTGAAGGTCAACAACAGAAAAACAGCAGTCATACTCCTCTTGCAGAGTTGCCCAATTGCGAAGCGCACCAATATAATTGCCAAGCGTTAAAAAGCCAGACGCTTGAACTCCACTAAAAATTTTCTTTTTTTTATTTTCCGTATTCATAAAGTACCTCACCCAATGCAGAAATACCCTGCACAATTTTTTCATCAGCTGCTGTTGAATAATTAAGCCTAAATGCACTTGTAACGACGTTAGAATTCGGCATAGCACCAGCACCAGGGACAATAGCTACGTTCCTTTCAAGCACCTTGGCAGAAATTATTTTGCTATCAACTCCATTATTCATATCACACCATAGGAATATTCCACCCTGAGGCGAGGTTGAAGTTACGTTTTTAGGGAAATACTTTTCAATACAATCCTTCATTAGCTTGCACTTAGCACCGTATAGTTCCTTGCTTTTTTTGATTTGCTCATCTATATCATACTCGCTTAAATATTCGCTTGCAAGCATTTGCGCAAAAATGTTTGTATGCACGTCGCTAACCTGCTTGCACACAACAACTTTTTCAATAAGCGTTTCGTCTGCACATAAAAATCCAAGCCTAAGCCCTGGAGATAGAATTTTTGAAAATGAGCCAACATATATAACCCTGTTATCAGTATCCATTGATTTAATAGTTGGGATATCCTCACCATAAAACCTAAGCTCACCGTATGGGTTGTCCTCTAAAATAAATATATTATGCTTTTTTGCAACCTCTAAAAGCTGTTTTCGTTTTGCAAGTGACATCGTAATACCAGTTGGGTTTTGGAAGGTTGGAATTGTATAAACAAATTTTATGTTTTTATTTTTTGTAAGAACGTCATCTAACATATCAACGTTCATACCATCCTTCTCCATATCTACACCATACAGCTTGGCGTTATATGAACGGAACGCATTAAGCGCACCAACAAAAGATGGGTTTTCGCAAGCAATACCATCATTTTCGTTTATAAGTGCCTTAGTAATAAGCTCAATGCCCTGTTGACCACCTGTAACAATTATTGTTTGGTCGCCTTCATTTCCGACACCAATTTTATTAAGCCTGCTTTTAACCTGTGCAATTAATGGTGCATAGCCCTCGGTAATGCCATATTGAAGAGCAATATTGCTCCTGTTAAGTAAAATATCGTTAGCTATTTTAGCAAGCTCCACATTTGGAAACATCTCTGGTGCTGGCATACCACCTGCAAACGAAATCATCCCAGGCTTTGACAATGCTTTAAAAGCCTCACGAATAGCAGAACCATGCAAATCCTGCACACGATTAGAGAATTCAAAATTCATAAATTTTCCCTCTTTTCTATAAAAATTACCTATACTGATTGTCTTTTAAAATAAAGAATAGATTGAGAGGAAAATTTTTGCCAGACAAGGCTCAGGTTCTTTTGAATACTTTATGTATTCAAAATGGTTCTGTAACGCAGTATGACGGAAATTTCACCGAAAGCTATTTCTTATTTTAGGAGATAATTAGTATACTAATAATACCATAAATATATCATACTTGACAAGAACTAAATATAAATATAAAATATTTGCAGATAAGGAGTGATAATATTGAAAATAAGAACAAGATTTGCACCAAGTCCAACTGGATATATGCATGTTGGTAACCTTCGCACAGCACTTTATGCCTACCTATTAACCAAATCACAGGGGGGCGATTATATACTACGAATAGAGGATACCGACCAAGAAAGGTATGTAGAGGGTGCGGTAGATATAATATATAGCACGCTTCGTGAAACAGGCTTGTTATGGGACGAGGGCCCAGATATTGGTGGTAAGTATGGCCCATATATTCAAAGCGAACGCAGGGATATGTACAAACAATATGCAAAAAAGTTAATAGAAATCGGTGGTGCATATTACTGTTTTTGCGATAAAGAGCGTTTGGATAGTGTCCGTGCAATATGTGAGGCTTCTAAGCTTCCACCAAAATATGATGGCTATTGCAAGGGGTTGTCTGCTGATGAAGTTAAGGCGAAAATTGATGCAGGAGTACCTTATGTTATTCGCCAAAAAATGCCACAAAGTGGTACAACCTCGTTTGACGATGTAGTTTTTGGCACTATTACTGTGGAGAACACAACCCTTGATGATAATATTTTGTTAAAATCTGACGGTATGCCAACCTATAATTTTGCAAATGTTATTGACGACCATCAAATGAATATTACCCATATAATTCGAGGAAATGAATATTTATCATCAACGCCAAAGTATAACCTTTTATATGAAGCATTTGGTTGGGAAATTCCAACATATATACATTGCTCACCTGTAATGCGTGACCATTCGCACAAGTTATCAAAGCGTGATGGTGATGCCTCGTACGAGGATTTCATTAAAAAAGGTTATTTAAAAGATGCAGTAATAAATTATATTGCCCTTCTTGGTTGGAGCCCACAGGGCGAGCGTGAGAAATTTACCTTAGACGAGTTAATTGAAGCTTTTGACGTTAAGGGAATTAGTAAGTCCCCCGCTATATTTGATGAAGCAAAGCTTGCGTGGTTAAATGGCGAATATATTCGCGACCTCACCCCAGAGGCGTTTCACGAAATGGCAAAGGCATATTATAAAGGGGTTGTTACAAGCCCAAATATTGACACAACAAAAATAAGTGAGCTTTTGCAAAAAAGGTGCGAAAAGCTTTCAGATATACCAGAGCAGGTGGACTTTTTTGATAAGCTTCCAGATTATGAATTAGACCTTTTTGTGCATAAGAAAATGAAAACAGATGCAGTAGTTTCAAAGGAATCTCTTTTACAAATGCTACCAGTTTTAAATGGAATTACAGACTGGACACAAGAAATTATTCACAACGAGCTAATGGCATTAGTGGAAAAATTAGGGGTGAAAAACGGACAGCTACTCTATCCACTAAGGGTAGCATTATCTGGCAAAGCATTTACCCCGGGTGGTGGTGTCGAGCTTGCAGCAATACTAAATAAGGATGAAACATTAGCAAGAATTGGGTATGCAATAAAAAAAATAGGCTAAAAACAATAACCGAAACAACCTAACTATGTAGGAAACATCTACATAGTTAGGTTGTTTTTTTTATGCAATTCTGCATAATAGATATAATAAATACGAATAATATTAAAATAAAAAACATACAGTCAATATTTAGAACATTCAACTTGTTTTAATTTGTTAGACATAATTGTAAAATTAAGTATATTAATACGAATGGGGGATTGGATTGTATAAATACTCAATTATTTGGCAAAAGAATTAGAGAAGAACGTCAAAAACGCAACTTAACACTTGAACAATTATCAGAGAAATGTGATATTTCGAGCAATTTCCTAGGACAACTTGAAAGAGGGAAAAATGTACCAAGCTTGAAAAGCCTTATTCGAATAGCCAACGTTCTTGAAGTATCAATTGATGGTTTATTATTCGAAAACTTAGAAAAGATTAGTGCACAACATTATTTTTCAAAACAAGTTGAAGACATTACAAAGGATTTTACTGCCATACAAAAGCAAATTATAATTGGTGGTTTAAAATTGCTAAAAGAATTTTTAATTAAGCATTAATTAATTTTTATTATTAATTATCTTATAAATCGGAGGTTGACTTTGAAAGTTAATATTGCTTGTTTTACTGGTAACCGAGTTCAGCGGCTACCTTTTATTTTTGAAGAAATGAATACGGAAAGTACTTTAATTAAAAATAAGCTCGAATATGAGATTAAAAGGGCCATAGCAAAAGGATATACTCATTTTATATCTACTATGCAATTAGGTATTGCTATGTGGGCAGCCGAAATTGTTCTTAGAATAAAAGAATTCTATCCAGAGATTACACTCGAAGCTATCTTACCTTATGAAAATCAGGCAAGCCACTGGACTGAAAATCAAAGGGATAGATATTTTCATATCCTATCGGAATGTAATTATGTAGGCTATGCAAGTATCCACTATATTCCCTCATGCAACGACCTTGCAAATAAATATATCGTTGATAAAAGCTCCCTCCTAATTGCCATTTATGATGAAAACGATAAAGAAGCTATGACTGCTGTAGATTATGCAAAGCTCAAGGGCTTAGAGCTGGTCTTAATTGACATAAGTAGCATAATTAAAAAATCTGTTGATTAATGTCGAAAATTAATGTATAATTTTTAGAGCAAATTTAAATTTTTGCATTAGAAAGCGAGGATACATTAATGAATGGAACAAATGTAGTCAAAGAATGGGCAAATCCAACTCCTGCTGGCTTAGTTGCCTTAGCTGTTGCATGTTTTGGTTTTTTTGCATTACTCTCTGGCAAGGTTGAGGCCTCTGCAATGCCACTTTTAGGAATTTGGCTTTTAGGTGGGTTTATAGTTCAACTTGTAGTAGCATTAATTGATTTAAAGGGTGGAAATACAACAGGAGGCAACACTTTTCTATTTTTCTGTGCATTCTTTATGTTTGTTAGTGGTTTGGAAATGGTTTTTAAGTTCAACGCAGTAAGTACTGGTCTTAAAATAGATTCACACATAGACGGTTGGGCGTGGGCAGCACTTACATTAGTAATGTGGGCTTGGACACCTGCATATTTCAAATCACCAGCAATTCTAACATTAATAATTATTGCTCTTGATGTTGCACTTCCATTTATATGCCTAACTGATATGGGGGTTCTTCCTGCTACTTATAAAATAATCTCTGCATGGGCATTATTAGTAGCTGGCATTGCTGGTGTTTACCTTTCAGCAGCAACTATTGTCAATACAGCATTCGACAAGGAAATATACCCAAATCCTGGGCCAATAATAAAATAGTATTATATATAAAAATGCGATATAACAAAAGTTATATCGCATTTTTATTAAGCATTCGTGCCAACTCATAAATTAGAAATGCACCAAAAAGAGCTACGCAAAACATTATAGGAAACATATACCTTGCAAAACAGAAAAACGGCAAATGCGAGCAGTTAAAATACAAAATAGATATAACTGGCAGCCACGCAAGGCCCTTTAATTTACCCTTTATTACAAACAAAATAAAGCCCAAAATTCCTATTATCATATAAAAAATATGTTGCCAATATAGGAACTTTGCATTTATATCAAAAATATTTTTAAATAAAAATGGTCTTCTCCAATTTTCATAGGTTTTGCCAAGTGTGTACCACTTTATAAACTGGACAGGGTCTTCCTTTATCATCTTTCTAATACGAATTTCAGCCATTTCACTTTCTGCCTCGTCTGTTATAATTTCATCCTTGCCAAATTTAGAGATATCAATCTTACCCTCTGCCTTAATAATTTCATAGTAATCTATATTTTCCTTAGCTCGAGTACTTTGGTCATAGTTTATAAATGTGCCTTGCATAGTTGGGTTGCCACTTGAAATTGTAAGGGGAATAAATCTGTGAAAAATAATAGCATTTCTAATAATCCACGGAGACAAAACAAGAAAAACTATCACAATTACCATAGAGCCACAAATTATCATATCTAAGGTGCTATATTTCTTGATTAGCCACATTATAAACACAACAATTGGAAACAGCAAAATTGCAGGCCTAAAAAGTGCAGAAAGCCCCAAAAAAACGCCACCTAATGCATAATATTTTAGGTTAGCAGTATCAAGTGCATGGGTTGTATATACAAAAGTAAGCAAAAACAGAAAGTAAAAAATAGATTCTGTAAAAATCGTATTTGGTGCATAAATGCTTGGGGCGTATATTGCCATAAGTGCAACGGTAATTAAGGCAAAATTTGAATTAAATATTTTCCTGCCGATTAGAAAAATAAAATACAACCCACCAGCGAGCAAGATTGCCTGAAAAATCCTAAAAGGAACCATTGGGAACTTGCCAAAAACAAGCACGAAGCCCGCCAAAACTGTTGTAAGCCCTGGCATAATGAAAACCGTATCGGTATCTGTATATTTATATGTGAATTTACCAGTATCAATAAGAGTCCATGCACTTCGCAAATATTTAACATCGTCATTATTAAAGGTATCAAAGTTACCCATTAAAATAGTGTCACCATGATATGCAAAGCTTGCAAAGCAAAGTGCTAAATATATTGTAATAATAGCAATTAATAAAATTTTAACATACGTTCTTTCGTGTTTAATACTAAACATTTTTATCTCCTTATTTGTTTGGTAGTGATACAAAAAATGCACCAGCAGTAATTAAAGCCACACCAAGCCAGCGAGTTATAGGGACATCTTCTTTGAAAACTAATATCGCAACAGCAATAGCAATAATATAGCATAGGCTTTGTAGTGGGTATGCAACTGAAAATTCGGAGACGGAAAGAATATATAACCACAGGGCTGTTGCCACAACGTAAACAACAAGCCCACCAAAAATATATGGGCTAAATATAAATTTAATAATACCTAAAAACGATAGCGTAAAATTGGCGTTATTAATCCCTATCTTCCAAAGAGTTTGCCCACCAACCAAAAAGCAAATGTTAATTAAAAGTAGCCCAAATGTAGGTAAATTCATATTATTCCTTCTCCTCAATGTTTATTTACAATATTTTATCTTTAAATGCAATTAATGTCAACACATCAAATCATATTGTAGACGTTTTTTAAGGCGTCCAATTGCTCTCTTTTCAATTCTCGATACATATGACCTTGAAATTCCAAGTTCAAACGCTACATCCTTTTGGGTTAGTTCGTTTCCATCAACAAGCCCATAACGAAGCTCTATAACCTTTTTTTCACGACCATGCAAGGTATCTGCAATGCCATCATAAAGGCTTGCAACAATCATTTTTGTGCTTACCTCATCTAAAACCTCATCACCATCACGTTTTAAAATATCGTTAAATGTGATTTGATTACCCTCACGGTCAAAGCCTATCGGTTCTTCTATCGACACCTCATTCTGAGTCTTTTTTGATGCACGAATGCACATTAGTATTTCATTTTCTATACAACGTGCAATATATGTTGAAAGCTTTGTTCCTTTACTACTTTTGAAGCTTGAAATCCCTTTGATTAGACCGATAGTTCCAATAGAAATTAAATCATCATTATCCTTGCCTGTCGAGGAATATTTTTTTGCAACATGGGCTACAAGTCGCAGGTTTCTTTCAATAAGCACATCCTTTGCAATCATATCTCCATTTTCATAAAGCTGCAGATAATGTTGTTCTTCCTTTGCAGTAAGTGGCTTTGGAAAAGAATTTGTGTTGGAAACATAAGAAATTAGTAGATAAATCTGATTAATTAGAAAAGAAAAAAGCATAAAAACACCTCCACATTTTATAATTAGTATATGCTAAAATGTGGAGGTTCGTGCCTGTACATTATTATTTTTTAAATATTGTCTTACTATTTTGCAAGTGTTGTAGTTGTTAGTTTTCCATTTATTTTGCAATTTTTCATTGCCTTAATTACTTGGCTTGCACTCTCTTTTGGAACTTCTACGGTTGTGAATTTTTCAAAAACTTCTATTTTGCCGATATCCTTGCCCCTAATTCCACTTTCGCCTGCTATTGCACCCACTATGTGCTTTGCACATATTTTAAAATCTTTACCTATACTAACCTTCAAACGCTCCATACCTTCTTCAGCAGAAGTTGTTTCTACAAATTCATCGGCTAATAATACTTTGCTTTCTTTTTCCTTTTGCCCACCAATAATTATTTTAATTAAGGCAGTTGCTATGTCAACAGAGGAATAATCCTCTTCCATTAGCTTGTCAACTACGTTAGCATATTCTTTAAGCTCTCCACCGTCTAACACTTTTTTTACCTCTTGTATGAATTTAGAGGTTTTATTTTCTTCCACTTCTGAAAGTGTTGGAATAACCTTTTGAGTAATTTTACTGTTAGTAAACCTTTGTATGTCTTTAAGCTCCATTATTTGCTTTCTGCCTGTAACAAAAGTATATGCCTTACCACTTTTGCCCGCTCTACCAGTTCTTCCGATACGATGCACATAATATTCCTCATCCTGTGGAACATCAAAATTAAATATTGCCTCGATATCGTCAACATCAATTCCTCGTGCTGCAACATCGGTTGCTACTAATATATCTATTCTACCCTTTTTGAAAAGTCCCATAGTCTGAGTTCTTGCCTGTTGCTTCATATCACCATGAAGCCCATCAGAGAGATAGCCTCTTAGCTGTAATTCGTTGACAAGCTCGTCAACCTGCCTTTTGGTATTACAAAAAACCATTGAACGCTTTGGATTAGTAACGTCAATAAGACGACAAAGCACCTCAACCTTTTTACCCTTTGGAACTTCATAATAATACTGCTCAATGCTTGGAACTGTAAGCTGTTGATGAGTAATCTTAATAAGCTCTGGGTTTGTTTGAAACTTTTTAGTAATGGCAAGGATTTCTTTTGACATTGTAGCAGAAAAAAGAACCGTTTGCCTTTCTGTTGGTATATCTAAAAGAATTGTTTCGATATCCTCTCTAAAGCCCATATTAAGCATTTCGTCAGCCTCATCAAGAATTATCATTTTCAAATTCTTAAATTTTAAAGTATGTCTTCTCATATGGTCCATAACACGCCCTGGTGTTCCGATAATTATTTGTGCCCCCATCTTTAAAGCTTTGATTTGACGTTCGATTGGTTGCCCACCATAAATTGGAACTGCCTTAATTCCATGAGTGAACTTGGCAAATTTTCTTATTTCATCGCATGCCTGAACAGCAAGCTCCCTTGTAGGGCATAAAATAAGAACTTGAATATTTTTGTTTGCAGTATCTATACGCTCTATTGCAGGTATCCCAAATGCAGCTGTTTTTCCTGTTCCTGTCTGCGAATGACCAATTACATCTCTTCCAGACATAATTAGTGGGATACTAACAGTTTGAATTGCTGTTGCTTCTTCAAACCCCATTTCTTCGACTGCTCTTTGAATTTCATCGGACAGCCCTAATTTTGCAAATTGTATTTTTTCCATTTTAATCTCTCTTTCTCCCAAATAAAAAACCGTAAAAAGCCCAAATATAATGACCTTCCTACGATTATTATTGATTTATTATATCCATATTATACACTATTATACAAAAAAGTACAACCTTTTTATTTTTTGGGTATATTATTAAAATTTTCCAAAGAAAAGCTCCGACGAAAATTCGTCAGAGCTTTTATCAGATAAATTATTTAACTGCGTCTTTTAAAGCTTTACCAGCTTTGAATACTGGTGTCGTAGCTGCTGAAATAGTTATTTCCGCACCTGTTTGTGGGTTTCTACCCTTACGAGCAGCTCTCTTACGAGTTTCGAATGTACCAAAGCCAACAAGCTGTACTTTGTCACCATCTTTAAGTGCTGATGTAATACTTTCGATTGTTGCACTTAATACGCCCTCAGCGTCTTTTTTTGTTAAACCTGATTTTTCTGCGATTGAAGCTACTAATTCTGTTCTGTTCATTTGTTAACCTCCTTAAATATTAAAAAAATAATCAACAATATTGTATCACACATATATATGGTAATTCAATACTTTATTATAAAACTTTTACCTGCATTGCACTTTTTTGGTAATTATATATAGTTTTAACCAAGATAACCCTTGTTTTCACAGGTTTTATTGGTGTTTTTCACTATAACCAGGGGCATTATTGTTAATATTTTTTGCAATTAAATCGAATATATTCCTATTTTTGCAATACTTTTTTAACATTTGCAACAATATTATTAGCTGTCAATCCATATTCTTCAAGTAGTGCAGCTGGTTTTCCAGACTTTCCGAAGATATCATTTACACCAACACGTATCATTTTAACTGGGAAATTTTCCGAAAGAACCTCGGAAACGGCACTTCCAAGTCCACCAATTATGCTATGCTCCTCGGCAGTTACAATTGCACCAGTTTCTTTAGCAGCCTTTATTATTATGTCTTTATCTATCGGTTTAATTGTATGTATGTTTATAACCCTTGCACTAATTCCCTCGCCTGCAAGAATTTCCTTGGCAGCCATAGCCTGTTGAACCATAAGCCCAGTTGCAATTATGGTAACATCTTTTCCGTCTGCAAGCTGTACGCCTTTGCCAAGCTCGAATTTATAGTCGCTTTCATACACATAAGGCACGTTAAGACGTCCAAAACGTAGATATACGGGACCATCATACTTAATTGCAGCCTCTACTGCACCCCTTGCTTCAAATGCATCAGCAGGGCTTATTACAACCATTCCAGGAATCGAACGCATAATTGATATATCTTCAATAGCCTGATGTGTAGCACCGTCCTCACCTACAGAAATACCAGCATGAGTTGCACCAATTTTAACGTTTAAGTGTGGATACGCAATTGAATTTCTAACCTGCTCGAATGCTCTACCTGCTGCAAACATTGCAAATGTGCTAGCGAAAACTATTTTGCCAGTAGCCGCAAGACCTGCAGCTGTGGACATCATATTAGCCTCAGCAATACCCATATTTATAAATCTTTCAGGGAATTTCTTTTTAAATGTATCTGTTTTAGTTGATTTTGAAAGGTCAGCATCAAGCACCACTATATCATATTTTCCGCCAAATTCTGCAAGTGCCTCGCCGTATGCTTCTCTCGTTGCTTTTGTTTCTGCCATTATATTTCGCCTCCTAATCTAACAAGCTCGGCATTCAAATCTTCCATTGCCTGTGCATATTGTTCATTGTTAGGTGCATTTCCGTGCCAGCCTGCTTGGTTTTCCATAAATGAAACGCCCTTACCTTTTACGCTTTTTGCAATAAGTATTGATGGTTTTCCTTTGCAATTTTTCGCCTGTGCAAAGCCATCTCGAAGTGAATCGAAGCAATGTGCATCTACTATAATTACGTTCCAACCAAAAGCCATAAATTTTTCATCAACTGGTAGTGGCGACATAACATCAGAAATATTTCCGTCAATTTGAAGACCATTAAAGTCAAGAATTGCACACATATTGTCAAGCTTATAGTGGGCTGCAAACATTGCTGCTTCCCAAACCTGACCTTCTTGCAATTCACCATCACCCAAAATAGTATATGTACGATAACTTTTATTATCAAGCTTTGCTGCAAGTGCCATACCGTTTGCGGCACAGATACCCTGACCTAATGAGCCTGTTGACATATCAACGCCAGGAACCTCTTTCATACTTGGGTGACCCTGCAAATAGCTATCAATTTGCCTAAATGTTTTTATGTCTGCCTTAGGGAAAAAGCCTTTTTCTGCAAGTGTTCCATAAAGTGCTGGTGAGCAATGCCCTTTTGAAAGTACAAACCTATCCCTGTCTGGATTTTTTGGGTTTTTAGGGTCAATGTTACTCATTTCCTCAAAATATAGTTCAGTAAGAATATCGGTGCAAGATAAAGAACCCCCTGGGTGACCAGAACCTGCGCTGTGTACCGCATCAATGACGTGATGTCTTATTTTGTTTGCGGTAATTTTTAATTCATTATTATTTTTCAAAACAACTGCCTCCTATTCATAATTTTTAAAGCCCTCGCCCAAAACCTCTCGAACGTCCGCAAGTATTACAAATGCCTTTTCGTCAATTTTGCGAACAACATCTTTAAGCCTTGGAATTTCGTTTCGCTTCATAGTACACATAAGTATTGTTTTATCTTTTCCACTATACATTCCAAGCCCATGTAATCCAGTAACTCCACGCTTTAATTCTATCGATATGCTATCGGCAATCTGCATATAATTATCCGACACAATAAAAACTGTTTTAGCATAACCAACACCTTCAAGCAGAGTGTCTATCATATATGATGAAGCATATAGTGCAATGACTGAATAAAGCCCTGTTTGCAAATTTTTAAACACAATAGTTGCAAAAGCAATTACTGATAAGTCAGTTATTAAAAGTAA
>Ga0247840_10008016_pt1 | contig 14361 bp, 13 predicted proteins | sample LaCruzMarch2015__FD_192404 | JGI IMG/M metagenome (GOLD analysis project Ga0247840, IMG submission 192404) | Freshwater microbial communities from meromictic Lake La Cruz, Castile-La Mancha, Spain - LaCruzMarch2015_17m | ecosystem: Environmental > Aquatic > Freshwater > Lake | place: Spain...
ACATTAACAAAATAAGCAAGGGTGACATTTCTATCTTGCTGACAAGGTGACATTTCTATTTTGCTCTAACACCACTTACCATTAAATATTGATAAGTCTGATCCGATTGTAAAGGTCCCTGCTCCACCTGCGATGTTTTTTAAATGAAAATTATTCATTTCCCTACCTAGTATATCCAATGCGGGTGGCAAAGATTGAAAATAGAACAAATCAACCTTTGATTCACTCGCCTTAAGAACTATTGTTCTTAAGTCTCTTTCGTCGGCATTAAATTTAAAATCTGCAGAATTATCAACAATAATATTGTTTTTAATCGCTTCGTTTTTAATTTCAGTTGCTATTGCGTTAACACCTGGGTGGTTCATGGTAATTAACCCAATACTTGAAACATTTTGTTTCAAGACTTCCTCTACCCAAACTTTTGCTTCATCTTCTGGTAAAACTGAATTTATGAAATTGTATTTACCAAAGGCGATTTTCTTATCAGCACAGGCAACACAAATGTGAACCACTTTATTTTTATCAGTAATTGGTGCAACAGCCGATCCGGTACCTGCTGTTACAGTTAGAATAACATCTACTTTATCAACAGAAATCAACTTATTAGCCGCGCTGGCAGATTTTGCAGGGTTTGTGGCATCATCCTCTATAATTATTTGATATTTATTTTTTAATTCCACAGGGAGATCCTCGAATGCCATTTCCACCCCCTTCACCATGGAATTTCCAAAGACTGAGGCCCCTCCAGTAAGCGGCGCGACGATACCAATCTTAATTTTATTATCACTGTTATTAACACTGGTTGTAACGAAATAAATCAGAGATATAAGTATTATAAGAATGACAACGAATAAACCCTTTGTTTTGTTTGTATTTTTCATATTTTTGAACAATTTAATAATAACAACATTATAAGTTAGAAGTGGCAATGGTGTCCAACCAAAATGACTCTTTTAAACACCACTTCTATACTATGATTGTTTTACAACACTCTATTCATATGCTATTGTTGACATAAAATATGACAGTAATAAAAAAAGACATTATTTCCGACAAATTAACTCAAATTGGGCTCTCAAAAGAAGAGGCCAGAATTTACACTCTTTTAATTGAAATTGGATCAGATAAAAACAAAAATACAGCCTTTTATATAGCTAAAACACTTCAAATTCCAAGAAGCACAACATATCTCAACTTGGACCGCCTAATTAATTTGAGTATTGTTTCTACTTATAAAATCAACAATGTAACGCACTTTTTAGCAGAGCATCCAAATAAAATCGGGAGAGATTTAGAAAGAAAACAAGATATTTTAAAAAACCTAATTCCAAACCTAGAGGAATTAAAAAACAACAAGACAAAAGACTCGTCAGTTAAGACTTATTTAGGTGAAAGTGGTGTCAAAACAGTATTGGATGAATTATTCGAAAAAGATGAAATGTTGTTAAATAAGGAGATAATTACATTATCCAACATAAAACTACTTAAAATACTACCGAGAGGATTTCCTGAAAAACTAGACTCCTTAAAAAAGAAGTTTAATGTTCATACAATAATGATCCTAACCAAGCCAAGCCAAGAAGAATCTTTGTCCTGGTTATTTAAAGACGACACACACAGAGAAACTAGATATCTACCAGAAAACTACCTGTTTGAAGGTTCTTTGTATTTACACGGCAACAAAATTGCCTTCTTTTCCCTGTCAGATAAGGAGATTTATTCCGTTCTCATTGAGTCCCCCACAATCGCAAGTATGATTAGAGGCTTCTTTTTGTGTCTATGGGATATGATGGCAATCTAAAAACAGATCCGAAATTTGTGCGGGATAAGGGAATCGAACCCTTGTCTACTGCTTGGAAGGCAGTCATTCTACCACTAAACCAATCCCGCTTGTTTCTAAACTATATCAAAAATGGCGTAAAAGTAAATAGTTTTGATAAATCGTGCTAAAATGGTCAATGAGTTAAATAGAAGGACAAAAACAAATCATGAATAATATTGGAGAATTAATTAACAATTCAATATCAATCGTTCAAAAAAGTTCTTTATTTATAATGACTTTTTTCAGCTTTCTTAACCCGGACACTTCATCAATAAATACAACAAACATAGAACAAGGCCGTTTAATTTCTCCTGTCAATTCCCTATTTGTCTTTTCCACACCAAATATTAATTTTTTACAAAATACCCCACAAGAGAGAGCTGATGAAATAATTAATACACTAAACATATCAACAGGCAGTGTTTCAACAATATCCCTTGGAAAGGACCGAGTAATTCAATCCGTACAAAAGTTAAATCAATTAAATATTGTTGCCCCAAGCTATTCTCCGGTACGAATTGATAAAAATAAAGCCTTTCAAAAAGCCAATCAGAATATAGAGGTCAATCAAACTGTCTCAAACACAATTACATCAACTGCATCCAATCAAAAATCAAACGAGTATAAAAACATGGACGATAGTGTTGTCCACATTAGATGTGAAAATAAAACAAGTAATACAATTAAGGTTGTTACCGGAAGTGGTGTAATTATAAGCTCATCTGGTTTAATTTTAACAGCCGCTCACGTTGCCGCACCACTTTATGGACAACAAAATACTAATAAATATAATTGTTACGCCAGAATTAATGATCCAGCCACAGGAAACTACTCCCTGAGTGTTGTATTTATTGATCCAGATTGGGTTAATAAATATTATTCAATCTTTGACAAAACTCATAGCGAGACGGGCGAAAACGATATTGCGATTCTACAAATGAATATTTCTGGGATAAATAACATTAAAGTTGCAAGTATTACAGGTGCTGACCCAAATATTGGAGACCAAATAACTATCAAATCTTATCCATCCGATGTCTATGGCAAACTTGGAGTCTTTACAATTCTACCTAGAAAATCTGAATCAAACGCGATAGGAAGTCTTTTAAACTTCGACGCAAGCACGAATGGTCCATATGCCCTATTAGAGACAAAACCTAGCTCCTTGGGCCAATCTGGGGCCTCAGGAGGTGGTATATTTAATAATCAAGGACAACTAATTGGAATTATTTCCAATTCCGTCTCGTCTGATATCTTATTGAAGAATAAGATAAGAGGACTCACCATGAATCATATTGATAGCAGGATTAAAACTAATCTTGGTAAATCAATTTTTGAATATAATCAATAGAAAAATAAACTTATTTATTTAATCTCTCCGTTATTAAAAGCGTCCAAGACAAACTTTTGTTGTATTTTAATAACATTATCCCAGTTATCATTAGGATCTAGGTTGTTTACTTTTTCATGACCGCAAACTTCGCATTTGTTAGTAACTCTATACTTATCTTTCTTAATCTCTATTTTAATAGGTTTCATTAGTCCCTGACATTCTGCCAGCCTGTCCCCCGGATTTATATCAACATGTTTACTCCATAAACAATTAGAACAGTGGTCTGTGTAACCATCTCCTTGTACTTCAAACTTACAAACATCGCAAACAAAGTTTTCCTTCTTCTTGGTAAATTTTTTACTCATAGTTTAAATATAACGTTAATAATTAAGATAATAACCTTATTGTACGAGTCTAGACTATCTTAATTCAACTATTTTGTCGGGGCGCCGGGATTCGAACCCGGAGTCACTTGCTCCCAAAGCAAGCATGTTAGCCGTTACACCACGCCCCGTTGTTGAAACAAGCATATCATACATGTTTTGTTTTTACCAATTTTATACCTAATTAAGGAGTTGTTCATATAATATGCAAACGTCCAACAATTTCATTCCCTTAATCTTCCACCCTAGACCCAATTCAATTTAATAGTGGCACGACCTTAACCTTACAACTCAAAAGATTTGTCTTGGTTACACGTGAACCAGAATAATACAAACTAATACACATTCCCATAAACTTAAGGCTTTCTTCCTTTATTCCAAAATCCATGCAGTATTTAAGGGCTACTTGCTTTATTTTTCTTATTTTATCCTTCGTTAGGCTAATTTCAGGCTTTAACCAATTCATTCCGTCTCCATCACGGATAATACTAATATTAGGATCAAAGGGATTTTTCATATTATCAATATCTTGTTTTGAAGGTATCTTCAATGTCTTTACCTCAACAACATAATAGAAATCATCCTTTTGGGCGATTATATCAATCTCCCCTATTGCGTTTCTATAATTCCTGTCAACAACCTGAAAACCCCTCTTTTCTAAAAAGACAACGGCAATATTCTCCCCTAAATCCCCTATTGTCTTATTAGAATCTTTCTTGGCGCTGGTTATTTCATCGTCTTCTGTGTTGTTAAAATCATCACAAACATTCTTTTTCTTGCGTCCAACGTTCTGCATTAAGGGTTTTCTAGCCTTAATTTTTAACCCCCTAAAGTCATTATTACTTTTTTTGCTTTTTATACTCTTTATATTCATTGCTTTAATTGTTATTTTTAATGCGACAATAATAAACGATCCACATTAAGTTTCTATAAAGAAATTCTAAAGAATTGGCAAATATTTAATGAATTATTAGAGATTCACTGGGGAATATAAAAGCCAAGAAGTTTACACTAAAAGACCTCCAAATTAGGGGCAATATTAATTAATTTAAGCCAAATTGGTACACATGAAACTAACTCAATAGCTACAAATAAGGATTTTGAGGGTATTTATGAGGTAAATATGATGTTTCACGTGCCACATATATACATATTATTAAAAGACACTAATTTAATAGATATCCACACATATTATCCATATATATAGCCATATATTGTAAAAACCATTGTAGAATAGACTGGGTATAAAAGCCATTGAAATATGTCTTTTATACACATATCCCCAGAGTTATCCACAGTTTAGGACATTTTTGGGGAATGTTGGGGACAAGTCCTTAATGTTTGGTCGGAAGTTATTTGACTATTCTTTAGATGTCCAATAAACACAGAGCTGAAGAGCAGACGCGTGAGCTCAAATACCGCCCATGTTCCACTTAAAAGAAAACTATCAAACCACACAAATCCAAATAGAACCGAATTATAGTGCGGATAGAGAGAATCGAACTCTCGTCTCGTCCTTGGCAAGGACGCATTCTACCACTAAACCATACCCGCATTTCTTTTATTTTTTCATTATAACATAAAATTATAATTGTGCACCCGCTAGGATTCGAACCTAGAATAACAGTTTCGAAGACTGGTGTGATATCCATTTCACTACGGGTGCATGTGCACCTTATATTCTCATGTGCCTGGCAGTAGTCTACATCATAGATAGCAAAAAATCAAAAGATGTACTAATATTCTAAGTAATGAACAAACAAGATTTGAATGACAATTCAAACATAGGGCTAGAAGGAAGGTTTTTTAATAAAATAGATAAAAAACTTATTCCTGAATATGTCCGAAATATCGTGATTGAACTGCAAAATGCGGGCTTTTCAGCTTATCTAGTAGGGGGATGCGTTAGAGACCTGATACTCAAAAGAACTCCGAAAGACTGGGACGTTACAACTAGTGCAAAACCTGAAGAAATAATAGGGGTCTTTAGTGATGCTTTTTATGAAAATAGCTTTGGGACTGTTGGAGTTAAAATAAGGAAAACCAACAGTAACGAAGGGGTAGAGGGTGAGACGGAAGTTCAGACAGAAATAATAGAAGTTACACCTTATAGGACAGAAGGTGATTATTCAGACGGAAGGCACCCTGACGTGGTGACCTTTAGCGATAATATAAAGGACGACCTACAGAGAAGAGACTTTACCATGAATGCAATAGCATACGATCCTATTAAAGACATCATCATAGATGAGTACGGCGGCATAAAGGACATAGAGGACAAAATTATTAGGGCGGTAGGGGAACCAACTAGGAGATTCAATGAAGACGGCCTAAGACTCGTTAGAGCTGTACGTTTTTCGGCAGAACTAGGTTTCATGATTAACATTGATACCCAGAATGCTATTGTTTCCCAGTCTGAAACACTTAAGAAGATTGCCGTCGAGAGAATAAGGGATGAGTTTGATAAAATGTTGATGTCAAACCAGCCCGCCCTAGGTATTGCAATGGCTCAAAAACTTAATCTGTTAGTCATATTCTGCCCAGAGCTAGATTCAGCGTTACATGTGAAACAGAATCAAGCTCATTCTTACGATGTCTTTGAACACTTACTTAGAAGTTGCCAATGCGCAGCAGACAAAAACTGGAGACTGGAGATAAGACTGACGGCCTTATTCCACGACATTGGTAAACCACCAACAAAAAGAGGTAATGAGACAAGCAATATAACGTTCTATGGACATGAGGTGGTTGGAGCTAAGATGACTAAGGTTATACTGGAAAGAATGAAGTATCCCACAAAAACAGTTGAGTTTGTTACAAAACTTATACGTTGGCACATGTTTTTCTCAGATACTGAGCAAATTACTGCTTCTGCTGTTAGAAGAATGATAGTGAATGTTGGTAAGGAAAATATATGGGATCTATTGGACTTAAGGACATGCGACAGAGTTGGAACAGGTAGACCAAAGGAAAACCCATATAGATTAAGGAAGTACAGATCTCTAATAGAGGAGGTGATGTTGGACCCAATAGATGTAGGTATGCTTAAAATAGATGGAAACACATTGATAAAAGACTTAAATATCGAGGTTGGACCAATGATTGGATTGATTTTAAACGCTCTACTTGAAGAAGTCTTGGAAAAACCAGAGCTTAATACCTATGAACACCTAACAAAAAGAGCTTTAGAATTATCTATGTTACCCATGAAACAATTAAAAGACCTAGCTGAAAAGGGAATTATTAAGAAAAAGGATCTTGAGGATGATCAAATAGCCGAGATTAGAAAGAAACACAGTATTAAATAAGGAGCTACACACTCAAAGGGTTGGGCGCAAAGAGTAAGTCACAACAAGGCGAAATCTGTTACACATGTAACTTGTTACATGTGTAACTTTTTGGTTCATAAAAAACCAGCAATAAAAAGAGCCTCAGTACTGGGCGCAACAAAGGTTATAAATGGTGCGGCCGTACTAAGGCCCTGCCGTTACAAGTGTGGAAATGGTGGAAAAACCCGAGACCACCGAATCCAAAACGAAACCGAAATTGAGATGAGACGATTGAGAAAATGAGATGAAATGAAAATTTATTTATATTTAATTGTATTGGTCGCCTTTGTGGTTGGGGAACAAGCCAGTTTTAGACTATGCTCTCTATTTAAATGTGATGCCCAGATATAGGACTCACTAAGATGTTTGTGGGAGAACTTAAAATGTCCTTTATCACCAACTAATCCTTACCACTATACAGCTTCCGGGAAAGAACTATTTGACCCGATGTTGGGTTGCTCATCTGTCCTTTATTGTAATCCAAATAAAAGACATGTAAAGGACATTTACAATAATTCCTGTGGATAACTTTTTTATTTTTCAGAATTTGGTTTTAGGCCTTTAATAAAGGACATAGTGATATCTTTCTTTTTGAATGTAAAACTAAATTAATCTACTAAAATAAGTTATCCACAACTATTTTAATAGGACAGTGATCTGAACCAAAAAAATCAGTGTCAATTGTACAACCTCTAACATCATTTATTATTTTTTTTGAAGCGAAAAAATAATCTATTCTCCAACCAACATTTCTTTCTCTAGAAAAGGTCTTCATATCCCACCACGTATAACAATCCTTTTTGCTTGGATTTAATTCTCTAAACACATCCAAATAATCTGCTTTTATAAAATCGTCTATACAAGCCCTCTCTTCAGGTAAAAAACCAATACTCTTAGCGTTTTCTCTTGGCCTAGCAAGATCGATCTCAGTGTGTGCTGCGTTTACATCTCCACAGAAAATCACATTTAAGCCTTTTTTTGTAAGCTTTTTACAGTATTTTAGAAATTCTTTATAAAAATCTAATTTATACTGTAATCTTTCTGACGCTCCACCGCCATTTGGAAAATAACAGTTGATAAGTGCCCATTTTTCAAAAATTAAACATATCATTCTACCTTCTTGATCCATCGCTTCAACACCAAAACCATATTCAACTTTTTTAGGTTTAGGTAATGTCTCTTTCATATAAATAACAACACCACTATAACCTTTTCTGGTTTTAGCGTGATCAAAATAACTTAAATAACCAACTGGATTAACCAACTCTTGCGGTAATTGCTCAACATGAGCTTTTGTCTCTTGAAAACATACAAAATCTGTGTTGTGTTGCATTATGGAATCAAATGCACCTTTTTTAAATATTGCCCTGATTCCGTTTACATTCCATGAAATTATACTTGTTTGTTGTTTCATTTTTTTAAAAGACATTATGAATTAATAATTGTTGTTTCTGTCCTATATTACTTTTAAATACCAACACCACCAGAAATTCCTTTAGATCCAACGCTCCCATGTCCATGAAAGTTTTTATGTATGTCTTTTAGATGTTTGTCTGTAACGTGGGTATAAATTTGTGTTGTTGATATGTTGGCGTGTCCAAGAAGGGCCTGTACAGAACGTAAATCAGCCCCATTTTGCAACAAATCTGTAGCAAAACTGTGTCTTATAACGTGAGGGGTCACTTTTTTAGATACACCTGCTTTAATTGTGTAGTACTTTACAAGTCTTTCCACAGACCTTGGGGTAATACCAAACATTAACCCATTAGAAACATCAATTTTCTTGTCCAAATGATTCCTCAAGGCTTGTTTTGCAACATCGGACATAAAAACAACTCTAACCTTGTCTCCCTTACCTCTAACTGAAAATTCATCCTTATTTAAATCCAAATCCCTAGGAATAGAACACAACTCTGATACACGCAATCCTGTGGAGAAGAGTAGTTCCAAAATCGCCTTGTCTCGCAGCCTCTTTTTCTCATCTTTCTCGTCGTTGGGAGCACTTAATATTCTATCCAACTCCTCTATTGAAATGTGGTCAATCTGTCTTTCTGGAACCTTAGCTAATTCAATATTATCAGGAGATAAGATTTGTAGCCCCCTTTTGGACATATATTTTAAATATGCTCTCAAGGCTATAAGATAGTAGTTCTGAGTCCTCTTTTTAATCAAACTATTTCCAGTTTTTGTTGTAAATGAACGCCTGTTTAGAAAAAGCCTATATTCTCTGAGTTTTTCCTCGGTTACGTCAGCAGGGGAATCAGACTTTAAAAACTCTAAGAAGAGATTCAAATATCGATCATAATTCTCTACGGTCTTTAAACTGCGGCCCTTCTCTATCTCCGTGTATTCCAAAAAGTGCCTTTTGAGGGTATTCAAGCTGTTTGGGGAATTAGAGGAATTATTGTGCGACATAAGTAAATTATATCACCCAGTAGGTGATTTTGCTAAATCACCTCTTTTTACAGAAGACAAAATAAGCTAAATAACCCAAAAAACTTGCCCACGCCCATGTTTTATGATATTATCTCCACACCATGTTAACCAAGACAAAGAAGCAAAAAATTATAAAGGATGTTCAAATTCACCCTACAGACACAGGTAGTGCAGAAGCACAGATTGCCATTTTAAGTACAAGAATAGTTGAGCTTACAAAACACCTTAAAACTCACGCAAAAGACAATCACTCAAGAAGAGGTCTTTTGCAAATGGTTGCAGACAGACAAACTCTTTTGAAATATTTATTAAAGAAAAACGTTGCAAGATATGATGTTGTGGTAAAAAAGCTTGATCTCAAGAAGAAATCAGCCTAAATAACTTTTTTAAATTCTAGAAACTGTTTTTATAGATAGACAAGCCTCGAAAAAGAAATTAACGCTTTTTGCAAGAAAATCTAGTTAACACATGGTATTTTAATAAACAGACTTAAACCATATTAATGGTTCATTTTAAACTTAATTCAAAACATGACCGTAATTAAACACAAACAACAACGTGTTGGAGTTTTTATTGATACACAAAATCTTTATCATAGTGCAAAAAACCTATATCACGCCAGAGTAAACTTTGGCGCCATAATGAAAGAGGTTGTAGCGGGCCGATCTCTAATTAGAGCCATCGCATACGTAATAACAACAGAAAGCGGGGATGAAACAAACTTTTTTGATGCATTAGGAAAATTGGGTATAGAAACAAAGACAAAAAATTTACAAATATTTAGTGGTGGAGCCAAAAAGGGGGACTGGGATGTTGGTCTTGCTGTTGATGCTATTAAATTAGCGCCAAAATTAGACACAGTAATCATTGCGTCTGGCGATGGTGACTTTATACCACTTGTAGAATATCTTCAGACAAATGAAGGCTGCCAAGTTGAGGTAATATCTTTTGGAAAATCTTCTTCGCAAAAACTTAGAGAAGTTGCGGATGACTTTATAGATATGTGCGACACTCCATCTAAATATATAATGACCCAAGGTAATCAAAACAATCAAGGACTACAAAATAGTGACAGGAATCAACCGGGTTCTTCAAAGACAACAAAAAGACATCCAAAAACCACCCCAAGAATCGGGGGAGCAAATAAACCAACAGGAAGCAAACAGGGAAATAAACAAGAATTTGACTTTTTCGACGAGGAGGCGAGACCTGATTCCAAATTTGATATATAATACTATCAATGGATCCAATAGAACAAAAACCAAGACGTCTATATCCTAATGCAGACAGAAACCTGAACGAAAACACAGGGGCATCTACGAGTGAAAATTTTAGCAACACTCAACAAAACAATTCCTCTATAAATCAACCAGAGACAAGACCGTTAGTGCACCTATCAGATGTTTTACAGCCTGGTAAAACAGACATAAACAATGACCATAGAACCAGCTCTGTTCATACCTTCAAAGATGACATGGCGAACGAAGCATCTAAGGGTGGTTTTTCTATTGGTAAAATAATGGAGGCTAACAGCAGAAAACAACACCAAACAACAGACGACACAGTGGATATTGGTAAAAAAAGTAAACATATTCTTAATAAAATAGCGATATTCATAGTTTGTATATTGATAATTGGAGTTTTTTCATACATAGGATTCAAATCTGCAAAAACACCGGAGCAAATTGAGCTTCAAAGAAATCCGAGTCAACAGGTTGCAGGTAATATTTTGTACTCAGAAATAAGTGTTCCAATGACCATGGAAGGTAAAAACAGATCATCATTGTTTAGAGAAATATCACAAGAATCCTCCACCAATATTCCACCCGGAAAAATTAAATCTTTGATATTTGTATACAACTCGACAAGCTCAGAATCAATATTATCGTCGGAGTTTTTAAATATTGTTGCACCAAGCGCACCGGACATTTTACTAAGAAACCTAAAGGATGGATATGTTTTTGGATATTATTCCCATAGATCCAATGAGCCCTTTATCATATTAAAATCATCCAACTACGATTCAACTTTTGCCGGAATGCTTGATTGGGAAACAAGCATGTATGCAGACTTAGGTGATTTAATCTATAAAAAAGATATAGAATCAACGCCAACAGAATATTCAACGACTTCGGCGACAACATCAACACCTTCTGCGACTTCGTCTAAATCAATGCCAACACAAACACCCTCTACAAGAAAAGATATCGTACTGTCTGAATATGACACAGATTTTGTTGATAGGGTTATTTCCAATAACGACGCGCGGGTTCTATATAGACCAAATGGCGAAATCGCATTCTTTTATACGTTTTTTAACAAAGACACTATTATCATAGCCACAAGCGAACAGACTCTTAAGGAAATAATTTATAGACTTACTTCAGGAAAGATCACACGATAGTATATCCATCATACCCAGCTTAACTTCATTTAATCTTTGATAATTCTTTATAATTTCTTTATAGAAACTTTAGTATTAATCTGTTACACTGTTTACATGAACATAGATATACAAAGACATAAAAACATTTTAGAAGCAGAATTAAAAAGACTTGAAGCGGAAATACTTGGGGTAGCAGAAAAAGAAAGTGATTTAACATGGGAAGCAAAACAAACAGAAGATGGCATCGCCACAGAAAGGGAAGATGTTGCTGAGTCTATGGAAAATTATGAATCAAACTTTTCAATTACCTCTACCTTAGAAAAAGAAATAGTTGATATTAAAAACGCCCTAGATAAAATAGACGCAAATACGTATGGTTTATGTGAAGTCTGCCAGGGTGAAATAGAAGAAGACAGACTGAATGCAAAACCAGAAGCTAGAACATGTGAGCTACACATGAACTAATCATATTAATGTTTTAAAAAACCTTCTTTTTGTTTTGAATTATCGATCAGTATTTTTGACTTGGTCTAACAAATAAATTGTATATATCTTGCAAGGGAATTACTAAAGATGGAATATTTTGTCAGAATATAGATGTTGAACTAGATTTATCTGGTGGGCTTTTTAACTTTTTGATTGTAGGCCTCGCAGATAAATGTATTGTAGAATCAAGGGAGCGAATAATGTCCGCAATCAAAAACAGCGGCTTTAGTTCCCCTAAAACCAAGAATCACAAGATAACAGTCTCCCTTGTGCCTGCGGGGATAAAAAAGGAAGGTGTCTTACTTGATTTACCGATTGCCCTAGCATACCTATCAGCAACAGGTATAATCAAACGACAAGCCCTAGAAAAATCAATCTTTATTGGTGAACTTGGCTTAGACGGATCAATAAAACCAAATGATTCTTTAGCTCCAGTTGTTAATTTTATTTCAAAAGATACAACCAGTGTAGCTGTGCACAGCATTATGAACGACAATAATGATAATTTTGTTAATTTATATAGCAACTTTAGAGATAATCAAGTTAATTTAATAAAAAAAGTTTGTCCTCCCAACATAAGAATCCACGGCATTAAAAGTCTGCGAGATTTAATTGATTTTTTAAACAATGATCAAAAAGATTTTATATCTCAAAAACCAAATTTTGCAGTGAACAATATCATCAGGGATGGCAATTGTGATATGGATGATAATTATAATATTGACCACAACTATATTAATCAATATACAAAACCTATTGAGAAATCATTTGAAATAGACAAAATAATTGGTCAAGAAAAAGCCAAAAGAGCCATACTTATATCAATATGTGGAAAATACAACATGACCATGTCTGGTCCGCCTGGTATTGGAAAAACAATGTTAGCAAAAAGTGCACATCAGCTTCTTCCAGAGCCCCATCCAAGTGAATATCTTGAGATACTTTCTGTTCACAGTAAAATGGAAAGACCCTTTAGATCTCCACACCATACAAGCAGTTATTCAGCGATTGTGGGTGGAGGAACACCTATCACGGCTGGAGAGATAACAAAGGCCCACAAGGGAATACTTTTTCTAGATGAACTTCCTGAATTCAATAAAAATATATTAGAAGCGTTAAGACAACCTCTAGAGGAAAAAACTATTCAAATAAATAGATCTAATGAGACAATCACATTACCATGTGACACCATCTGTATTGGCGCAATGAACTTATGTCCATGTGGAAAAAGAGGGATACCACAAAAAGAGTGTGCTTGTATCGGCAGCAAAATGAATCTCTATAAACAAAAGATTTCGGAACCATTCTTGGAGAGATTTCACATCTCAATAGTTTTACCATATGAAAAGAGAGGTTTTGTGAACAGTTTCAATACCAAACCAAATCCAAACCCAATGAGTGGAATGGAAATGTGTGAAATTATAAGAAAATTTAATGATATAAAGTCATGCTCTGATTTTATGTGGGACAATTTAGCTTTAGAACTACTACACAAAGAATCAGAAAAAAGGCTTTTCTCAATGAGGGCTATAAAACATATTAAGGAGATTTCTGAAACAATATGTCTAATTGAAAACATTCAAAGTAACAGCAAAATTAAAGATGTTGAGGCGAACAAAATAATTGAGGTACGGGTGAATGTAGAAAATAAACATGTTATAGAGGCGTTGTCTTATAAGAACAATTTACTTGTGTAGTCACAGATCTTATCCATCTTCGGCCCCTGATATATAAAATTGACCGTTTTTCGGTCAATTTTACTAATTGGGCCAGTAATATCAACATCACAACCTAGTTGTCCCCAAACAAATCGGAACTAGAATGGATTTTTACCTCCACGAACTTCAAAGTGTAGATGGACCCCCGTTGAACGACCTGTGCTTCCCATCTTACCAATTTGTTGTCCTTTTGTAACACGTTCACCAGCACCCACTAATGTTGCACTCAGGTGTCCATATAGGGTCTGTGTTCCGTTGGCGTGCTTAATAACAATCATCTCTCCATACCCACCATTCCAACCTGAACCCTTGCTAATCAAGACAACACCATCAGCAGCAGCAAAAATTGGCGTCCCAAGTGGAGCTGCGATATCTATCCCATTGTGACCATGGATTCCCTGCGACTTTCTTCCTCCAGCAACAGGTCTTTTAAAATACCCTGTTATGCTTTTTGCATTATTTTTTGAG
>Ga0247840_10008018_pt1 | contig 14357 bp, 13 predicted proteins | sample LaCruzMarch2015__FD_192404 | JGI IMG/M metagenome (GOLD analysis project Ga0247840, IMG submission 192404) | Freshwater microbial communities from meromictic Lake La Cruz, Castile-La Mancha, Spain - LaCruzMarch2015_17m | ecosystem: Environmental > Aquatic > Freshwater > Lake | place: Spain...
GCTACATGCTCTACCGGGTGGCGATGACGGTCGCGATCATGTTCTTCGTTGTGACATCGGTCGTCTGCTACGACTTTTTCCCGCTGACCGCCGTGATGATCATCGCGCTCGCCCTGCTCGACGACCTGCCGATCATGACGATCGCCTACGACAACGCCTGCGCTGCTGCGAAGCCCGTGAAATGGGATATGCCGCGGGTCTTCCTGATTTCATCGGTGCTGGGCATCGCCTCGGTGGTCGAGAGCTTCATGCTCCTCTTTTTCGGCAAGGAGATCTACCACCTCGACAGTTCTCACATCCAGACGATGATGTTTTTGCAACTCGTGGCCGGCGGACACCTCATGCTCTTTGTGACGCGCTCGGTCGGGCCGTTCTGGAAGCCGCCGTTCCCGGACCTGCGCCTCTTCGGGGCGATCGTCGGAACCCAGTTTGTGGCGGTGCTTCTCTGCGGGTTTGGAGCCGGAGACTTCATCCCGGCGCTCCCGTGGGAGATCATCGGATGGGTCTGGGTTTACAACATCGCGTGGATGTTCGTCCTCGATTTCGTCAAGCTTGCGATCTACCGGGTGCTCAACGACTGGAACCTGCACGACGGGAAGTCACTCTTCGCCCGGCTTCGCACCGACCTGAGGCCCTACGGCGGGCTCCATGCCCACGTGCGGATCAAATAGACGTTGCGGGAAATCAGCGCTCCGAAATGCGGGGTGTTCAGTCCGACTTGCTGAGCCGCTCGACGGGCTTGTCGAAGAGCAGTTCATGCGCCTCGCGCAGGATCCCGGGGATCCTGTCGCGGAACGGGCTTGCGGAAAGTGCGGAGCCCAGATCCGGGATCTCCGCCGCATTTTTTCCTGGAAACCAATGCCCTGCCTGGCCGAGGAGGTTGTAGCGCATTTTGCCGAAATCAACCATGTCGAGCGCCTTTGCGTAGTTCCACAGGCGCAGGATTTCCCACACGTTGATTTCGCCGGGGACGTCCTCCCACTTCGGGAGGCCTTCCTCCCAGCGTGCCCACCAATCCGCTCCCAGAGCTTCCTGCATGGCTGCCTCTAGCCGCGCATCGATCTCCGGCACCAGGGCGTCAGCCTGCGGAAGGGATGCGAGCGAGCGGAGATGCTCGTCGAAATCCGACGGACGCGCCGCTCCGATGGAAAGCGTATGGATGTCCGGACGGCGCAGGCAGAAGAGGTTGTTGAAGGCCATCGGGCTCAGCGGGGCACACAGATCAAGCAGCTTCTGGGTCGGCTCGTAAAGTTTCCCACCCTTGTCATTCGGGCTGATGATGAACATTCCCATGTCGTGACGATTTGCGGCTTCCAGAGCACGGGAGTTCGAACGGTTCACCCAATACCAGTGGAGGTTCACATAGTCGAACTCGCCGGTTTCGATCGCAGAGCAGAGCACGTCGCAGTCGCCGTGGGTGGAAAAACCGATGAACCGGCAGCGTCCTTCTTTCTGGATCTCACGGGCCACGGCGAGCGGACCTCCCGGCTTCAAGGAATTTTCAAGAATCCCGGCCGTATTGATGCCGTGCAGTGAAAGCAGATCGACGTGGTCGAGGCGGAGCAGGGACATCGAGTGGTCAAACGTCTCACGATACTTCGCCCCGTCGCACTCGGGAGAAACTTTCGTCTGGACGATCATCCCATCCCGCGGGAGCCGCGGCAGGATCTTTCCGAGCTGGTATTCCGAAGTCCCGTATCCCCGGGCGGTTTCGATGTGGTTGATCCCGCATTCCAGTGCGCGCTCGACCGTGGCTTCGAGGTTTTTTTGATTCTCCTCCGGCGCCTCATCCCCGTCCTTCCACGAGTGCTGGTAGCGCATCCCCCCGCAGGTGAAAACCGGCATGTCGAGTTCCGTCCGCCCGAATCGTCGTTTGATCATCATAGGATTTTCAGCAGGGAAACCGATTCGATTTCAGCAGTCTGGGGGAACATGTCAACCGGCTGGACATGGCGGAGGGCATATTGTGAGGAGAGTCGCTTGATGTCGCGCGAGAGAGTCGAGGGGTCGCAGGAAACGTAAACGATGGAGGCGGGAGGATTTGCAAGAATCGCCTCCACCACCTCGTGGGAAAGCCCCTCGGCCGGCGGGTCAACAAGAAGCGCCGTCTCAGGTGCCGGAGATGCGGCCAGCGCCGCGGGAAGGTGCAACTCCACAGCTCCCTCCAGATAATTTTCTCCGGCCCGCGCCGATGCCCGGGCAGCATGCACCGCACCATGGCTCCACTCGATCCCGGTGATATCGCGGAATTTCCCGAGCAGCCGCTTGGTGAAAAATCCGGCCCCGCAATACGCGTCGACCAGATGTCCGCCCCCGCCATCGAACATCCCGCAGACGACCCCCGCCAAAACCTCAGCTGCGCCACGGTTGACCTGGCTGAACCCGAAAAAATCCGACTGTTCCCTGAGGGTGATCCGCTGATTTCCCCTCGGCGGGTTGGCGGCGAGCTCCGCGAGCTGCACGTTGACTTCGTCCGACGCGATCGGGCATCCGGATGCCGGAATCATCCTGTTGGACTTGCGTTCGAAAAAACCCGCTTTCCCGTCCTGCACATGAACCCCCAGCCGGCTTCGGTAGTTCCATTCCTCCGGCGAGGGCAGCATGGCGCGGACATCCGCACCGGCGATTCCTCCAAACCTTGCGAGCAGATCGCGCACCTGCCCGGATTTCACCTCGAGTTGTTTTTCATACCGGAGATGCTGGTAGGCACAGCCTCCGCATTTTCCAAATATCGGACAGCGCGGGGGGATGCGGTCAACTGATAGCTCCAGCAACCGGACCACCTCCCCCTCCGCAAAGGATTTCTTCTCTTTCACGAGGCGGACCGACACGCGCTCGCCGGGCAGGGTCAGGTGCACGAAACAAACCCGCCCGTCCGGCAGGTGGCCGACCCCGGCTCCTCCAAATCCGAGGCTCTCAATGGAAATCGTCGTGTCCAATTTGTGCAAGGTATCGTTTCCTCCAGCAGGCTCAACAACCGATTCCGAAAACAAAAACGCCGCCCGTTTGACCGGACGGCGTTTTGCTATGTCTGCTTAATTTGTGTCTTATTTGGTCGGGACCGTCGCGATCGTCTGCAGGATCCTGCTGGCGATCTTGTAAGGGTCTCCCTGGGAGTTCGGACGGCGGTCCTCAAGGTATCCCTTGTAGCCGCTGTTCACAAAGCTGTGAGGGACGCGGACCGAGGCGCCGCGGTTGGCGATGCCGTAGTTGAACTTGTCGATTGACTGGGTCTCATGGAGGCCGGTGAGGCGCATGTGGTTGTCCGGTCCATAGACGGCGATGTGCTCGTTCTTGTATTTGTCGAACGCGGCCATGAGGGCTTCGAAGTATTCCTTGCCGCCGACTTCGCGCATGTGCTTCGTCGAGAAGTTCGAGTGCATCCCCGAGCCGTTCCAATCGACTTCGGTGCCGAGCGGTTTGCAGTGCCAGTTGACATCCACTCCGTATTTTTCGCAGAGGCGGAGGAGGAGGTAACGGGCCATCCAAACCTGATCGGCTGCGGTCCGGGACCCTTTGCCGAAGATCTGAAATTCCCACTGACCCTTCGCCACCTCGGCGTTGATGCCCTCGTGGTTGATGCCCGCCTCGATGCAGAGGTCGAGGTGGGCGTCCACAATCTCGCGGGCGATGTCGCCGACGTTCTTGTAGCCGATACCCGTGTAGTATTCACCCTGCGGGGGAGGGAATCCGCCGCCTGCGGGAAACCCGAGCGGCACGCCGTCCTGATAAAGAAAATATTCCTGCTCGAATCCGAACCACGCATCCGGGTCATCGAGGATGCCAGCGCGGGAATTGCTCGGGTGAGGGGTGCCGTCCGGCATCATCACTTCGCACATCACCAGCGCCGCATTCGTCTTCGTCGGGTCGGGATAGCAGGCCACCGGCTTGAGAATGCAATCCGAGCTTTTGCCCTCCGCCTGGCGGGTCGAACTGCCGTCAAATCCCCACAGCGGAAGTTCCGCCAGTGAGGGAAAGGTGTCAAAGTCCTTGACCTGGGTTTTTCCGCGCAGGTTGGCCACCGGCTCATAACCGTCCAACCAGATGTATTCGAGTTTATACTTCGCCATATTGTAGTGTCTGATTTTATCCACCTCACGCCGGGGTGAGGTTGTTTTGTGTTGATTTTCCCTGATTCCCGACCGGCTCGCTGAATCAAGCAAGTTCAGTGCCAATTGTAAACAAGATCCCGGATTCGAATGATGAAATCACCCCATGCGGGTGCGCTTGGCATCGAGAACACCTTGAACCTGACTGAGAGGCAGGGTGTTGATGACATCATTTTTTGTCAGCCAGCCCTTGCGGGCGGCGCCGATGCCGAAGATCAGATCTTGGAGCCCGGCGGTGGTATGGGCGTCCGGGTTGATCGAGCACTTGACGCCCTTTTCCTTGGCGAGCGGCCACCAGCGCCAGTCCATGTCAAGCCGCCGGGGGTTGGCGTTCAGCTCGATGATCGTGCCGGTTTCGGCGGCGGCCTCGATCACGGCCGGGACATCGACCCGGTAGGGCTCCCGGGTCAGCAGGAGTCGCCCGGTGAGATGGCCCAGCATGGTGACATAGGGATTGCTGATGGCGCGGATGATGCGCCTGGTCATCTCGGCTTCCGGAAGGGTGAATGAGGAATGTATGCTGACCACGACATAATCGAGCGATGCCAGAACGTCGTCGGGGAAATCGAGCGAGCCATCCTTGAGGATGTCGCACTCGGTGCCCGCGAAAAGGCGGAGCGAGTCGTCGCTGAGTTCGCGGATGCGGGCGACTTGCGCGGCGAGGCGTTTTTCATCGAGCCCGTGGGCCTGGAAGGACGCCTTGCTGTGGTCGGCGAGGCCGAGGTATTCGAGGCCGAGCTCGCGTGCGGCAGCGGCCATGTCCTCGAGGCTGGCGCGCCCGTCGCTTTCGGTGGTGTGGTTGTGGAACGTTCCGCGAAGGTTCTGCCACTCGATGAGGTCGGGGAGTTCGCGGGCCTCGGCGGCCTCGATTTCCCCGCGGTCCTCGCGGAGTTCGGGGACGACGGGATCAAGCCCGAGGGAGCGGTAGATGTCGTTTTCTTCCAGGACTTCCGGCAGGGGTTCCTTGAGTTCCCGCCCCTCGGCTTCGCTGAACCGGTATTCATTCAACGACCAACCGCGCGTGAGCGCCCTGGAGCGGACGCGCACGTTGTGCTCCTTGCTTCCGGTGAAGTAGGCGAGCGCGAACGGGTATTCCCGGCTGGTCACCACGCGGAGATCGCACTGGATGCCGGACTTCAGAATGACACTCGATTTTGTGGCCCCCTTGGCGAGGACGGATTCCACGAGCGGGTGGGTGGTGAAATATTCCGAGACCTCATCCGGATGCTTTGAGGAGACGATGAAGTCCAGGTCCCGGACGATTTCCTTTCGCCTGCGATAGCTTCCGGCAATCTGGGCGAGGGTGACGCGCGGATGGCTGCGGAGGTCCTCCAGCAGGCTCTCCGCGAGCGAGGTGATATCCCCGATGCGAAATTCGCCGACATGTTTGCGGTGGTGCTCGATGGCTTGGAGGATGTTCGCGGCGGTCTTTTCGCCGAAGCCGGGGAGGGCGGCCACTTTTCCGGACTGGCAGGCACGCTCGAGCTTGGTGATCGAGTGGATGCGGAGGGAATCCCAGAGGACCTTGATTTTCTTCGCGCCGAGACCCTGGATTTCGAAAAGGCTCAGGATGTCCGGCGGGAACTCGTCGCTGAGGTGGTCGTAGTATTCGAGTTTTCCGTCACGAACGAGGGCGGATATTTTTTCGGCGGTGGCTTTGCCGATTCCATCCACGGATTGCAGGCGATCCTCCTCGACGAGTTTTTCGAGCGGCTCGGAGAGTGTTTCGAGCGCCCGGGCCGCATGCGTGTAGGCGCGGACTTTGAACGGATTCTCGTCCTTGAGTTCGAGCAACCGCGCGATGTTTTCAAGGATGGTGATGATGTCGTCTTTGCTCATGAAAAAGTTTAACCACTCATTTTCACTAAATGGCACTCATGGGCACGCATGGCACGAGCGGGTGTCCGTTCGTCAATTTCGTGGTTATCAGTGGCCGTTAGTGGTTGCAAAATTCATTCCAGATATGTTTTCAGCCGGTTCCGCCAACCGGGCAGCCATTGCGCCTCGTTTCGGGCGGGAGAGGAGTTCTTCACCCGCAGCGTGAGAACCTCATCGGCGGCCCGGACAAAGGCCGGGAGAGCGGGTCCCGACGGGGACATCCGTGTCAGGACCTGGAGCAGCCCCCAGCCTGTGCCGCCATACCGTTCCGACGGATTCGTGCCCTCGCCTTTGAAATTCACATAATCCATGAGCGCGTAGTAGCCGAGCGGCTCCTCGGCGACCCGACGGAAATTCTCGCTGACTTTTGCCCGCTCACCGGCAGGAGCCGCTGCCAGCATCTTCGGAAGCGCGGCTTCGAGACGCAGCGCAGCATAGCGGGTCTGGAGCGGAACCGTGCCCGCCAGAAGTTTTCGGAGTTCCGACAGGCGGGGACCGTTGAGCTCGGAAACAAAAGCCCCGCGGGAGGACCAGGGACAGTGGCCCTCCATCCAGGGCTTGACTGGCTGGCCGTTCGCCTTGAGAAAGCGGATCAGGCCCGGGAAGCTCTCCTCAAACGGTCCGCGCTTCGCCCCCGGATACCAGATGAAATGGGCGATGCCGAGGGAGGGAAATTCCTCCCCCTTGTTCCATGATGTGAGGCCGGAAATGGTTCCCGCACATTCGTTTTGCCAGATCCGCCGGCCGATTTCGGAAGCCTGTCGGTCAGATATTGTTCCGGCGTTCACGCCGGATATCGCGAGGATCAGAAGCAGAAAAACGGGAAATCTCATTGGAACAAAAAACGGTATCAGGGTTTTCTGCGCGCGGAAAAAAATTCTTTGAGCAATCCGGCACAGTCGTCTGCGAGAACCCCGGGGGTGATTTCGCTGCGGTGGTTGAGCTGGGGCATCTGGAGAAGATTGAGGAGCCCGCCCGCGGCGCCGCCCTTGGCATCCGGACATCCGAAGACGACGCGGCGGAGGCGTGCGTGCACGATGGCACCGGCGCACATCGGGCAGGGTTCCTTCGTCACATACAGATCGCAATCGTTCAGCCTCCAGTCTCCGACGGAGGCTTCAGCCTGCGTAATGGCAAGCATCTCGGCATGGGCAGTGGCGTCTTTGAGGAGTTCCACCTGGTTCCAGGCTCGGGCGATGATTTCCCCCTCGCGAACGATCACCGCACCGATCGGGACCTCATCCGCCGTAAATGCCCGATGCGCCAGCCGCAGGGCCTCCCTCATGAAATATTCCTCGCTCGCCAGTTCCATGCGCACAGTCTATGACAGAAGAATGTCGTCACGCAAAACCATCGTTGCCCCCTCGATCCTGGCCTGTGATTTTTCGATGCTGGGGGCCGAGGTGGAGCGGGTGTCTTCCGCAGGAGCCGATTGGATCCACTGCGATGTGATGGACGGACATCTGGTGGACAACATTTCGTTCGGCCCGGCATTCGTCGAGGCTGCGGCCCGCCACACAAACCTCCCGCTGGATGTCCATTTGATGATCGAGCGACCGGATATTTACGTTCCGCGATTCGCAAAGGTCGCCTCGTCGATCACCTGCCATGTCGAGGCGCCGCACGATATTTCGAAGACCCTCCAGGCGATCCGCGATGCGAATTGCCTGGCCGGCCTGGCGGTCAGCCCGCCGACTCCGCTCGAGATGATCCGACCGTATCTCGGACGGTTTGACATTCTTCTTGTGATGACGGTGAACCCCGGTTACGGCGGCCAGCCATTCATCCCTGAGATGTTGGAAAAGGTGTCTGCGGCAGTGGAATGGCGGTCGAGTGAGGGAGTGGAATTCGACATCGAGGTGGACGGAGGAATCAATGTCGCCACGGCGGCAGACTCCATTGCCGCCGGAGCCAATATCCTCGTCGCGGGCACCTCGGTTTTCAAAGCCCCGGATGCTTCCGCTGAGATCGCAGGACTCCGCATTTCTTAGCCAGGGTCATTTTTTCTGCAACTTTTCACGAGGCTGGGTTTTTCATCGTTGTTATGAAAACAAAACTCTTGCTCCTACCGGTCCTCCTTGCTGCCTTGGCCCCGATGCTCCATGCAGCGGACTCCAAGCGCACGGCGGAATATTACCTCATTTCACCAACCGACTTCGAAGGGAAGGAAGTGACGCTGGACGTCGCCTTTGTGAAGCCCACCCGCTGGAAATGCCCGATCCCCGAGTTGGCATTTTTTCATGTTCTGACCATCGACAAGCGCGACTACAAGCCCGGCGGCGGAATCATGGTCGCCATCCCCTCGGCGGAAGCCGAGAAGTTCGCCAAAAAGTATGGCACGGATTTCGAGGGCCGTCATGATTCGAACAGCTTGAAAGGGAAGCTGATTGCAGCACCAGGAGGACCAATGCGTCCCAAGGTCTGGATCGTCGACACGACGGGCAAGGTGGACGAACTGGTCAAGCAGAAGAAACTGACCATCGAGGAAGGTGAAATGACCGGTGGCGGCGGATTCGGCCCCGGTGGCCCCGGTGGCCCTGGTGGTCCCGGAGGACCTGGCCCGCATCGTGGCCCGAACCGCCCCGGCCGCAACTGAAGTCAGCGCGATTCATCAAGGTGCCGGAAACCCGTGTTTCCGGCACCTTTTTTTATGCCATCCGTCAGCACGTGAAGATACGATGGCCTTCATGACAATTTGGATCTGGCTGGCGGCAACCGGGGCATTGGTGATCGGCCTCCTCGTGGGATGGCTGCTCTCGTCGCATCGCAGCATCCGCCTCCAGGCGCAGGCTTCCGCACTTGCCACAAGGGGAGCCGAACTGGAAAGCCGGATTGGCGGATTAGAGGAATCCCTTGCATCTGAGCGGGCGGGCAATTTGGAACTGTCTTCCTCACTGGCAACTGTCCGGGCCGAAAACGCCCACCTGCTGGAGCGGATCGACAGTGAAGCCAGGCGGCTGGCCGAGATGCAGGACAAGATGAGGCTGGAGTTTGAAAACCTTGCGAGCCGGCTTCTGGAGGAAAAGAGCACGAAGTTTCTCGATCAGAATCAGAAGCATCTTTCCGCCCTGCTGGGCCCGCTTCGCGAACGCCTCGGCGAGTTCCGCGAGCGCATGGACACGATTCATACCGAGGAGGAGAAATCCGCCGCGGCTCTGGGGGTCCAGTTGAAAAGCCTCCACGAACTCAACCGGCAGATGGCCGAGGAAGCGGAAAATCTGACCAATGCCCTCAAGGGACAGTCCAAGACTCAGGGCTCATGGGGGGAGCTGGTGCTGGAGCGCATTCTCGAAAAATGCGGCCTTACTAAGGGGTTGGAATACGAGACGCAGGCTTCATTTCAGGGCGAAGACGGCTCCCGACGGATGCCGGATGTAGTCATCCATCTTCCCGAGGGAAAGAACCTGATCATCGATGCCAAAGTTTCCCTGACCGGCTACGAAAAAGCCGTGAACGCCGATTCGGAGGCCAGGCGGATTTCGGCCCTCCGGGAGCATGTGCTCTCGGTGCGTCGCCATGTCGAGGAGCTTGCCGGGAAGGATTATCCCGGCTTGAAGAGTCTTCAGTCCCCGGACTTCGTCCTGATGTTCGTTCCGGTGGAACCGGCTTTGCATCTCGCCCTCCAGGAGGATCCGGCGCTTTACGGCGACGCTTTTGAAAAGAATGTCGTCCTGGTTTCCTCCTCCACACTCCTTGTTGCTCTTCGGGCTGTCGAAAGCGTCTGGAGGCATCACAAGCAGACGGAGAACGCCCAGGAAATCGCCCGACAGGCGGGGAATCTCCATGATGCGTTCGTCCTCTTTCTTGAATCCCTGCAGGAAGTCGGCTCACGCCTTCAGCAGGCGCGCGATGCCTATGACCAGTCGCTGGCACGGCTCGCCAGCGGACGCGGAAACCTGGTCAAGCGCACGCTCGACCTTCAAAAGCTTGGAGCCCGCGGCGACAAATCCATCCCTTCCGACCTCGCCCGACTCTCGGCCGAAAGCTGAACTTTATTCCGGCATCAGCGGATCTCGACCGGCTTGCCCGAGCGCGACGATTCGTAGGCGGCATCGATGATCTTCATGAGCGAGACCGCCTGATCCGGGGAGTTCAGCGGCTTCTCGGTCCCTTCGATGGCGCGGATGAAATTGGCGGCGGAGCGCTTGCGGCCCATGGCGGGATCCGGTTCCACGATGAGCCGGCGGTTGACCGGGCGGCCGTGTTCGTGGGTGAAAAGCTCGGCCGAATCGATGGCGCCGTCATCGATCCCATCGCGCGAGAACAGCCGCCGGACGGCGGCTCCCGCCTTGCGTCCCTGAAATACCACTGATGCCTCCTCGCGTTCCACCATCTCTGCCCAGGAAGCCTGAAGTGAGAGGACCTGACCGGTTTTGAACTTCACGAATCCGTGGGCAGCACTCTCCACATCGGTCACGCCGTCCACCACGTCCGGAATACCCCAAGGGCCTTTGAATGACTTGTCGGTGATGAAATCGTCAAAGGCCCGGGCGAGGACATATTCCGGCTCGGGGCAGCCCATGAAGTAAAAAGCCAGATCAACCATGTGCAGGAGGTCAATCAGGGGGCCGCCACCGGACAATGCCTTCGTCGTGAACCAGCCGCCGAAGCCAGGAATTCCGGCCCGGCGGATCCATTTGGCCTGTGCGGAGTTGATCCCGCCCACCGTGCCATCGCGGACGTAGTCCATGATGGCTTGTGATTCCGGACGGGCGCGGTTATTGAAGTTGAACATGAGAACCTTGCCGGACTTGTCTGCACAGGCTTTCAATTCCTGAGCTTCCGCGGCGGTGAGGGCCGGCGGCTTCTCGCAAAAGACATGCTTTCCGGCTTGGAGCACCTGCATGGACACCGGCTTGTGGAACTTGTTCGGGAGAATGACGCTCACAGCATCAATCTCGGGCTGGCGCGCCAGCATTTCCGCCGCATCGGTGTAGGTCCTGCTGATGCCGTATCGGGTTCCCGCCGCTTCGGCGGCTGCGGGATTGGTGTCGGTGATGGCAACAACCTCGGCGCCTGCGGACGTAAAACCGGGAACATGATACTGAACCATTCCTCCCGCACCGATAATTCCAACTTTAATGCTCATAGCCGCCGAGTTTTTCCCCGCGAGACCGGGCGGGCAAGCAAATGTTTTGCAGGGCGGCAACAAAAGGCCTGCCACCCGGCGGGTTATTTCGTGTATCTCTTCCGGATGCGCTCGAGGTAGAAAAGCCCGCCGGGAAGGCCCCAGATCATGTAGACGAACATGCCGGTGATGGAAATCAAAAGTCCGGTGCCCTGCGGAACGCCGCACAGTTCAAAGAGGAGCTGCTCGAACAGCGCCTCGCGGACCCCGATGCCGTTCAGGCTGATCGGCAGCGAGGAGATTGCTGTGACAAGCGGCATGATCGACGTCATGTCCAGAAACGTCACCTTTGCGGTGAACGCCAGCGCGACAAAATAAAATGCCGCGAAATAGGTCAGAAGCATGGGCACGGTGTAGGCCGCCCCGAGGAGCGCCTCCCTGCGGTTCTCGATGCAAAGCTGCCAGAGCGTGGACAACTTCACAATCTGTTCGCGCATGGGAAAACGTTCGGGAAGCCGTCCGACAAGATGGCGGCTGGTCAGGAGAAACGAGGCGATGAGCCCGATGCCGATCGCAAAGAGGACGATGGCAAAAACCTTCATGGCATTCCCGATGGCGAAGCTGCTGGCGAACCAGCTGCTGCGCGACCAGGCGAATCCCAGCCCCATGGCCACGAGAACCAGTACCGCGAGGAGGCGGTCGATCGCCACGCTCAGGAAGCCAGCTGTCCGGTGCTCCGGATGATCCCGCATCAAAAAGATCACGCGCACCACGTCCCCGCCGGTCGTGCCGGGCAGAAACTGATTGAAAAAGGCGCCGATAAAAAACAGCCGGGTCACTTCAATCAACCGCACCCGGAGATGCAGCATCTTCAAAAACAACTGCCAGCGGAGGATTCCAAAAAACTCGCAGAGCCCAGCCGAGGCGAGCGCGGCGATCATCCACCTCCAGTCGGCGGTCTGGAGGGCGCTCCAGATCGTGGCCCGGCGGTGGGGATCATGAAAGAGCCACCAGAGAAGACCGACGGTGATCAGCACCTGGACGACCGTCAGCAGGTGCTGGCCGAGCCGGGGGATGTCGGCGGGAGCACGGTTGGGAGAATCGTTCGGTGTGCCCATGACGGCGCAAATCCTATACGGCGTTTCGGCTGCGAGCCAACCGGGAATTTGAAGTGGAATATTCGGAAAACCGGAGCGCGATGCGCACCCATGGCATCCGGGAGCAATTCCTCAAACCCGGTTTGATCGCCCCGCGCGAGGGATTCCGCATTCCAAATTTCAAAATCCGCATTCGCGCCGGAGGCGCGCGCTAGACCGCGACGCCGATCGATTCCTTGATCGAGGCGATCGAGAAATTGCGGTTCAGGTGGGCGATGACCGAGGCCGGAATACCGGCCGGGCAAACCGCCTCGCAGGCGTAGTAGTTCGAGCAGTTCCCGAAGCCTTCCTTGTCCGCCTGTCGGACCATGTTCAGAACGCGCCGGTCGTTCTCGGGCTTGCCCTGGGGCAGGAGGCCGAGGTGGGTGATCTTCGCGCTGACAAACAGCATGGCCGAGCCGTTCGGACAGGCCGCGGCGCAGGCTCCGCAGCCGATGCAAGCGGCAGAGTCCATCGCCTGGTCGGCGATGACTTTCGGAATGGGAACGGAGTTCGCATCGGGCGCCGATCCGGCTCGCTCGCTGATGAACCCTCCCGCCTGCATGATCCGGTCGTAGGCTTCGCGGTTGACGACAAGGTCGCGCTCGACCGGGAAGGAATCCGCCCGGAACGGCTCGATCGTGATGATCTGCCCGTCGCGGAATTTCCGCATGTAGAGCTGGCAGGTCGTCCCGCGGCCGGGGCCGTGGGGGACGCCGTTGATCGTGAGGGAGCAGTTTCCGCAGATGCCTTCGCGGCAGTCGGAATCGAACTGGATCGGCTCGATTCCCTTTTTCGTGAGGTCTTCGTTGACGATGTCCAGCATCTCGAGGAACGAGGCCTCGGCCGGGATCTCATTCGCCTCGTAGTGCTCGAGTTTGCCCGCGCCATCCGGGCCCTTCTGCCGCCAAACTTCCAGGTAGAATTTCATAGATTATTTGTAGCTTCGTGTCGAGAGTTTGACCTCTTCGTAAACCAGCGGTTCCTTGATGAGGGTCGGGGCTTTGCCTTCCCCTTCGTATTTCCAGGCCGCCACGTAATCGTAGTTGGCGTCGTCGCGGAGCGCCTCGCCATCCGGGGTCTGGTATTCTGTGCGGAAGTGTCCGCCGCAGGATTCGTTCCGGTTCAGCGCATCCAGGCACATCAGCTCGCCGAACTCGAGAAAGTCGGCCACCCGGCCCGCCCGTTCGAGTTCCATGTTGATGCCGTCCTTGGATCCGAGGATCTTGAGGTTCGACCAGAATTCCTCGCGGAGCTTCGGGATTTTGCGGAGCGCCTCCTCGAGGCCCTGCTTGTCGCGGGCCATGCCGCACTTGTCCCACATGATCTTGCCGAGCTCGCGGTGGAAGCTGTCCACCGTGCGGGTGCCGTTGATGCTCATGAGCTTGTTGACCCGGGCCTTGACCGCCTCGACGGCTTCGGCGAATGCCGGAGCGCCGGGATCGACTTTTTTGCCGAACTGAGAGGCCATGTATTGTCCGAGAGTGTAAGGGATGACGAAGTATCCGTCGGCGAGCCCCTGCATGAGGGCGCTCGCGCCAAGGCGGTTCGCACCGTGGTCGGAGAAGTTCGCCTCGCCGAGCACGTGGAGGCCCTGGACGCTGCTCATCAGGTTGTAGTCCACCCAGAGCCCGCCCATCGTGTAGTGGACAGCCGGATAAATCCGCATCGGGCGCTCGTAGGCGTCCTCGCCGGTGATGTTGTGATACATCTCGAAAAGGTTGCCGTAGCGCTCCTCGATGACGTGCTTTCCGAGCCGGTTGATCGAGTCGGCGAAATCAAGATAGACGCCGAGCCCGCCGGGGCCGACCCCGCGGCCGTCGTCGCAGACCTCCTTCGCCGAGCGGGAGGAGATGTCGCGCGGAGCCAGATTGCCGTAGCTCGGGTATTTCCGTTCGAGGTAGTAGTCACGGGCATCCTCGGGGATATCCTTAGGCTCCTTACCGCAATCCTCTTTTTTCTTGGGAACCCAGACGCGGCCGTCGTTGCGGAGGGATTCCGACATGAGGGTGAGCTTCGACTGGTATTCGCCGCTGACCGGGATGCAGGTCGGGTGGATCTGGGTGTAGCACGGGTTTGCGAAGAGGGCGCCGCGCTTGTAGGCGCGGTAGGTCGCCGTGACGTTGCAGCCGCGGGCATTGGTGGAAAGGTAGAACACGTTCCCGT
>Ga0247840_10008019_pt1 | contig 14355 bp, 12 predicted proteins | sample LaCruzMarch2015__FD_192404 | JGI IMG/M metagenome (GOLD analysis project Ga0247840, IMG submission 192404) | Freshwater microbial communities from meromictic Lake La Cruz, Castile-La Mancha, Spain - LaCruzMarch2015_17m | ecosystem: Environmental > Aquatic > Freshwater > Lake | place: Spain...
GTTCAAAAAGGCAATGCGCCTGAAGAACGTAAACTACAGCGTCTTTTTAGAAATCCATTAGCGTCCCCAATGATCAAGAAAGCCAATGATTTTGGGGCAGGGGGTGTAAGTGTTGCGATTGGTGAACTCGCCGATGGGTTGATCATCGATCTAGATAAGATCCCTTTAAAATACCTTGGATTGAATTCTACCGAATTAGCCATCAGTGAAAGTCAAGAAAGAATGGCTGTCGTTTTAGATCCACAAGATGCGCAAGCTTTCATAAATCTAGCTCATCAAGAAAATATTGAAGCCACCATCGTCGCAAGCGTCACCAAAGCACGTCGTCTTCAAATGTTTCATCAGGGACAATTGGTCGTAGATCTGGATCGATGTTTGATCGAAACCAATGGGGTCAGACAAAGCGCTCACGCCAAACTAAATCAAAAACTAAACCAAGAAATTCAAAAAACTTCTTTTAGTGAACTTGAAGCTCTGAATCATTTATCTTCTTTAAATGTAGCACTTCAAAAAGGTTTGATAGAACGTTTTGATGGGAGTATCGGTGCGTCTACTGTTTTGGCTCCTTTAGGTGGTAAACATCAACTCACATCTACACAAGGTTCCGTCCAAAAGGTCCTTCTTGAGAATGAAGATGTTTCTACAGTCTCGATCCTTACCCATGGTTTTATACCTCAACTCAGTGAGATCCATCCTTTCTTAGGCGCTCAAGCTGCACTTCTTCAATCCATCGCGAAAACGATCGCCTTGGGTGGTAAGATCGAAAACATCTTCTTCTCTCTTCAAGAATATTTTCCTCGTTTGAATCAAGATGAAGAAAAATGGGGCTCTGTCGTCAGTGCACTTTTAGGTGCGTTAAGCGTTCAAGCAGTCTTTAAAAGACCCGCTATTGGGGGTAAAGACAGTATGTCTGGAAGCTTTAAAGATATGGATGTCTTAGAGACCTTGATTTCCTTTGCATGTACCACCGCTGAAGTCGATGAGATACAGACCCAATGCGCAAGATCACCTTTAGAAAATCTCTATCTAGTCAAAGCTCCTCGAAAAGCGAATGGCTTATTCGATCTAGAAGAAGTAATGAATACTTATCTTAAGGTCCAAGAGATGGTTCAATCCAAACAGATCACTGCGATCAGAGTTCTTGAAGAAAGTTTATTAGAGTCCATCTGTGCGATGGTGTTTGGGAATGGACTTCAAGCGGAGATCGAAACCAAAGAAGATTTATTGAAACTCATCCCATGCGCATTCTTGATCTCGACCCAAAGTACGAAAGTTCCTCATGAATGGGAGAAGATCGGAAAAGTATCCTTAGAACCATTCATCTTTAATGGGGTCAAAGTGGATTATGAGAAAGCGAAACATGCCTATGTCTATGGTTTGGATTTCTTATACCCTGTCTATGCGAAAGCTCAAAGAATGACCTTACCATTACTCAATACGAATAAAGAGCCAATGACTTATCAAGGAGAAATCCCAAGTGTCGTTAAAATCGTTATCCCGTTTTTCCCTGGTACCAACTGTGAAAACGATACAGCCAGAGCCTTCAGTAAAGCGGGAGGCACTCCGATCATCGTCGGGATAAGAAACATCACAAAAGAAGATCTTGAAGATTCCTTAAAAGAGCTCGTGACTGCCATCGATGAAGCTCATATCTTAGCTCTTCCTGGAGGTTTCTCCTCAGGGGATGAACCTGATGGAAGTGCTAAGTTTATCGTCAATGTCTTACGTCATAAGAAAGTTAAAAAAGCCGTTGAGAATCTCTTAAAACGACAAGGCTTGATCCTAGGGATCTGTAATGGATTTCAAGCCCTCATCAAGACGGGGCTCTTACCTTGTGGTCAATATCATCACTTAAACGAGAAAGATGCGACTTTGACTCACAATACGCTTCATCGACATATCTCAGCCATCGCGACCACGCGCTTGACCTCAAATGGATCACCTTGGCTTAGAAATGAAAAACCTGGGACCTTATATCGAGTACCTCTAAGTCATGGGGAAGGTCGTTTAAAGGTCAGTTCTAAACAAGCTGAGACTTGGTTTAAAAATGGACAGGTTGCGTTTCAATACGCAGAAGAATCAGGAGCCCCATCGATGGATCCTGAAGTCAATCTGAATGGATCTGATTATGCGATTGAAGGACTCTTATCACCCAATGGCCAGATCTTAGGTAAGATGGGCCATACTGAACGATCTGGACGAGATCTCGCAAAGAATATTCCTGCTTTGGAAGAACTAAAACTCTTCCAAAATGGGATCGATTACTTTAAAAAGCGCTAAAAGGAGCACCCTATGGAAAAACTACAGATGATTTATGAAGGTAAAGCGAAACAGCTTTATACCTGTGAAAGAGAAGATGCCTTGATCATTCACTATAAAGACGATGCAACTGCGTTCAATGGGGTCAAAAAAGCCCAGATTGAACATAAAGGGATGCTTAATAATGCGATCTCAACGATCATCTTCAAAGAAATGGCGAAAGCTAATATTCCTACGCATTATCTAGAAACCCTAAACGATCGTGATCAACTGTGTCGTAAGGTTACGATCATCCCACTAGAAGTCATCGTAAGAAATCTGATCGCAGGATCTATGGCAAAACGACTCAATATCCCAGAAGGAACGCCTTCTCTAAAACCCATCTATGAGCTGTGTTATAAGGATGATGAATTGGGTGATCCACTCATCAATGAGGATCATGCCTTGGCCATAGGTTTTGCCTCAGAAAATGATCTTAAGACGATCAAGACCTTGACCTTACAGATCAATGAAGTCTTAAAGAAGCTCTTTGATCAATTGGGCATCATCTTAGTAGATTTTAAGATCGAGTTTGGGAAGACAAGCGATGGGACCATCGTCTTGGCGGATGAGATCTCACCAGACACTTGTCGTTTTTGGGATAAAGAAACCAAGATGAAGCTAGATAAGGATCGCTTTAGAAGAGATCTTGGTCAAGTAGAAGATGCCTATCAAGAAATTCTAAGAAGATTGGAAACTTTGAAATAGTCATGGGAGAAATCAACTTGCTTTATGAAAGGGAACTTCATGAGGAATGCGGGGTATTTGGGGTATTTAATTGTCCTAAAGCTTCCGAATTGACCTACTATGGGCTTCATGCGCTTCAACATCGAGGTCAAGAAGGCTGTGGTATCGTGGTCTCAGACACAGAGAAATTAACTGGTGTAAAAAACGAAGGCAATGTCCGTTATGTCTTTCCTGAATCCGTGCTAAAAAAATTAGTCGGGATCCATGCGATTGGTCACGTTCGATATTCAACGACAGGTGGAGGAGGCATCCTTAATGTCCAACCTTTTCTTTTTAGACATGGGGATGGGGATTTTGCCTTATGTCACAACGGAAACATCGTCAACTCACAAGTACTCAAACAAAACTTAGAACGAAAAGGTTCTATCTTTCAGAGTTCTTCTGATTCAGAGATCTTAGCTCATTTGATTTATCAAGACTCTCGTGTAAAACGTATCGCAGCCATCAAAGAGGCCCTCATTTATCTCGAAGGTGCTTTTGCGTTTTTAGTCCTCACCAATGATCGTTTATATGCGATGAGAGATCGTCATGGCTTAAGACCTTTATCGATAGGTCAACTTGAGGATGTTTATGTGGTTGCGAGTGAGACCTGTGCACTAGATGCGATCGGGGCGACTTTCGTAAGAGACATCTTACCTGGAGAGATCGTTACGATCGATAAAGATGGGCTACATAGTGATTTCTATTCTAAGGATACTCAATCGAAGATCTGTGCGATGGAGTATATCTATTTCTCAAGACCTGATAGTGATATCTTAGGTTTAAATGTTCATCGTTCACGTAAAGAAGCTGGTCGTTTATTGGCGAAAGAAAGTCCTGTAGAGGCAGATATCGTTATAGGGGTTCCTGATTCATCTTTATCCGCAGCTTATGGTTATGCGGAAGCCAGTGGGATACCCTATGAGATGGGTCTCATCAAGAATCGCTATGTGGGAAGGACCTTTATAGAACCTTCTCCTGCCTTAAGAGAAAAAGGAGTAAAGATGAAGCTGTCTCCTTTAAGATCCATCATCCAAGGAAAACGTGTGGTTCTTATCGATGATTCGATCGTAAGAGGAACCACTTCGATGAAGATCGTTGAGATGCTTAGACAATGCGGGGCGAAAGAGATCCATATGAGGATTGCTTCTCCAGCCATCATCGCACCTTGCTTCTATGGGGTAGATACATCGACCTATGAAGAATTACTAAGTGCTTTTAACGATGTGGAAGCTGTAAGACAAATCATTAAAACAGATTCATTGGCTTTCTTATCGATGGAAGGTCTAAAAGAAGCTTTAGGTCAACGAGATTTCTGTGCAGCCTGTTTTACTAAACAGTATCCAACGCATTTGTATGAACATATCGAAAATGCGAATAAAGATGGGAAGTTCTAAAAGGAGAAATCATGAGCCAACACTATAACGACGCAGGGGTCAATCTAGAAGCAGGATATGAATCTGTTAGACGAATCAAAAGCCATACTGAAAGAACACGTAATCTAGGTATGATGGCTAATATAGGATCCTTTGGAGGTCTCTTTGATTTATCCCTTTATAAAATAAAAGAACCTGTATTGGTGAGTGGAACCGATGGGGTAGGCACCAAACTAAAGATCGCATTTATGATGGATACTCACGATACGGTTGGGATCGATGCGGTCGCGATGTGTGTCAACGATATCTTGGCTCAAGGTGCCTTGCCTTTGTATTTCCTAGATTATATCGCCATTGGGAAAAATAAACCTGAAGTAGTAGAAGCCTTGGTTAAAGGGGTCGCAGATGGCTGTGTTCAAGCGGGATGTGCCCTCATTGGGGGAGAGACCGCTGAGATGCCTGATATGTATCAAGATGGTGAATACGACATCGCTGGGTTTGCGGTAGGTGTCGCAGAGAAGTCTCAGCTCATTAATCCTTCAAAAGTAAAAGCACGTCAAGTGGTCATAGGTCTAGCTTCAAGTGGAGTTCATTCCAATGGTTTCTCCTTGGTTAGAAAGATCCTTTTAAAGGATCATCATATTTCTCTTGATGAACCTTTTGAAGGTTCTACTTTAGGAAAAACACTACTTACCCCAACGAAGATCTACGTAAAAAGCGTCATGGCTGTACTAAAAGAAATTCCAGTCAGTGGGATCGCTCATATTACAGGTGGTGGCTTCATTGAGAATATGCCTCGTTGTATTCAAGAAACTCAAGGTCTAGTTATTAAGAGAGGATCTTGGAAGATACCTTCTATCTTTCCTTACCTTCAAAACTTAGGAAAGATCCAAGAAGAAGAAATGTATAACGTATTCAATATGGGGATAGGGATGATCCTTATCGTCGATCAGAAAGACAGTGAAAAGACTTTATCCATTCTAAAAGAAAAAGGCGAGATCGCAAGCATCATCGGAGAAGTAAGCAATACACCAGGTGTTCTCTTTCAATGACGAACTTAGTGATCTTCGCCTCTGGAAATGGCTCTAATTTTCAAGCACTCATCGACGCCACTTCAAAAGGTGATCTTCACGCTCAAATCAAAGGTTTGATCTGTGATCATAAGGATGCCTATTGTTTAAGCAGAGCTCAAAATCATAAGATCCCTTCTGCACTATTTCTTAGACAAGATTACGCTTCTAAACAAGCCATGGATGAAGCCATCTTAAATCAATGTCGTTTATGGGAAGCTGATTGGTTGATTCTAGCTGGATATATGCGTTTATTAAGCTCAGTCTTAATACAAGTCTATCCTCAACGTATCATAAATATCCATCCTTCTTTACTTCCACAATACAAAGGTAAAGATGCCTTAGGTCAAGCCTTAGCGGCTCATGAGAGAACCTTAGGAGTAAGTATCCACTATGTCGATGAAGGCATGGATACTGGATCTCTTATCGCTCAATATCCTTTTCAAATCAAAGGCGATGAAGATCGATCGCTTATCGAAGAAAAGCTTCATCAGCTTGAGCATCAGATCTACCCATTAGTCATTCAACAGTTAATCAAGGAGAAACCATGAAAAAAAGAGCGCTACTTAGTGTCAGTGATAAAACGGGTCTACTAGAGGTGGCGAAAGCCCTCATCGAAGCTCAGTTTGAACTCATCTCAACGGGAGGTACTAAAAAGACCTTGGTTGAGGCAGGTCTTTCTGTCTTAGGGATCGAAGAGGTCACAGGTTTTCCTGAGATGTTGGAAGGAAGAGTAAAGACGCTTCATCCAAATGTTCATGGGGGACTTTTGTTTAAACGCAATGATCCTCATCATGTGGAAAGCGTAGTCAAAGCTCATATTGAACCCATCGATGTGGTCATCGTCAATCTATATCCTTTTCAAAAAACGATAGAGAAAAAGGATTGTACGATCGAAGAGGCCATAGAGAATATCGATATTGGTGGTCCTTCGATGTTGAGAAGTGCCGCTAAGAATGCTCAAGATGTGACCGTAGTATGCGATCCTCTTGATTATGAAGCACTTATTCAACAGCTCAAAGAAGATGGTTCAACATCGCTTTCGTTCAGACAAGCCATGGCTGCGAAAGTGTTTCGTACGACAGCGGCTTATGATGCCTTGATTGCGCAATATATGAATACCTATGTGGGCTGTGAAACACCTGAACGATTGACAGAAACCTATGTCTTAAAACAGACTTTACGATATGGAGAGAATCCTCATCAAAAGGCAGCCTTTTATGAGAGTCCTTTTGAAGAAGACAATGCGATCTCTAGTGCGCTTCAGATTCATGGGAAAGAACTTTCTTATAATAATATCCAAGATGGATCTGCAGCTTTAGCTCTTTTAAGTGAGTTTGATCAAGCTGCTGTTGTGGCACTTAAACATATGAATCCTTGTGGTGTAGGTGTCTCTTATGAGGCTTATACCTCTTGGAGAAAAGCATATGAAGCAGATACCACCAGTATCTTTGGAGGTGTGGTAGCTTTTAATCGAGAAGTAGATCAAGAGATCGCCACAGAACTTTCTGAGATCTTCCTAGAGATCATCTTGGCACCTTCATTTACTCAAGAAGCACTTGAGATCTTAACTCAGAAGAAAAACATAAGATTACTAAAAACCAGCAATCAGAAAGATCATCCTTATACGACCTCTACTGTAAGAATCGCAGGAGGCTTACTCGTTCAAGATACAGATAGAAATTCTACAAAAGCGACCTCTCTTAAAGCAGTCACCAAGAAGTCTCCTACCGCATCTCAACTCAGTGATGCCTTGTTTGGGGAAAAGGTCGTCAAACACGTAAAATCCAATGCGATCGTGATCGTAAAGAATGGTCAAACTTGTGGGATAGGGGCAGGTCAAATGAATCGTGTAGGCGCCGCAGAGATCGCACTTAAACAAGCAGGAGATAAAGCCAAAGGCGCAACCTTGGCTTCTGATGCCTTCTTCCCAATGGATGATACAGTTAAATTGGCTGCCTCTTATGGGATCTCTTGTATCCTTCAACCAGGAGGATCCATCAAAGACCAAGACTCCATCAATGCCTGTGATGAGGCCAATATCTCGATGGTATTTACTGGTGAAAGGCATTTCAAACACTAATGAATACGATCTTGATCATAGGTTCAGGAGGTCGTGAACACGCCTTAGCGAGATGTTTTAGAAGAAGCCCTACTGTAGATAAGGTTTATGTTGCGCCTGGAAATCCTGGGATGATCGATGTGGCAGAAATCGTAGACATCAAGATGGATGATTTTAAAGGCTTGGCTCAGTTTGCGAAAGAGAAAGAAATAGACTTGGTCTTTGTAGGACCTGAAGCACCTTTATCACTGGGCATCGTAGATGAATTACGGGCTTTAGGCATCTGTATCTTTGGGCCAAGTATGAAAGCAGCTCAACTGGAATCAAGTAAAAACTTCGCCAAGATCATCATGAATAAATATGATATCCCTACCGCAAAACACATCACAGTACATACTAAAAATGAAGCCTTAGAAGTCCTAAAGACACATAAGGCACCCATCGTTATCAAAGCGGATGGATTGATGGCAGGAAAAGGTGTAACCGTTGCGATGGATGATCTAGAAGCTTATGCGGCGATCCAAGAGATCTACCTTGATGATCAAGTGATTTCTCCTGTCGTCATAGAAGAATATCTAGAAGGAGAAGAGTTCTCGCTTATGGCTTTCGTTAAAGGGGAACGTGTCATTGCGATGGATATCGCACGTGATCATAAACGTGCTTACGATAATGATAAAGGACCCAATACAGGAGGCATGGGGGCGTATTCGCCTGTTCCTCAGATTTCCTCTGCTCAAGTTGAAGAGGCCATGAGTAAAGTGATGAGACCCATCGCGATAGCCATGGTTAAAGAAGGCATTCCTTTTGAAGGGGTTTTATATGGAGGTCTTATGGCCACCAAAGAAGGCGTCAAGACGATCGAATTCAATGTTCGTTTTGGAGATCCAGAAACAGAAGTATTATTGCCTAGACTTCAGATCCCTCTAGATCAAGTCATCTTCGATTTGATGAATGATAAAGAAGTAAGTTTAAAATTCGATGAACGCTTTGCCTGCGGGGTCGTATTGGCTTCAGTCGGTTATCCAAGATCCTTTGAGAAAGGTCATTTGATTTTAGGACTAGATGAAGTAGAAAGCCAAGTCTATCATATGGGGACTTCATTTCAAGATGGGTTTAGAAACAATTCAGGAAGAGTCTTATGTGTGGTGGAATTGAGTGAGACACTTCAAGGTGCTGCAGAGAAGGTCTATGATCAAATCAAGAAGATTGATGCACCTCATTTATTCTATCGTCATGATATCGGGATCAAACCAAACAAACGCTAAAGGCGTTTGTTTTTACAGGTGTATACTTGAAGTATGGATAAGATAAAAAGACCTCGTTTTGACCCTGAAACCCAAGGCATCTTAGATGAATTACTTAAACTTGATAAGAAGGATGCTTTAAGATGGGCCTTAGATGTGGCAGAACACATCTTACCTGTGTTTGAGGCTCATCAGCCTGAAGACCCTAGACCTCGTAAGTGTATAGAATTAGGACGAGAATGGATGAAAGGACCAGTTCCTTTTAAAGAAATCAGAGCGACAGCATTAGAGTCTCACGCAGCCGCAAGAAACGCCACTGATCCTTTGGCCATCGCCGCCGCAAGAGCCTGTGGTCATGCGATCGCAACGATACATGTCCAAACACATAGTGTAGGAGCTGCGCTTTATGGGCTGAAAGCTTGTCCAGATGAACTGTCAAAAAGAGCTGAACGTTCTTGGCAGATCAATCATCTAGAAGAGATCAAACAGAGTTTAAATAAATAAACATAAAAAAGGTGACCAATCTATTGATGGTCACCTTTGACTTAATAAGTACTTAGGATGATTTTACTTTACATTTTCCATTCTTGATTTCCCATAAGGTCCATAAGATACCAATGAGGATCAATCCCAATGAGATGAATTTATAAGGCAGACCAGCATAAGGTAAAACAATCACTGAGAAAGCAATCCCTACACTCGCAAAGAAGGCAATAACACAAGGAGTACATCCATACGTAAGTATCCCAAACAAAACTGAAATAAAGCTTAAGTTGGAACCCATACTTTCTTTACCTTTAAGTTGGGCCATGATCGTACTTAAACTCAACATAAACGCAGAACCACTGGCCATGATGACATTCAACGAGATGTTTAATATCACCAATAGCATTCCATATTCTTTGATCATATCAGCATAAGGCATATTCAATTGATCGATCATTCCATAGATGACAATAAACACTAAACCAAAAACTACGGTTTGAAGGATCATTTTCTTATTTCTTAATCGACTAAAGGTTTCTTGGATCATACGATATCCTCACTTCAGACAAGAGTATATCATTAAGAGTCCTTATTTTGAATCAATATAACTGAACTTATAAACTCGTAATTGGATGCATCCATCATTAACCAACACTTAACACTAAATTGATATTCCGATGAAGAAGCACGATTATACTGAAAGAAAAGGAGTTCACCATGAGAATCGGAATCATCGATTTAGGTTCTAATAGTATTCGTTTGGTCGTTTATTTCTGGGATGGGGCTAAGATTGAGAAGAAGCAAGACATCAAACATCAAGGTCAGAGTATAAAATTCATCAAAGATCAGAAAATGAGTCAAGATGGGATAGATTCTATCGTGACCCATTTGAAAGAATTAATGGTGATGGCTAGAGCGTATGGGGTCGATGAACTTAGGATCTTTGCGACTGCTTCCTTAAGAAACATCTCCAATAGTAATGAAGCTAAAGCTGAAATAGAAAACAGGATCATGTTTCCTCTTGAGATATTGAATGGATATGAGGAATCCTTGTTTGGATTTGAAGGAATGAAGAAGATCGTTCGTTTACCCTTAGAAGGCATCAGTATCGATATTGGAGGAGGATCATCAGAAATCACCTATTTTAAGAATGAGACTGCGATTTTTACGGATTCTATACCTATTGGTTCCTTAAGTCTTTATCTGGATCATGTGATCGATGTGGTACCTAATGATTATGAACAAGTAGCGATAAGAAATACGATCCAAAAAGCACTAGATGAGCTTGTATGGCTAAATACCATCAAAGTAGAAACCATCATTGGGATAGGTGGTACAGCGAGGGCTGTGATGAAACTACATCAAGCTCGATACGAGATCAACAGTTCCATCTACGATATGAAATTATCAGCGTCGATCGTTCATGGATATGCGACTTTAAACAAACGAAACAGAACTTCTGAGTTATCTTTGATCGTAGATGTCATTCCTGATCGTTTAACGACAGTCCTTCCAGGAGCTCTAATTTTAGATGAAATCATGAGAAAAGTTGAAGCCCAAGAGTTCCATCTTTCTCAATATGGGGTAAGAGAAGGTTATATGTTTAATCGAATTTTAAAGAATGAGAAAAAATAAACAACAGTGGTAGGATTTGATACGTATTCTACTTGAAAAAAACATAAAAATAAGCAATGATATGTGTACAAATAAGATTGATCATCGATCATTCAGAAAGGGTCTTCATGGATAATAAACCTAAAGTAGCCTTCGTTTGTGTACACAACTCTTGTCGTTCTCAAATTGCTGAAGCATTGGCTAAATTTTATAATGAGGATGTGTTTGAAGCGTATTCAGCTGGGACTGAAACAAAGCCTCAGTTGAATCAAGATGCGGTTCGTTTAATGAAGAATCTATATGGGATCGATATGGAAGAAACTCAGAAATCTAAGTTGATCACTGAGCTTCCTGAGATCGACATCGTGATTACGATGGGTTGTAATGTAGAATGCCCAAGTCTACCTTGTACCTATCGAGAAGACTGGGGCTTAGATGATCCTAGTGGAAAATCCGATGAAGTCTTTTTAGAGATCATCAATACGATCGATACGAAAGTCAATGAATTAAGCCAACGTATCTTAGATAATGAATTTGACTTAAAATAATCAAAAAGGAGTCTTTATGAATACAGAGAAAATCATATCTAAGCTCAGTTCCTTATCGCAAAAAACAGAGGCGAAGAATCATAAGAAACCTTTTCAGGTCTTGATTCATTCTGATCGACATGAGCTTCATTTTACCTACCCATTAAACACAGAGAACCAGATCTTCCATGTGGCCAGTATAGGTAAGCTTTTTACGACTGTCCTTACTTTAAGAATGTTAGAAGATGGAAAACTGAGCCTCAGCGATAAACTGGTGAAATGGTTGGATCCTGTACTTCTAGAAGGACTCTTTGAGAGCGATCTAAATGAGATCGAGGTCTTGGATTGTTTAAGCCATCGTAGTGGCGCTGAAGATTTCTTTGAAGGTAAACCTAAAACAGGAGATCCATTAACGAAGATCGTTTTTGAGAAACCCGATACTTTATGGACAGCAGAAATGTTGCTTGAGTTTACCAGAACGAAGTTAAAACCGATCGGTAAACGTCAAGAAAATTTCGCATATAGCGATACAGGTTTCTTATTGGTATGTATGGTTTTAGAAAAAGTAGAGAAGAAACCTATTCGATTGATTTTCGAAGAACAGTTGTTTAGACCTTTAGGTTTAAACAATACCCAATCGATGATTTACTTATATCCTAAGAATCTTGCGAAGGTACCTTCAGCGATATGGTTGGGCAAACATGAAGTTAATGACCTCAACATCTTATCCATAGATCAAGCAGATGGAGGCATTGTATCTACTCCAGAAGATTTAGTCAGTTTCAATAAAGCACTTTATTCAGGAAAGATCATCAATAAGGAACATCTGGATTTGATGCAGAAATGGCAAGGAAAGTTTAGAGCGGGTCTTCATTATGGGACAGGAATGATGGAAGTCCATTTTGAAGAGTTCTTCTTCTTGATGAAAGGCTTCCCAAGATTAACTGGTCATATCGGAGTCTTATCGACCCATTGTTTCTATGATCAGGTAAATGATATCCACTATATATTGAACTTTGGTTCAACTGAGAATATGAGCAGTAGTTTTGTTTACTTAAGCAATGTGGTTGGATTGATCAAACAAGAAATCAAATAAGTTTATAAGACCTAAAGTCTTAGGAGCTCATATGGAACAAAAGATCATCGATTGGCTTGAAGAAAGTGACCCTGTGGTTCGTTTTCGTTTACATCGAGATATTCTTCATAGTGATCAAGCCACGATAAATAAAATCAGAGCCTCCATCGCTACAGAAGGTTGGGGAAAAGCATTCCTTGATCATCGTAATGAGAATAAACATTGGGGAGAAGCGTACTATAATCCAAAATGGATAAGTACCCACTACACCTTATTGAATCTAAGAATGATCCATTATCCACTAGGTGATCCTCGTGTTGATGAATCTATACAGCTCATCCTAGATGAGAACTATAGTAAAGATGAGGGCATCGTTCATCGAATTGGCTATACAATCAGCGATGTCTGTATCAACGGGATGTTTCTTAACATCGCTGCTTATTTTAAAGCCCCTGAAGATAAACTAAAACACTTGATTGATTATCTACTTTCAACCCAATTGAAAGATGGGGGATTCAATTGTCAATACCGTAAGAAACAGACCCATCATAGTTCAGTTCATACAAGCTTGTCAGTTTGTGAAGGCTATTGGGAATATGAGAAAAATGGATATACTTATCGATTAGATGAAATCATCAAACAACGTAAAGAATCAGAAGAATTCTTATTGATGCATAAGCTCTATAAAAGCGATAAAGATGACTCGATCATCAACCCAAACTTCTTATCGATGCATTGGCCTTATCATTGGCATTACGATGTGATGCGTGCTTTAGAGTACTTCTCTAAGAGTAAACATCCTTACGATCCACGAATGAAAGATGCCTTAGATTGGTTAAAATCTAAAGAGAAAGATGGGGTATGGCCACTAAGCCCACACTACAGTGGAAAGACTTTCTTTACTATGGAGAGGGTCTCTCAGAAAAGTAAAATCAATACTTTGCGAGCAATGAATATTCTTGCACATTATTATAGGATTGATGAGACTTAAGTCCTTATTTAGAAGGATGATTCATTAAGATTTAATGCGCTTTTCATTTGATTTATATAGAAAAGCGTATAATAAAGTTAAGCCGTCTAAGACGGCGGAGGTAACTGCTTGACAGACTATATTCCGTATTTAGTGTATGCATTGATTGCGGTTGTTGCTTTTTATGTTTTGGTTTTCAAGGTCTTTGGACTTCGGGTTATCAATTCAAATGAAGTAGCGGTGGTTGAAAAGTGGTGGAGCTTAAAGGGTTCCCTAAAAGATGCCATCATTGCCCTTAATGGAGAAGCAGGTTATTCTCCTGATCTATTACGTGGGGGTATTCACTTTAAATCCGTCTTCATGTATAAGATTCACCGTTATCCATTGATTACCATTCCGCAAGGACAGATTGCTTACATCTTCGCCAGAGACGGCTCACCATTGTCTCCTACTCAAACTTTGGGTAAGATCATTCCAGAAGCCAATAACTTCCAAAATGTTCGTGGATACCTACAAAAAGGTGGACAAAGAGGACCTCAACGTGGAATCTTACGTGAAGGTACTTACGCCATCAATTTGGCTCAGTTTATCGTTATTACACCAACAGAAATCAAGATGATCGATTCGACTCGTCGTCAAGAACGTGCTGAACTACAAAGCATGCAGAATACTTTGCGTGATCGTGGTGCGTTTGGACCAGTGGTCATCATGGCTGAAAAAGACCAGATGTCTGATTTGATGGGGATCGTTACGGTTCATGATGGTTTACCTTTACAATCAGGTGAGATTATTGCACCTAGCGTAGGAGAAGGCCATTCATCTTATCAAGATCCTGAAAAATTCTTAGAATTAGGTGGACGTCGTGGTAAACAGATCCAAGTCTTAACCGATGGGACCTATTATATCA